>Ga0163162_10006247_pt1 | contig 11551 bp, 11 predicted proteins | sample S55metaG_FD_115310 | JGI IMG/M metagenome (GOLD analysis project Ga0163162, IMG submission 115310) | Switchgrass rhizosphere microbial communities from Kellogg Biological Station, Michigan, USA - S5-5 metaG | ecosystem: Host-associated > Plants > Roots > Rhizosphere > Soil | place: USA...
AAGGGGCTTGAGGTTATTGAAGCTAAATGGTTATTTGGTGTTGAGGCTGATCAAATTGAAGTGATAGTTCATCCCCAATCAATTATCCATTCGCTGGTACAGTTCAAAGATGGATCTATCAAAGCGCAATTAGGTGTGCCGGATATGAAGCTGCCGATACAGTATGCCCTCACCTATCCTGACAGGGTTCCAACGAATTTCAAACGTTTCAGCTTTACCGATTACCCTAATCTTACTTTTGAAAAACCGGACGTTGAAACTTTCCGTAATCTAAGCTTAGCCTATACTGCTTTGAGGCAGGGAGGTAATATGCCCTGTATAATCAATGCTGCAAACGAGGTGGCTGTTGCCGGCTTCCTTGACCGTAAAATTGGCTTTTTAACCATGAGCAACATTATTGAGGAGTGTATGCAGAAAATAAACTTTATCGCAAACCCTACATTAACCGACTATTTGAATACTGACAAAGAAACACGCATCTTTGCGCAAAATTATATACAGCAATTGCCCTCAAAAGCATTACAATTTTAATATTACATAAATATAAATAATGAGTATAGTGATCATGGTGGGCCAGCTTATACTGGGCCTTTCAATTTTGATAATTCTGCATGAACTGGGGCATTTCCTGGCTGCACGTGCCTTTGGCATTAAGGTGGAAAAATTCTACCTGTTTTTTGATGCCTGGAATGTGAGCCTGTTTAAATTTACATATAAAGGTGTTGAATATGGTATTGGCTGGTTGCCGCTGGGTGGCTACGTTAAAATAGCTGGTATGATTGATGAGTCGATGGATACCGAGCAAATGGCGGGCCCTCCGCAACCATGGGAGTTTCGTTCAAAGCCAGCCTGGCAACGCCTTATAGTGATGCTTGGTGGTGTTACAGTGAACATCATATTGGGTATTTTAATATTCTGGGTACTGACCATGCGTTTTGGCGATAGCTATATCCCTAATTCGGCCGCAAAATATGGTATCGTACCGGGCGAGGTTGGTAAAAAGATAGGCCTTCAAATTGGCGATAAGGTTATTGCTATAAACGGAAAATCTTTTGAGCGTTTTGATGACCTTACAAGCCCACAAGTGCTTTTGGACAATACTGTATTTACTATACAACGCGGTACCCAAACCCTGCAGATCAAGATTCCGCGCACTATTTTGAATGATCTTAGCGATCATGATATTGAGGGTTTTATCAGTCGCCTGCCACGGGCAAAATTCATCGTTGATTCGCTGGAACCGGGCAGCAATGCTGTAAAAGCAGGTTTAAAAAAGGGCGACAGTATTGTAATGGCCAACAACCATCCTGTTATTTTTTACGATGAGCTGCAAACCCAATTGCTTGCCAATAAAGGCAAAAAAGTTGTACTTGGTGTAAAACGCGATCATCAGCTGGTAACCTTAAACGCACAGGTTACTCCTGAAGGCAAATTGGGTTTCTATCGCGCAAAAACCGATTTCCCGGATATCAAAACTGTTAAATACGGCTTCTTTGAAGCATTCCCGATAGGTGCTGAAAGAGCATGGGGAACTTTCAGGGATAACGCGAAAGGTATCGGCAAAATATTTAAAGGCGACGTTGCCCCAGGAAAAGCAGTAAGCGGCCCGGTAGCGATAGCCAACCTGTTTGGTGGTACTGTTGATTGGGTTCACTTTTGGACACTGGTGGGCTTCCTTTCTATGGTACTGGCGTTAATGAACCTGCTACCTATCCCGGCGCTTGACGGTGGCCACGCAGTGTTCCTGATCATCGAAATGATCAAGGGCAAACCATTGAGCGATAAGTTCCTTGAGCGCGCGCAAATTGTAGGCTTTGTAATATTAGTTACCCTAATGGTATTTGTTTTTGGTAACGATATAGTGAAGCTGGTGATGAAGAAATAGTGATTAGTGGTTGGAGGTTAGAGATTAGCTGGCCTTCTCTGAAGTACATCACATATAATACAAACAAAACAGGCCTTTCAACTACTGAAAGGCCTGTTTTGTTTGTATTATAGAATAGAAATCCATCTATCAATTTCACATAAATCAATCGAATACTGTAGTGCTTTAAGCTTTGCGCATTCTGCTTTCAGCTTGTTTTTATACCGCCGGATCTGTTGGCTTTGGACTTTCATAATTATCAGAAGTATCAAACGGTGAGCGCTCGTTTTTAAATACTGCTGCCGAGATCAGGCTTACTATAGCGCCGAAAATCGCGTATATAAACACCACGCTTACTGTGGCAATAACGGCAAAATATTTACTTACCATGCTTAAAGCATTGTCTATTTGATCCGCTGACAGATTTCCCTTTGCTTCCATTTGCTGCCGCGAAGCAGTCAAAGCCTTATTAACCATTTCCGGACTTAGTATCGCGTAGTATACGTAAGTGAATATCGCAACGAAAACTCCTGTAAAAATTGCATATAAAAAGCCTGATAAAAAGCCTTCCCCGTAAGTAATATATCCGCCGAGCTGATCTTTATATTCTTTTTGCGTTAACAGCAAAAAGGCGATAAATGGTAAAAAGCTCAGGTATTTGAAGGATGAATTGGGATCGATATCCAGGAACTGGAACGCGTAAGTGATAACTATTGAAGCTATCAGGTTGATTAATGCCCATTTCAGGGCTGGTTGCGATGGACTCGCTTTTTTTACTTCCATGATAAAAGTGTTTAGTGTTTCGTTAAAATTAACTAATAATTGTTATATCAATTATATACTGTACATCTTTATTTTTAAATCAGTTGGCGGTTTATATAACAAAACAGGCCTCTCAAATTTTGAAAGGCCTGTTTTGTTATACGGTTCAGCTCTATAATCAGGAAGCGGATCCTGCCGGTTCTCTCTTAAAGAAAGCCGCAAAAATTATCGATAAAACAAACAAAAATATAATGCTGATCCCTAATGATTGGATCTGTTGTCCAATGGTAACCGTTTTTTCGGCATCAAAGGCTTTTTTCATTTCTACAATTTTAGCATCGGCTTCTTTTTTCTCTTCCGGCTTTGTGGTTTCATCCTTCAGTTTGTTCAGGGCGCTAACCATTGCCGTTTCCGTTTTTTGAACCATATTGGGCTCAATTACTTTTGCAAAAACCTGGTCTTTAATAATAAAGACCGTCAGATACGAAACAAAAAACATGATAAAAATTCCGGTACCAGCCTGGCGCATTGTCCAAAGCCCTCCTATTTTGGCCCGCAGGCTTAACGAAAACAAAGCCGCCGCCGCTAAAGGCAGAAAATATGAAAACACCATTGAACCAAAAGTGATGATCACAGCCGATTTGGCCAGCGTAACCATAAAATAAAAGTAAACAATGCTTATGGCTGATATTACCAACCCTAAGAATACCCCTTTGATCAATCCTTGCTTCTTTATCTTTTTATCTGTTTCTTCACTCATTTGGTGACTTCTATTTACTTAAAACGCTCTGTGTATTATTAGAAACTAACCAGGATCTCTAAAACTGCCATATCAAATTCCTTATTGATGGCATTATCGGCGATCTCTTTTTTCTCTTCATCAGATGGATCGATGTTCTGGAAAAAGCAGAGCATTGGATAAAACAGTTCCTTTAGTTCTGAATCTGCAGGAATGGTTGCTGCAACTTTACTGATTTCAGATACCGGGCTTTCTATCAGGATCTGATTTGCGATAACGGGCTCATAGATCCGGTACTCATCCTGAAACTCATCTTCATCAACTAATAAAAATTCTTTCAGGTAATCTTCCAGTTCCGGCTCAATATCTTCGTCTTCGCACTCGTTAAGGTATAGCAAAAGGTTAAGCAATTCGGTACCGCGGTCAAGCGTTTCTTCTTCAATGCTCTCCCACTCCGGGGTATCAAGATAATCTTCTTCCAGTTTCTTAACATCGGCACTAAAGAAATTGATCATGAGCAAATCGAAGAATATTTCGCGAAGTTCTTCTACTTCAGGGTTTTCATCAAAAACAGCATCAAGCTCATCTACTTTTGATAAAAAATCTTCGTCGGATGCAAAAACATCGGCAAACTCATCGGTTAACTGCGTTGCATCAAAGCTGTTGTATTTTGAAAAAGCCTCAAGCGCTGCTATAAAGGCGGTTTCTATTTTTGGATCGATCATAGGTATGTTATTTAAAGATTTGTTTATTGTTGTAAGTTAACAATACTTTACCTTTTAAACTATGCCCGATATAAGGCGAGTTTGCAGATTTAGATTTGTTGTTGGCAGCACTATATTCCCATTCAGCATCAGTGTCAAAAATTACCAGGTTGGCATTTTCTCCTTCGGCGATAACCGGTGTTTCTACACCGAGTATTTCCCGTGGATTGATAGACAGTTTTTCAACTATGAGTTCAACCGGCAGGCCGGCTTTTAAAGCCAGGGAAAAGGCAGTTTGCAAACCTGTTATACCATATTCGGCAACCTCAAACTCCACATCTTTAAATTCAATTTCGTGTGGGGTATGTTGCGATACTATGGCATCGATAGTTCCGTCTTTCAGGCCTTTTATCAGCGCCGCAACATCATCGGCAGTACGAAGCGGCGGTTTAACCTTATACAAGCTGTCGAAACCTAAAAGAGCTTCGTCAGTCAGCACCAGGTGGTGTGCAGCAACATCGCAGGTAACTTCAATACCCTTGCGTTTAGCCTCACGGATCAAGTCGACCGAACGGGCAGTTGATATAGTAGAAAAATGGATGCGTGATACGGTATATTCGGCCAGATAAAGATCGCGTGCAACCATCAACTCTTCGGCCAGTGAAGGAATCCCCTTCATGCCCAGCAGTGTGCTGATCTCGCCTTCATTAACCTTCGCTTTACCGGCTATCGCGGTATCTTCGGGATAAGAGAAAACCAGCGCATCAAAACCTTGCGCATATAGCAAAGCCCTTTCCATTAAACCGGCATCCTGCACCGGACGGCTGCCGTCCGTAAAAGCTTTGGCGCCGCTTTGGTACATATCGTACATTTCGGCAAGGTCTTTTCCTTCGCGTTTTTGCGATATAGTACCCAAAGGGTAAACATCAACCAAGTTACCTTTCGAACGGTTAAGCAGGTACTCCACTTCTGATTTGGAGTGTACAGGAGGCTGGCTGTTTGGCATCAGCGCTATACCTGTAAAGCCACCGGCTGCAGCCGCGGTGGTACCGGAACGAAGGTCTTCTTTGGTTTCCAAACCTAATTCGCCTATGTTACAGTTAAGGTCGAAAAAACCGGGGGATACATATTTGCCCTCGGCGTCAAACAGTTCAACATCGGCGTCAATATCATCGGCTATGCGGGTGATAACACCATTTTCAATTAAAATATCGGCAACTTGTTGATGAAAGGATGATCCGGGATCAAGAATAGTGGCTGATTTGATAAGCAAATTCATTAGCACTGCTTTATGTGTAGATTTTTATCGAACTATCCTGCATGAATAACATCCTGTTGATCAGGCTTATATAACCTAATTAACAATATTTCTGCAAGCAGGAAGATCAACGCCAAAATTATACAAAGTTTCCATAATTGTGTGCCAAAATTTGATTCGGCCACAACGCTTTTTATTGAGCCGTTACCAGCTGTTAATAAGGGTTTTGCATTTGGTAATATTTTTTCCAGATCGGCTGCTGTAAAATAACTCATATCCGATTCGGCCCGGTTATCATTAAAAGCAAGGGAAGCAAGCGTACTATCCTGTTTCCTGAGCGAATATATTCCCGGTTCGCGTAACTGATCTGAAACATACAATAACGTGCTTCCCTCCTGCTGTTTTACATCGGGGATAATGCTTTGATCGCCTTTGGTAAGTTTAAGCAATTGCTTTTCGGTAGTTTGCACCGGTGGCACCTCAAAGTTTTCATCGGCACCGAGTGTGTAAAATAGAGGTTGATCGTGCCCGCTTAGCAACGCCATCCTGAATAGCACCGGCACAAACAAGGCATGCCTTGGTAAATTGCTAAAATCTTCGTTAAGCGGCACGGCAGATATGTACACATTTCCTTTTCCGCTGATATAACTTTCCCAAAAAGGCTCACCAGTAGCCAAACTCATCAGGTTTTCCTGTTTAGCACTGCTTTTACTTAACTGATAATATTTTTTAACCAGCGGCAGGTCGGGGTTTTGAGGAAAACTTTCAAACACATTTTTAAATACCGGGCTCTGTCTGTTAATGGATGCTACTTTTACATCCTGGGTTACCAGTTTTTCAGGATATCCGGTGTTTAAGCCTAACAGAAAAGATTTATAATTTGCCAGATCGGCATCTGCTGGTGGGAATACAACCAGCGTTCCTCCTTTTATTACATATGTTCGTAGTTGTTGGGCCAGTCCAGTAGCAATTGTTTTAATATCGCTGATAATAATTATGGGGTAAGTATTAAGCGCCGCGTAATCAACATTACCATCAGCAACCCTTGTCGCAGCAAAAAAAGCATCCGAGGCAAAAACAGCTTTTAAATAAGGGTTTGGCGAGCCACCGTCAATTAGTAAGACAGGCATTTGCTGCTTTACATTAAAGCTGAAATAAAACTGATTATCAAATGTAACAGGGTTATCCTGCAACTGGATCTCGCCGCGTTGCCAGCCGACTTTTAAACCCGAGAAAGACAAAGTATCATTTTGAACTCCGCGCCCATTGATGCTGAAACTGCCAAGCGCTTTCTGTTCGCCATTGATCAATACTTTAAGCGGGATCTTTTCAGCCTTTTCAGCAGCATAATTATGCAGGCGCACAACCAACTTCTCACTTTCACCTGACCGGTGTACGGCGCTAAGTAACCAAACCGAATCAACAGCCACATTGGGCAGGTTTCCGGCCTTAAGTTGCACAAGGTTGATGGCTATATTGCTATCAGCCTTTACGGGTTTATCATTCCTTCCTTTTTGAAAATCTGAAATAATGAATACTGATTTAGTAGCACCTATCTGATTTTCCAATAAGTTTTCCTGCCTGCTGATCACCTGTTGCAGGTTCCGGCTTTGCGGACTGGATTTAACTGCATCCACAGCATCGTTAAACTCATCGCGACTAAGTAGCCGTTGATGTTTACCTTCAAAATCCTGTGTGAGCAGCTGAAACCGATCATTGATATTATATGCTGAAGCTATTTCCTTAGCGCGGCGTTTAGCCTCATCAAGTAATGAACCTTCACGGTTAAGGGTTTGCATGGAATACGAATTATCCACAAAAACGCTGATCACCTGCTGCTTACCGGCATTAGCATTTTGAGCGCCCGGAATATACGGACGGGCAAATGCCAGTACCAGGAACAGCAAAGCAAGTAAGCGCGAAGCCAGGATCAACCGTTCCTTTAAATTGCGGCGCGACGCTTGTTGCTCCTGCACCTCTTTTAAAAACTGTACATTACTGAAATAAACCTTTTTGTATTTACGAAAATTGAAGAGATGGATCACAACCGGGATGGCCAGGCTCAGCAACGCGAACAAAAAAGCGGGATATAAAAAATACATATTTTATATAGGTGGTTGTGCTATTTACAAATGTGCTAATTAATGCGGATATTTTGATAGACTGATTAACGGCCGCCTTAACAGCGAATATTAATGGTGCAAACAAGTTGATAAAATTCTGCTTATCTTGCCTTACCTGAACATGAAAAAAATACCCTCATTATTAATTTTATCACGAGTTTTATTTGGCATAGCGATTATTGCATTAAGCTTAGTACAATCCTTACATTTCCGAAATATCATTATAGTATTGATGATAGTGGGTCTGCTATCGGACATTTTTGATGGTATCATTGCCCGGCGGTTAAACGTTTCAAACCCTACGCTCAGGCGGCTTGACTCAGGTGTCGATCAGTTTTTTTGGTTGTGCATTGTTGCCGGATGTTATATCACCTGCCCGCAATTTTTTAAAGATAACATGCTTAAAATATGCATCCTGATTGCCATGGAAGCGGGATGTTATGCCATAAGCTATATCAGGTTTGGTAAAGAAGTAGCCACTCATGCAATATCTTCAAAATTTTGGACGCTTATATTACTTGCCACTATGGTACAGGTTACAGCAACCTGCTCATCCGTAATTTTATTTAATATTTGTTTTTACCTCGGGATTGCCACCCGTATGGAAATTATAGGCATGCTCCTCATTATCAAACAATGGACAAACGATATTCCAACCATTTATCACGCTGTTTTAATACGCAATGGTAAAGAGATAAAGCGGCACAAACTTTTTAATGGTTAATATAAGCACAGCCAATTACGATCATTTTAAATAGCCGTCGATTAAGTAAATTCAAATTGTACTCAGCTTTCAAATAATGTTTAAATAAATATATTTGACGCATACATCAATCTACTTAAAATGGAATACAGAAAATTAGGCGAAAGCAAACTAAGCGTATCGGCAATTACTTTTGGTGCATGGGCTGCAGGCGGCTGGATGTGGGGCGGTAATGATGATCGGGAAGCTATTGACGCTATGCGCGCAGCTTATGACCTTGGGATAACTTCAATTGATACAGCCCCTGTTTACGGCCAGGGCAAAAGCGAGGAACTGGTTGGTAAGGCTATAAAAGACCTGCCCCGAGATAAGGTACAGATCCTGACCAAGTATGGCCTGCGCTGGGATTTAGCCAAAGGCGAGTTCTTTTTTAAGAGCAAAGACAATAGCGGCAAAGACATAGATGTTTACCGCTATGCAGGCAAAGACAGCATCATCGCCGAGTGTGAAAGCAGTCTTAAACGCCTTGGTACAGATTATATCGACCTGTACCAGATCCATTGGTCGGACAAAACCACTTCAATAGATGAAACTATGGAAGCTATTTTACGCTTGCAGGAACAAGGCAAGATCCGCGAAGCCGGTGTATGTAACTATAGCGTAAGCCAAATGCAAATAGCAGCCAAAGCCATTAAACTGGCAGCAAACCAGGTTCCGTTTAGCATGGTTAACCGTGCTATTGAGGATGAACTGATCCCCTATTGCATTGAAAACAGGAAAGCGATATTGGCTTACAGCCCACTTGAACGTGGCTTGCTGACCGGCAAAATGAAACCCAGCCAAAACTTTGGCGAAGGCGATCATCCCGCAGGCGTTAAATACTTTACAGATCAAAATATCGAGCATACCAATGCTTTCCTCGCCAAAATAAAACCATTAGCCGATGAAAAAGGTGCCACCCTGGGACAGCTGGTTATCCGTTGGACAATCAATCATCCGGGTATAACTGTTGCGCTGGTTGGTGCCCGTAATGCCGAACAATCCATCCAAAACGCCAAGGCTATCAATATCCATATTAATGGAGAAGAAATGGAATACATCAACAACCAGTTAAGTGACCTGGTTATTGTTGGATAACATCGTTAACATAGCGGAGAGCCATTAGGCTCTTCGCATTGCAATAAAAACCTGAACTATGATCATTGATATTTTACTTTATAAAAGTTATTTGAGGTCGGGCAGTAGCAGCCCTACTGTAAACGCTTTGATATTTGGTGCTCTTGGCGCCATATTTACTGTAGTAGGTGCTGTATTGCACGACCGCAGCAAAAAACTCAGAAAAACAGGTATAAAAGTTGAAGGTATTGTATTTAACGTTGAACATGACGTTATTACCAATGATTCAATGGGCCTGTATTATCCTGTTATCCGTTACGTGACATCACAGGGCGAATGGATTACTAAGAGATACAACGTTGGCAGCAGACCAAGCTCCTATTCGGAGGGTGATACAGTAACTGTAATATATGATCCTGATGATACTTCTGTATTTATGCTGAATGACAGCGTTTCAAAAATTGCTCCCCTCGCCGGTATTATAATTGGAGTAATAATGATTATTGCCGCAGTTGTGATGTATATATTGCAATAAAGAACTCTATCGAAATCAACGAAATCAAAAAAATCAATTAAATCAGCGGTCAATTTCACTATCTTCCATTTATGAAAAGATCGCTGTTATTATTTCCTTTATTGCTTGCATTAAAGCTATCCGCTCAAAACGCGCAGCAAATCCATCAAAAGGCTATTTTAATTGATACACACAACGACGTTATTTCGAACGAGCTGATAACCAAAGTCGACTTGGGTAAGCGTCAAAGTGAGGGAAATTTCGATCTTATACGTGCTCAGGAAGGGGGACTTGATGCCCAGATCTTTTCTATCTGGTGTGGCGAAAGCTATGGCAAAGGGACGGCGTTTGCTTTTGCCAATCGTGAAATAGACTCGCTATATGCACTCATAAAACGTAACCCCGATAAAATAACTTTAGTACGTAATAGCAAAGAACTAAAAAGAGCAGTGGCTGATAAAAAGCTGGCAGCATTGATAGGTGTTGAGGGTGGGCATATGATTGAAGACAGGATGGATTACATTGATAGCCTTGCTAAACGCGGCATGCGTTACCTCACCTTAACCTGGAATAACAGTACTTCATGGGCAACATCGGCACGTGATGAGGTTACTAAAAAGGATAGCCTGAAACATTTAGGCCTTACGGATTATGGCAAACAAATAGTAAAGCATCTCAATGACCTTGGCGTTATGGTTGACGTATCGCACGTGGGTGAACGTACCTTTTATGATGTGCTTTCCACTACTACCAAACCAGTTATCGCATCGCATAGCTGTGCCTATAGTATTGATCCCAACCGCCGTAATTTAAAAGACGATCAATTGAAGGCCCTGGCTAAGAACGGCGGCGTTGTATGCCTCAATTTTTACAGCGGTTTTGTTGATAGCACCTACACCCCAAAGGTGCTTAAGTTTCTGGGGCAGCATAAGGCAGAGCTTGATTCGCTTACGAAAGTTTATCATGATGTTGACCTGGCCAATATCAGGATAAATGCCTTGTATAAAACTGAATCAGACAAACTCAGGCCGCCGCTTGAGCTGCTGATCAAACATATCGATTATATAGTAAAACTGATAGGTGTTGATTATGTGGGCATTGGATCGGATTTTGACGGAGCAGAATCCTACCCACTCGGTCTGGACAGTGTGGCCGACTATCCTAAAATAACCGAAGAGTTGCTTAAACTTGGGTATAAGCAAAAAGATATCGATAAGATATTGGGGGGAAATGTGATGCGGGTACTTGCTGCCAATACAGGCAAATGATGTCACTTTGTTGACGATATGCGCTTTGCCTTATGCGCTTAAAATCGTAAATTCGCAACTCATTTATAATAAAATGTCTCAAGAAACTGAACACGTAAAATGCCTGATCATCGGATCAGGTCCTGCAGGCTACACTGCTGCTATATATGCTTCCCGTGCTGATCTTAAACCGGTTATGTATACCGGCTTATTGGCAGGCGGTCAACTTACACAAACCACCGAAGTTGAAAACTTCCCGGGCTATCCGCAAGGTATAATGGGCCCTGAATTGATGGAAGATTTCCGTAAACAAGCCGAACGTCTGGGTACCGAGATCCGTTTTGGATATGTTAGTTCTGTTGATTTTTCAAGTTTGCCTCATAAAGTTGTAGTTGACGATGTAAAAACTATCACTGCCGATACCGTAATTATTTCAACCGGCGCTTCGGCCAAATGGCTTGGTTTGGAGTCTGAACAAAAATACAGCGGCTTTGGTGTTTCAGCCTGTGCCGTTTGCGATG
>Ga0163162_10006250_pt1 | contig 11549 bp, 8 predicted proteins | sample S55metaG_FD_115310 | JGI IMG/M metagenome (GOLD analysis project Ga0163162, IMG submission 115310) | Switchgrass rhizosphere microbial communities from Kellogg Biological Station, Michigan, USA - S5-5 metaG | ecosystem: Host-associated > Plants > Roots > Rhizosphere > Soil | place: USA: Michigan...
ACAATGGGTGCACCGTCGCAATAGATGCAAGGTCTTTCGCAGCCGCCATTCAACGACTGTTAAGCGATGAAGTGGAATACAGGCGCCAATCACAATTGGGGATCGTTTGTTTTGAAAAGAATTTTGAAACAGGCGCCGTTTACAAAATGGTAGACGAGGCTTTAAATGTAACGCCTGATGAGAAAAATTGAGAAGGCCTTGCTGGTTTTTTTTAATGGCAAGTCGAATGCCGGCGGTGCGGAGCGGATGGTACTGTACCTCGATGAATATTTACAAAGCCGGGGGATCAAAACCGAAATTATTGATGAAGCGCATTTGTTGAATAGTTCGGTCGGAAAGTTGTTTTCTAAAATTTTCAAATACCGGCATTTCAGCAAACGACGGCCCATTTATATGGCGCGTTTTACTTCGGCCTATTTATGGATTCGCAAAAATCGAAAATGGCTCACCATTTCGAACGGTGAATCCACGCCATTTTTCCCTGTTGATGTGGTCATCAACCAGGGATGCTACCATGCCATGGAATTGGATTATGGTCGAAAGGACACCACACTAAGTCGTGTGGCGAAATTGCAGAAACGTGGTTCTGAAATTTGCGGCTTGATGACTACCGTTACCCAGAAAGTAAAAAATGATTTGTTGCAATATTATCAGTTGGATCCACAAAAAATTCACCTGGTTGCGAACCGGGTGGATGTTTCTTTCTTCCCACCAAAGCCGCGTCCCCAAAGGGATTACAAGCTGCTGGTATATGTAGGAAGGCTGGAGCCTGGCAAGGGGTTGGCGAACCTGCTTCGCGTGGCCAAATTGATTGAAAAAAGTAAGGGCTGGCGTTTGTTAATCGGCAGCAACAATCCCAACAACGCGGATCTGTTTAGGGATTTCAGCAATACGAGTATCAAAGTAGGGTTGCACCTTGACAATATTAATGATGAAGCCTATTCACAGGCCGACCTTGTGTTTTTTCCTTCGTTGTCGGAAAGCTTTGGCATGGTTACCATCGAAGCCCTGGCAGCTGGTGTGCCGGTAGTGGGAACGCCGGTGGGAATATTAAAACAGATGGGGGAAAGCGGTTTTCCGGGTGCGCATTTATTTGGTGAGATGCCGGATGATGACATCCTGCCGTACTTCGACGGGATTGTGAGTAAATTCAGGAATGAGGTGGACCGAAACGAATTGCATCGCATCATTGATGAGCAATTTGGTATTGCCTCCTATCGGGCACGGCTGGACGAGATTATCGGGAAAAACTTTCTTCAAATTTAAATGTTTCCATCCCCGCTGAGTCTACCCTGCGGAAGGCAGGGGGACTCGGCGGCTACGCCCTTCTATCCCCGCTGAGTCTACCCCGCCGGAGGCGGGGGGACTCGGCGGCTACGATTTCATTTCCGAAAATAAAAAATAGAATAACAGAAGAGAAAATGCCTGCGTCAAAAAGCGCCGAGTCCCCGCGCCTGCGGCGCGCCTGCCTGCCGGTAGGCAGGGTAGACTCACCGCGGATAGTTTAGGCCGAAGGCCGGGGACTCAGCGGCTACGCCCTTAGTTTTTAATTGTCAACAATTTTCTGCAGCGGACGCGCGTCTTTTTGATCGCGGGTTTCGTATTTAATCCTGAAACGACTGAGGTCGGGTTGGAATTTCTTCTTTCTTTTTAACTCATATTGGTAAATCACCTGGCCCAGGTCGTGTAAAAATGGCCAGCCCAATTCATCATAATCATATTGGTTGTCGTTCAAAATGCCGTCCCGATTTACATACAGTGTGCAGGCCAGCATATATTCTGTTTTGTTGTTGAAATCGGCCACATACGAAGCATCCGTGAGAAATCCGTATGCCCATCCCACCTTGTTGAATACCCGGAGATCGGGCGGAAGTGGCTTACTGCTATCGCGAAAAAAGAACTTCACATAACTGTCATAGAAAATGGCGGGATCGTATTTTGGATAATTGGTCTCGCCGGGAAACTGCGACAAATACTGGTATACAAAGTGATAATCATCCTTGCTCAACTTCCATCTTTTGTTGGGGGCCGCCGATTCGGGAAACAAAACAAGTTTCAGCATCCCCAATAATTCTTCCAAAGGAAGGTTATTGGCTTTGGTAAAATCGATCGGTTCGTTAACCAAACTATCATTTGCATTCAGGTATCCCTTGCCGATAGTAATGGACGATGGAAAGTTAAACGAGTCCCGGTTGTAGGCTGGTGGCTGGGTGTAGAGCGTGTTGCCCTTGCCATTCAGAAATCGGAAAGCGTTGGTGTGGCGGTTTTGTTCGGGCGTCATGCGCATAAACCGCCGGGTGATGCGCGTTTCTGTAAATCCTTTCTCGTGCAGGGCGCGGTTGAAATGGCTTTGGCCATTAAATTCATACATCCTGGTGTAAGGGTCGTTCTCACTGACCAAAAAAGCGCGCCGGATAAACTGGCCGATGCTGGGCAAACCACTTCGCGCGGTGGTGTCGGCATATTCCGTCGTCTGGCCATCAAAGCTGCTGTCGATTTGGAGGGACGAATATTTATCAACGCCGGGTTTGTGGAGGGCATTTAATTTTTCAAGGGCCACCAGTGCCGCGGGTAATTTAACCGTAGACGCGGGGTTGAAATAGAATTTCGGATCAACATGGAAGTAATAGGTTTTGAAATGAGGGTGATTGGCTGCGTCGCGATCAATCTGGGTATAGATGATCTGAACACGGTATTCTATAGCCGAGTCGATCATCTTCTTCATTAATTCAGTTCCGTTGTTGCGCAAGAGGTTTACGAGGAAAGAATCTGTTTTGAATTGAGCCTGGCTGGTAAGGAAGAGTAGCAAAACAGGAAGGAGCCGTAATTTTTTCATGATTGCGATGGGTATATAAGATGGCGGTTTGGCAGGTGTTTAGTAAATTGAACGCATGGCAAATTATGATATCACCAACAACACGCAAAATATGCGTTTTGAATTGAGGTTGGACGACCAGGTCGCCTTCCTGGAATATAGAATGAAACATGGAAACCTCGCATTGATGCATACCGAAGTGCCAGCTGTGTTGGAAGGGCGCGGGTTGGGCAGTGCGTTAGCGAAATATGCGTTCAAATACGCCGAAGAAAACAAGTTTCCCGTGCTGGTGTATTGTCCCTTTGTGGCTACTTTTTTGAAAAGACACCCGGAGTATAATAAGCAGCTTGCGGAACCAAGGTGAGAAAAGAAGAATGGGAGAGACACGGACAATTGTCCGCGCCAGATTCATTATGCCGCCCCTACGGGGCTCAACCAATTCGTTTTCGCGTAGCTACAATAATACCGCCGCTACGCGGCTCAATTTTCATTCTGAAGGTATTCATTCGGCGTAGGCAGAGTAAGAGAAGAATAAGAGAGACACGGAGAAATGTCCGCGCCAGATGCTTCCCCGCTGAGTCTGACACGACCCCGACGGGAAGTGGCCAGCTGTAGACCTCTTTGCTTTTCGGGGTCGGGGTGACTCAGCGGTGTAACGAGATTACTGATTAATTTAAATGTGTAATGTCAGAAAGGTTGTAGAAAGAATTTGTTCGGAATCCGCTGAGTCGCCCCGACCCCGAAATGTGAGCAGTTTCACATTGATCTTACATCATGTCGGGGTCGTGTCAAACTCAGCGGAGAGGAAGATAAAATGAGCCCCGTAGGGGCGGCATTATTGTAGATAAGAGAGACACGGACAAATGTCCGCGCCAGATTCATTTTTTCGTGCGTTCATTGGCACGGACATTCGTCCGAGTTTCCGGCCTGGTCAACTGCCGTATAGCAGCGAGGTGGGAAAACAGTACCAGCGGTACAATGCAGCAGGGGAGCCAAACGAAGGGGAAATATAAAACTGCAATGTTCGGTTGATCGTGTCCCAATACCTGGAACCTGAAAGGCGCCGATAATACTGCGATGGTTACAATATTCAACAATAGCAACAGGGCCAGGATATTCCAAACCAGCAGGGCCTTCCTGCTCATTGTCTTCTTTACAAATACGAGATAGTAAACAATCGGTGCGCTTAGCCCCGCGAGAACATCGAAATTCCAGCCTTCAAAAGTCATCACCCTGGGAATTTTCTTTTCCAGGAAAAGCCAGAGCAACAGCAGTTCCACCACCACTCTTACGGTATGCAATAGCGTTAGTTGGGGCAATTGCAGACCATCGATGAAGCGGCGTCCGCCTGCCGTCAAAAAAAGCACGATAAAAAGCAGGACAGGGGGTAAAACGGTGAACATGAACCGGGGCGGAAGCGTATTGGTAACCGTGTAAAATCCGGAAAGTGCAACCATGCCCTGGATGGCTAGCCACGCAATTATAATGATCAACACCATCCGCGAGCGATTGGCCGCGCGGTTGAATTGATACACCGTAATGATAGTTGTAAAAATGAATAGAATGTTAAGTATATCCGGTATCCCTTTCATATTGTGCGCTGCAATATAGGATTTCCGGTTGAAATGCAATAGCGGGTTTGAACCAGGATTTTCCTTTGCGCCCTTGCGTGAAGCCTTCTCATCGCCCCTAAAACCAGACGCCCATCCTTGCGGACAGGCGACGACTGGTTTCCTATATCCCTCTTCTAAGGCAGACTAAAAATAACTTAGCCAGGGTTGTGCTTTCAAATGTCCCCGTTTGTACTTATCGAACCATTTGCACAATGGATACAATACAACCAGCAATGCAATCCAAATTAAATACACGGTGAACAGATTAAAGCCATATCCTTTCAACTCAGGTGTTTCATTAATGCGGTGACTGAGCACCATTACGCGCCAGGAATAACCCAACGCCATCGCGCCAAAAAAGGCCGCGAGATGTATCAGGTAAAGGTGCACCACGTAGTAAAACATGGGTACCCTGCCAAACACTTTGATCACTTCTCCCCGGTTTGCCCAACTTTTTTCTGACCAGGCGAGAAAAACCAATGCCGGACCAATCGTCATCAAAACATACAGCAGGGAAGGTGGGTACTTCGTGACATTCAGAAATGACATGATGCTATACAATATATTTTTCTGTACCACCCATTGCGATGCATCTCCATACCAATTACCGGCGCGCAAAACCACAAAACAAACGATCGCGAAAATGCCCGTCTTCATCAAAATTTCATATCGTTGATCGGGGTCGATGTCCGGCGCGAAATACCTACCGAACCAATAGCCCAGCGCCATCACGCCGATCCAGGGTAGTAAAGGATACATCACGATGACAGTAGTTTGTCCGTAGTGGAAATAACGGGGGTCATGGAATACCGACCAGATAAATGCGCCGGCGCCTTGTCCGCTTACATGAACCTGGTCGAATAAATTATGCGTAGCGATCAGTGTAATGGCGATTCCCAATATCCATTCTCGTCTTAAGCGGCTAATGAGTGATAAAGCGATCATGGCGACGCCGGTAGCCCAGATAACCTGCAATTTCAAAAACGGATAGGTGGGATTAAATGATGCGCCAAGCGTGATGATCACGATTTCAGCGAAAATGAGCCATGCACCGCGCGTAAAAAGAAATGACGACAATTGTGACGGCGTTTTACGCGTGCCCATGAGATAGGCCGAAACACCGGCCAGGAAAACAAATATGGGAGCGCAAAAATGCGTAATCCACCGGGTGAAAAATAGTACTGGTGTTGTTTGTTGGAGGTCTGTGGGGTCAAAAATAAATGCGCTTTTGGCGAAAAAGTCCCGCACATGATCGAGCGGCATTAGGATCATTACAATTCCGCGGAGCAAATCGACCGATTGAATGCGCGTTTTGCCACGAATCGTTTCCGCAACGGACATGTATCTTATTTTGCCCGCATGAAAAATGGGAGACTGGCTCCTCGATTTTCTGGGTGACTGAATGCCGGAAAACAACATGCGCATAAATGGTAAGGGGTTAATCGGCCAGTGAAGAAAAAAGCCCGGCAATGAGAACAAGGCCGGGGGTTCGTGACTCTAATTGATACTGGCTAAAAATTTTATGTTGTCAGTCGTGGACACCGGAGAACTGATGTTACTCCTTTCCCCGGAATCCAAAACCGTACTCAATAAATCAATAATGTATAGAACTTGTGCCATAAAATTAACTGACTTGACAATTGCGAATCCTGGCATTGACCAAGTGGCGGTTGTGCCGTGATTGGTTGCGCAACTTGTTTTGTAAGCGGCATATTCTTATCATGTGACATTGCCCTTAGTATCTTAACCAGTTTACCTGCCGTTTCATCACCTGCGTCGGGCCATTGTACTGAATCGGCGCAGAGGTGAGAATGATAATAGTTGAGAAATACATCCAGGTTAAAATGTGCTACCGGCCGGCCTTCATTTGTATTCGACCAATAGATTGGGTAGTTCTGATAAAGATGGCTGTCATTTCTAACTTCCGTCCTGGCGCTGTTTGCGCTGACATAATGGGCATGACCTGTTTTGATTCTCACTTCAGCCTTACAAATCAGCCGATGATTGGCAGGTTCCTGCGCATATTTTTGCTGCGCTGCGAGCGGTGCCTGGCAATAAAAAAATAAAAGGGTAAGCACAGGCGCGAATAGCAATTTTCTGATCTCTCTTTGTGATGTTCGTTTTTCCATGGTGGTTCCTCCAGATAAGTTGAAAAAGGTTAACAATTGAAGGATGTGTTTCAAATTTCCTTGTCGGGGGCAAATGTAGGTTGCGGCAAATGCCTGTGAAAGCGCAAATGAGCCATTGGTGGCAGTCACCTTTTTGGTAGTAGACCCCGGTTATTCAATGGTATTCAGCCATAAATGACCCTCCAGATGCCTTCATGATAAATAATTTCGGCTGCCGCAATGACCATGGTAGGCATGCTGCTGACGAGTGGCGGCTTTGCGGTTACGGATGGCGGAGGGCTTGAATAGTTTTCCGGTGAAAGGCGCATCCATACTGTATAATAGCTAATTTTGGGGCATGATTTCAAGGAACGACAGCCGGATTTTACCGGTTATTTTTTGGATGCTGCTATTGATGCCGGCTATTCTTACCTGTTATGCCCAAGATGAAAGAAAGCTAAAATTGTATTCCGCTTCCGATGGACTTAGTGACAACAGTATTTCAGCATTGGAACAGGATGTTGATGGTTATTTGTGGGTGGGAACAGCGAGAGGATTGAATCGGTATGACGGAAAAAAATTTGCTCAAATTCATTCCGGCAATACGCCCTCTTCCTTACCTGATGAATCAGTGACCTGTTTGAGTTGGCTCGACAAACGCAGATTGGGTGTGTCTACGGGGATGGGGATGCATATCATTGACGTTTGCTCTGGCGTGACGCGCGACCTGATCATTCCTGTTACCGATAAAAAATATCTCTCCAAATTCAACCAGGTAATGTCGGCCCTAAGCGATAAGCGTGGAAATATTTACCTGTTGACGCGCGCTGGTCTCTACCATTTCGATTCATCATACAACCTGGTATTCCGATACGACTATTATACCCGCAAAGAAATTGAGACCGAATATTTCGCGTATGGTAACAACCTGTTCTGGCTTTCACCATTCGAAATTCTGGTTACTACCATCAACGGCGGATATATTTATGATACGCGCGTTCAAAAGCTCAGTAAGATCAAATACACCAACGACTACCTGGGCGAAATCGCACTGATGGACCACAATGAATATCTTATCCGCCAAACCAACCCTTACCAGTTCATGGTGCTAAAGGCCGGTGTGGACAGTTTGATATGTATTGACGCCGCCAAGCATATTCGTACAGCTACGCCATCGCCCCTCAAAAACCTGCAGGCCGAATTTGGCTGGCGCTCTATTTCCTATCGTGTTAATGATTCGCTCTTTTATATCACCAGTCGTGGACGCGGTTTTTATAAGGTCAGGCTCGATAAGCGAACGATGAGGCTGTCGATTGACACGACCCGGCATTTGCCCGATTACTATTGCACGGATTTTATTCTCGACAAGGAAAAAAGGTGGTGGGTTGCCACCAACGCAGGCTTGTTGAAAGAAGCCAACGCCGTGAATTCCGTTACGCAGGTTCCCCTGCCTTATGGAGTGGTGAAATTAAGTCCTGACACCCGCATCAAATCCATTTGTTCACTTGGAGATAAATTGTATGTCGGATGCATCCGGGATGGCGGATTGCAGATATATGATAAGGCTACGCTAACCTTTTTAAAGCACGTGAGCTTTCGCAAATACGGTATAGAGGCCGACAACGTATACGCCATGTTGCCGGTGGGGCCAGACAGTTTGCTCATTGCCGCCAACAGCCTCCTGTTGATGATGAATACCAACACCGGGCAGTTCTCGCAAATTGAATTGAAGGATTATGATACCAGGTCGAACTGGATTTCGGCAATGTATAAAGACAGCAAGGGAAATATTTGGGCGCTTTCGAATGAGATCAAGAAAGTGTACCTGCGAATGGCCGGACAAAAAGATTTTCAGCGTCACTTGTTTAATGACGAGGATTTTAAGAAAATCATGTTGGTTGGAAGCGTGACGGAAGACAACCGTGGCAATGTTTGGATGGGCGGACAGGGCATTTGCCGATTCGGGAATGAAACCTTCTTTCCGGATTATTACCTGGATACCTTTCCCTTCATCCGCTTCCCGCGAAGAGATGTTTCGGCAATGGCATTCGATAACAACCAGGTACTTTGGTTCGGCATCGTGAACAACGGTTTGATTGGATTCAATCCTGCTACCGGCGCTTCCACGCTCATTACCTCACAGGAAGGACTACCCGATAATTATATACAGGCCATCTATCCCATCGACAACAAATTGTGGGTGGGCACTGCAACAGGCATCGCGTCGGTAGACCCAGTTACCCACAAGATCTCTCGCTTTGGGAACGACGATGGATTCGCATTGCTCCCATTCACCAGTACAAATTTTTATTTTGATTCGGGGAGCCGCTATTTCTATTGTGGATTCACAGATCATATTACCCGGTTTAGTCCGGATAGTTTGCTGTATGGCCAGCAGCCCCCTAACTTTTTTGTGGAATCCATCCGGTTTCTGAACGACTCGATGGTTTACCATCCTAAAGACAAGCTGTCGATTCCTTACAATAGTAACGACCTGGCAATAACGCTGGGTACCATCAATTATAACGATGTTAGCAATCAGCGCATGGCTTACCGTCTTTCCAATACCGCCGATACGGGTTGGAAGACGCTGTCGGGCGACCAGATCAATTTCAATAACCTGTCGCCCGGCGACTACAATCTGCAAATTCGGCTGTATGCGGCTAACAACCGATGGCCCACACAGTCAAAGGAATTGCGGATTTCAATCCGGCCGCCTTTCTGGAAAAGCGCCTGGTTTGTAGCACTGATGTGGGTGGTACTGTTTTCATTACTCTACCTTATTTATAGAATAAATGTGAATGGCGTAAAGCGCCGCGAAAGGGCCAAAGTACAACTGCAGGAATTAAAGGCTGAAGAATATCGAAACCGGTTGGAACTTGAAAAGATTAGTAGCTATTTCTCCTCTTCAATGTCGGATAAATGCAGTGTGGATGAAGTGCTGTGGGATGTGGCCAGCAACCTGATCGGAAGGATCGGCTACACCGATTGCATGATTTATTTGTGGAATGAAGACAAGACCAAGATGGTGCAGAAAGCGGGTTTTGGTCCGAAGGGAACGCCGGAAGACCTTGCCAGTCGGCTGTTTGACGTTGAACCCGGTCAGGGCGTGGTGGGCTATGTGATGCAAACCAAGAAACCCGTATTGATTTCAGATACCACGAAGGATAGCCGTTATCGCAAGGATGATATTTTTCGGCTTAGCGAAATAGCGGTACCTATTATTCACAATGATGAGTTGATGGGTGTATTGGACTCGGAACACGAGCAGATGAACTATTTCCGCGAGCGGGATCTGAAAATACTGACAACCATCGCTACCCTGGTGGGCAATAAGATCGTCCAGGTGGAATCGGAAAATATTTTGGCAGATAAAATAGAAGACCTTGCTACCATCAATGAGCAATTGGCTGAGGCGCAGTTAAAGGCGTTGCAGACCCAGATGAATCCGCATTTTATTTTCAACGCACTGAACAGCATCAAGCGGTTGATACTAGATAACGAGAATCGCAACGCATCTAGATACCTCAGCAAGTTTGCACAAATGATTCGCCTTACACTAAATCATTCCAAGGAAACTTTTGTTACGCTGCAGGAAACCATTGAATATTTGAATGCGTATCTCGAGATGGAACAATTGCGTTTCGGAAGTTCTTTCACATACCAGATTGAAGTTTTGGGCAAACCCGATGAAGAAGACATCGACATTCCAACATTGATGATACAACCGTTGGTGGAAAATGCCATTTGGCACGGACTGATGCATCGCGAAGGCGAGAAACGCATCATGATCCGGTTTCTGATCACCGACGACTGGGTAACCTGCACCATTGAAGACAACGGTATCGGCATTCGCAAATCAGAGAAAATGAACAGGGGCAACAGGCCTCCTTCGGTAGGACTAGATAATTTGCGCAACCGTATCAAGATCATGAATGAGAAATACCGCACCAGTTGCACACTCGTTTTAGAAGACCTTGCAGAGATGGGAGAAGACGAATGCGGCACCAGGGTAACGTTGAAATTCAGGTTTATTCACGATAAAACAATCATGACATGAAAGCCCTTATCATCGACGACGAACAGGACGGTACCAGCACCTTGAAAAAAATGCTTGACCAGAATTGTAAGCAGGTGGACGTGGTAGGAACGAGTGCGAATGCCTTCGACGGAAGAAAGCAGTTGGAAGAACTAAAGCCCGATCTGGTATTTCTCGACATCCAGATGCCGGGCATGAGTGGATTGGACATGCTGGCGGAAATGGATACCCGAAACTTTGAGGTGATTTTCGTAACCGCCCACAACCAATATATGCTACAAGCACTTCAATTTAGCGCTGCCGATTACCTGCTGAAGCCCGTTGATGAAGACCGGCTGGCGGAAGCTATGCAACGCGTGGAAAAAAGGCTATTGCAAAAAGACGATAACCGCAGCATTGATGCGCTTTTGTATAACCTGCAAAAGGCGGGATCACCCAACGAGATGAAACTATGCATTCCCACGCTGAAAGGTTTCGTTGTGCTTAAACTCGAAGACATTATAGTTTGCGAAGCCGAAAAGAATTACACCATCATTCATTTGAAGGACAAGAAATCCATCACTGTTTCCCGGCCGTTGCTGGACTATGAAAAAATACTCGAGGGCACCACCTTCCTTCGGGTACATCGCACCTTCCTGATCAACTTACAACACGTGAAAGAGTACCATCGTGGAGAAGGTGGCGTAGTGATCATGAGCAATGGTGCCGAAGTGGAGATCAGCAGACGAAGGAAGGAAGAATTTCTTTCCAAAATCAGGGCTGTATTTCGTTCCTGAAAAATACTTTCTTCTTATTTGAAATACCGGGCCTCAGTATGTGGCTAACTTCTCGCAATTATTTTGCCACTAAGACACGGAGACACAAAGGCAGCTCTATTTTCTTAGTGTCTTAGTGCCTTCGTGGCTAATGACTCCCAATTATTTTGCCACCAAGACTCGAAGACACAAAGGCAGCTCTATTTTCTTAGTGTCTTG
>Ga0163162_10006254_pt1 | contig 11543 bp, 15 predicted proteins | sample S55metaG_FD_115310 | JGI IMG/M metagenome (GOLD analysis project Ga0163162, IMG submission 115310) | Switchgrass rhizosphere microbial communities from Kellogg Biological Station, Michigan, USA - S5-5 metaG | ecosystem: Host-associated > Plants > Roots > Rhizosphere > Soil | place: USA...
CACCTGTCGTCGGTCGAGGCGGCGACGTTGCCATGTGCGGCGGTCACGGCGTGGCACGGTCTGGTGACGCGTGGCGGGATGCGTTCGGGTGACACGCTGCTGGTGCAAGGAACCGGCGGCGTCGCGCTGTTCGGACTTCAGTTCGCCAGGGCGGTGGGCGCGCGGGCAATCGTCCTGTCTTCGTCGGACGAGAAGCTGGAGCACGCAAAAGCGCTCGGGGGCTCGATCCTCATCAACTACCGCGAAACGCCCGAATGGGACGTGGCTGTGATGGAGGCGACCGCTGGCGAGGGGGCAAGCCATATCCTCGAACTCGGCGGGTCGGGTACCTATGACCGCTCGGTACGGTCGGTCGCTTCAGGCGGCAAGATCGTGCAAATCGGCGTCCTGACCGGGTTTGGGCCAAAGCCCGATCTCGCTCGCCTGCAGATGGAGAACGCCGACATCATCGGGGTCACCGTCGGTTCGGTGGAGCACTTCACGGCGATGAACGCCTTTCTGACGCAGCAAGCGATCCGCCCGGTGATCGATGACGTGTTCGGCCTCGACGATGTAGCGCAAGCGCTTACGCATCTGCGCAGACAGGCTCATTTCGGCAAGATCGTCGTGACCCTGTAGCCATGGTGGCGGAGCTTCAAGTTCGACTTTTTTGCGCCGTGGTGGTGGTGGTGGTGGTGGAAGGCGCGACCGTCAGACCTTTTCTTACGGAGACCGCCACCATGATCTTCATCGGCATTCTCGCTGGCATCGCAGCGATCGGCGTCCTTTGCTGGCTTCTGTTCACCCTCGGCGTATTTGCGCTGCCAGTCTTTGCGGCGCCACCGCTGGCGATTGGGCTTATCAGACCGGCGCAGGCTGGACCGGCGGGATCATCGTCGGCCTTGTCGCCGCCGCGCTGACGCTCGGCATCGGCCAGTTCATGCTCGCCTCTGTGCGACCGCTCTGGCTGCGCCTCGCGATCGCGATGGTCTTCGTCGCACCTGCCGCGCTCGCCGGCTATCACGCCACCCATGGGATCGTGAAGCACACGATGCCTTCCGATACGTGGCAGATCGTCTTTTCCGTCATCGGCGCAATTGCGGTCGGCGTCACAGCATTCGTGCGCGTGGCGGCGATGGCGGCGCCCGGACCGTCCGGGCGGGGCTTGGCGCGCGCCTGACGCCATCAGCAGCAGAGGCGAGCGGCCGATCTCCACAGCGCCGCGCTCGTCATCGAATCTATGGGGTGGCGGTTAGCGCCCCTCGGACCTTAGCCTCGGTCAATCCGTGTCGTGTCATCGCAGTTTCACGCTGGAGCACTGTGACGCCGTTCAGTCGCGCGATCGAGACATCGGTGTGCGAGCTTTCCTACCAGAGCAGTGTCTGAGTCGAGATGCGGTGAGGCCCGGAACGGGCGCGTGGAATCGCCAACCGCGTTGGCGCCGGGATCGCGACGGCAGCGCGCTCGCCACGTTCTCCTCAATCCATCTCTGTCTAACCGACCGCTCCAAAACGGCCTCGTCAATGGGCTGAAGCGCGACCTCATCGACCTCTCGTCGATGGTGACGCCCCCGGTCTGAGAGCGGCCGGCAACGCGCCGGTAGGCGCGGGACTTCTGCTCAAAACATGCCGTTGGCGTGTGCCGCTTCCTTGGGAATGGTCTGCAGAACATCCCAATGCTCCACGATCCTGCCATCCTCATCGAGCCGGAATATGTCGATCGCGGCATAGTCTTGGTCGCCTGGCCACCGCTGAAGGCAATGTAAGACGACAAGGTCGCCTTCAGCCACGATGGCATCGCCGAGCGGACCGAGACTGGTCGCTGTTCCGATTGTCAGCGACCCGGGAGACGATCGGGCAAAAACCCTTGTTCTCGATGGTGAGATTGCCACCCGCAACCGGCGCGCCACCCGGCGTCGCGCGGCTCCACGCTTGCGTGATCAGGAGATTTGCCAATGGTGACTTCGCCGGCGTGAACGGCCGGTGCGAGCAGCGGACAGCAGACAATTCCACAGGCAAGTCCCCATATTTCTCATAATGGTTTCTCCCGTGCGTTCGATCTCGACATCTCAACATCGCTCAACGTGACGCTTTAGTCCTTGAGCGAGCGCAAACTTGGATGAGCTTCTGGCCTCGTGACGAAATCGAGCGACGAGCAGAGGGACAATGGTCTAACGGCCGCCGCTTACGAACAGCCAAACCGCAACAAGAAAAAGAACGACAGCGAAAACATTACCGGCCATTTCACGCCGTTGTGGAGCTGCAAAGAACGCCTGCAGTCCGCCCGCCAGCAGCACGATCAGGCCGTGCACGAAGGTGGCGACCGCGACATAGATGGAAACCAGGATAGCCAGTTCGCGTACCGAAGGCGCGGGGCCGCTGATGAACTCCGGAACGACGGCGATAAAGAACAGAGCGGCCTTCGGATTGAGCAGGTTGGTGACAAATCCGCGGCGAAAATGCAGGAAATGCGATTGGCTGACCGGCGCGGCCTCGATCGGTCGCCGGCCTTCTCTCCAGCTGTCGTAAGCCAGCCAGCAAAGATACAGCGCGCCGGCCCAGCGAAGGGTTTCATAAGCCAGGCGATTGTTCAAAATCAGCGATCCGCCGCCAAGCCCGACTGCGATGCCGAGAAGCGCCAGTCCCAACGCCACGCCGAGCCCGCGATGCGGCCTCTGCTCGCGCCGAGCACCGCGAGGTACGCCATATTCGGCCCCGGTGTCATTTCGATGATGAGGGACGTCAGGACAAAGGCGATAAGGGGTGATTGAAATGCCGCAGAATAGCCGGCGGCAAGGTCCAGGAACCGGTCCATGTCATGGCGCCCGTTACGAAGCGCGGCTCCATGTGTGTTTGCAGGGGGCGGACGGTTGGCTTGATGGGTGTTCGAATTCATGATGGCCGGTCAGGTGCATCACCTCGACGCAGTCGGCGTTCAAGCGTTCATTGTCGACCAGCCGTTCGGCCAGCACCAGCGCTTGCGACGGGCCGTCCGATTCGACATCGACCTGCCGCTGCAAGCACTTGAAGCTATGCCCGTCCGAATTCAGCAGGTCCTTGTAGAAGGCGACACGATAGCTGCTCATTGTGGACTCCTATGCTGCTGCAATGCGCATCATCCCCCGACCTGCTCGGGAAGCAAGCTGGAGGTCTGCCTCAAGCGTTCATGTCTGCCAGCCGCTGGCGGTTGCGCAGCACGATTTGACGGGCGCTCGAAAACAACAGCACGCCCTGGTCGTTGAGCTGCGAAAGCGCGCGCGACACGGTTTCGAGCGTAAGGCCGAGATAATCTCCGATATCGCGGCGGCACATTGGCAACGCCATCATGCCGGCTTTGGCGAGCCGGCGGTCCATTTCCAGGAGAAATGTGGCAACCTTTTCCATCGCGGTCTTGCGGCCAAGCAACAGCATATGATTTTCGGCGTGCCGTAGGTCGCCTGCGGTCATGGTCCAGAGATTATGGGCAACCCTGACATTCGATCCCGCGGCCGTCTCCAGGCTGCGCCGTTTTACGAGGCGCACGGTGGTATCGGTGATGGCTTCGGCAGTTAGGCGATGGGCGGAACCGGAATCGAGACCGAACACGTCGCCGGACAGATGGAACGCGCCGATCTGACGGCGTCCATCGTTCAATAGCTTGTAGGTACGAACCGCGCCGCGGATCACCTGATAGACGTACTCGGCAGGCTCGCCTTCGCCGTAGATCTCCTCGTCCTTCCGGTAGGAGAATTCGGTCGCGATCACACCCGAACAGCTGGCGATGATGCTAAATTGGTCGGCCGACGGAGGGATTGCGGCGCACGACGCGTTGAGAACGTGGGCTGCCGGGGTGGTGATTGTCTGGGTATGCATGTCGCCATCTCCTCGATGCGGGATGGCTTGGTCTATCGAGGATATCTCTTCCTGAATATTTCGGTCGATATCCTAAGGGGATCACCATAAGGGGTTTTACGGAGGCGATTTGCCCGATGTTTCAGGGCTGGCCTGCGGCCCGGTCCGGATTAATGGCGTTTCGGACGCATTCCACCAGGTTATCTTCGAGATTGGGCTTCAGAAGGACCTGACGCACCCCGGCCGAGGTGGCCTTCGCCGCGATGTTTTCGTCCGGATAACCCGTAATCATGACGATCGGCGTGCTGACGTCGAGGCCCCGCAGCCTTTGCGCCAACTCCAGCCCGTCGACTCCCGCCATTTTGTAGTCCACGATGAGGCAATCCGCGCCCTGCCGGGTCGAGGACCCAAGCAATGCGGACCCGCTGCGAAAGGTTCGAGCGTCGAAACCCTCCGCCTCCAAAAGAAATCGCAACGACCTAAGGACTGCGTAGTCGTCATCGACGACGTAAATCAGCGATTTCCTGGGCGGTGAGCCAATTTCGGCACGGCCAGAGGGTGTGTGATAGGTATCTCTCATGACCCGCAGGATAGCCGGTTTACATCAGCCCGAATTGACCTGGCTCAATCGTCGATTATCCCCGCCCGGATCGCGAACCTGACCAATTCCGACAGGTTACCCGCCTGCATCTTGGTCATGACGTTGGCCCGATAGACCTCCACCGTGCGCGGGCTGATGTCGTATTCCTTGGCGATTACCTTGTTCGACCGGCCGCTCACCAGCCCCTGCATCACCTGGCGCTCCCGCTGGGTGAGGGAGGCGACCCGTGCGGCCATGTCGGCTGTGAGTGCCTCGCTCTTCGCGCCGCCCTCATTCTGCGAGAGGGCGGTCTCGATCATGCCGATCAGCCGATCATCCTCGAAAGGTTTTTCAAGAAAGTCGAGCGCGCCAAGCTTCATGGCTTCAACGGCTAGGGGAACGTCGCCATGTCCGGTCATGACGATGACCGGAAGCTTGCGGAGGCCGGCGGTTGGATTCAGTTGGCGCAACAATTCCATGCCATCCATGCCCGGCATCCTGATATCCGTGACCACGCAGCCGGTCTCCAGCTTCGGAAGCTCGTTCAGAAAAATCTGCGCAGAATCGAACAGGCGCACGCTGAAACCGGCCGAGCCCAAAAGGAACTCCAGCGAGTCGCGCATCGCCGGATCGTCATCGATGACATAGACCTTACCGCCCATCGGTCACATCCTTGGCAGACCCGGCGGGCAGGGTGAAACGAAACGTCGCGCCACCGGCTGCATTTGTCTCGGCCCACATCCGGCCGCCATGGGTTTCAATGATCGTCCGGCTGATCGAAAGGCCGACACCCATGCCCGTGTCCTTGGTCGTGAAGAACGGCTGAAACAGGTTGACATGGGTATCGTCGCCGAATCCATGGCCGGTGTCCGACACGGCAATTTCAATCATATCATCTGCGGACTTGGCGTTTGAGGCGATGAGCTCGCGATGGGTCGAAGTGGCCATCGCTTCCAGCGCATTGCGGAAAAGATTGACCAGAACCTGCTGAATCTGGACCCTGTCGGCGAGCACCTGGTCGCAGGTCGGATCGAGCTTGAAGCGCAGTAACACCCCTTGTTCGCGGGCGCCGGTGAGCCCGAGCGCGCCGGCCTCCTCGATCAGTTTCGAAAGACTCTCGACGCGCTTCTCCGATGCCTCGCGCGCGACGAAGTTGCGCAATCGCCGGATGATGTCGCCGGCGCGGATGGCCTGCTCCGCGGCACGGTCGAGCGCGGCCTCGATCTTCGGCGCGTTGACGTCGGTGCTGGTCGCGAGCAGGCGGCGTGATCCCTTCATGTAATTGCTAATGGCCGAAAGCGGCTGATTGAGTTCGTGGGCAAGCGCGGATGCCATCTCTCCCATCGCGCTGAGACGCGACACGTGAACGAGTTCGGATTGCAGTTCCTGCAGTCTTGCCTGCGTCTGTTGCTGCTCGGTGAGGTCGCGCACAAAACCTGTGAAGAAGGGCTGTCCGACCGATTGCATCTCTCCAATGGTGAGATGCATGGGAAATGTGGTGCCGTCCTTGCGCATCCCGGTCACGATACGGCCGATGCCGATGATGCGCCGTTCGCCCGTTTTGAGATAGCGGGCGAGGTAACCGTCATGGCGGCTGCGATCCGGCTCCGGCATCAGCTCGCTGATGTTCTTGCCGATCGCTTCAGGTTCGGAATAGCCAAATTGCCGCTCGGCGGCGCTGCTGAAGAATTGCATGACGCCATGCTTGTCAATCACGATCATGGCATCGGGGACTGTGTCCAGGATTGAACGAAAGTGCCTCTCGCGTGTCCTCAAGTCATCCTCGAGGCGCTTCTCATGATCGATGTCGATCATCACGCCGCTGAGCCGGGCAGGGCCGCCGTCGGAGCCAGCCACGATTGCGCCCAGCGCGCGCACCCAGTGACCTGCATCCGAATGCCGGTGCACCCGGTATTGAACGTCGAAATTGCATCCGGTTTCGATCGACTGCTGCATGGCCTCCGCGGTGCGATCGCGATCCTGCAAATCAAGCAGGGAAAGGAAGATATCGTAGTCGATGGGCGTGGCCGGTGAGACGCCAAAAAGCTTCCGCGTGGTGTTGGACCAGGTCAATTCACGAGTCGAAAATTCAAAATCCCAGGTGCCGACGCCGGATCCCTCGATACCGCTGCGCACGTTCTGGTCGAGGGGATCCTGACTGGGAAATGGTCGGTCGACGTCAATCATGCTCCGCCTTCGAGGCTTTCCATGCGCCGGATATCATCTCCAATCGAACGCTGTGGATTGGCAACGCGGCGAGATTATCAGTAGCGCGTACCTCATTGAGATAAAAGACAATATCGACGAGTTTTGCACTCGCCCTGCGTCCCGAAAATTCCAGAGCGGCCCCGCATCGGAGAAAGCGCGCCGATATTGATCTAGGTCAGGTCCGCTCCGGAATGGCCGCCTAGAATGCAGCTTCATGGGCGGGATGCCCATGCGGCGCTTTCGACCTTAAGGCGTCGAGCAGGTTGTGAACTATAAAACCGTCATGGTCAGTCTGGCGCTGGACCGGTCCAACAACGCCTGCCTGTCGGTTGCAGGCGATCTCGCCGAGCGGTTCGGAGCGCGGGTGATTGGCGTTGCTGCGTTGGATCAGGCCGCCATTGTATTTTGCCGACGGCGGCTTTTGCGCAAAAGCTCCTCGATGAGGAGGCCGCCGCCACCCGTCACACTGAACCTTGATCTCAATCAACACCGCTAGCTGACGGCCTGATTGAATAGTACCGAATCTCGATTGAGGATCGCGTCTTGGATAGTTTCATCGAACAGATTGTTACCGATTACATGACGCGCGACGTCAAGACGGTCGCCCGCGGCCTGACGCTGCGCGAACTCGGCGACCTCTTTGAACGAGATGACTTCAATACCTATCCGGTCGAAGAAAACGGGCAAGTCGTCGGGCTGGTTTCGAAGTTCGACCACCTGGCTTGCTTCGTCTTTACCCCGGCTCGCATGATGCCGCACTACGACGACCTGATGAGGCGCATTGTCGCCGATATCATGACCTCGGACTTCATCTATGTCGGGACGGATACCAGGCTAACCAGGGTGCTTCAGCTCATGGTCGACCACCGCATTCGCAGTATGCCGGTGATCGATATCGATCAGCGGCTTGCGGGAATCATCTCCCGCGAAGACGTGATGCGAGCGTTGCAGCGCTGTACCGGCAGTAGGGCACGCGCTTACCCGCTGACCCCAGGAGGGAGCAAATGACCGGATTCATTGGTTTCCACGCATTGGCCTTCGACCTTGTAGACGGCCGTCTCGTTGACGGTTCGCTTATCGACTGCGGAAGTCCGGCGCTCGCAATCCAAGCGGCACAAGGGCAATGGAAGGTACTCTGCCACGCCGGCGCGGTTGCGTTCAGCAGCACCAGCTCTTTCGACAAGGAAAAATCGGATCACAAGCATGTGCTCCGCCGGTTCGGACAGGTTCCCGATAAGTATCTGAAGGAAACTACCGGCGAATAGGCTTTGAGTGAGGGAACGGCTGCTCTAACTCGCGTTCGCGAGTTCCCCGTCTTCCGGTACGATGAAGTACAGTCCCCGGTCGTTCCTGCCGAGCGCATTGATTGCGAGTGTGATCGTCGTCGGCCGTCGGGTCGGGGATCTGGCGGGCAAGGCTCGCGACCGCCTGCACCAGATTAGAGCGCGACACGATGCCGACGAGCGTCTCGCCGCGCATCACCGGCAAGCGCTTGAGCTTGTTCTTCTCCATCAGCGCCACGAGACCGGAGGTCATTATGATCGAGCTTTCCGAGCCAAAGGGCGCGGTACCGGATGTCGGCAGCCGATTCCGCGAAACGATGGGACGATGCGAACAAGAGAGCGCCTTCGCCCGCAATGATACCGGGAATGTTGGCAATCGAGCCTGCGAGGAAGTGGCCGGGTACCTGAACGTGCACCTCGCAGGAAACCGCGGCAAGGTGAGCGCCGAGCGTGGCGGCGATCGAAACCGCATCATCGAGCACCGAGACCGGGGTTGGGTCGGGGTAGCTCGTCAATGTCACCAGAATATCTTTGAACGCCATGCGGCTCTCCTTTTCCAGACGGCAATCTAGCGCGTCCGGAAGGCATCGGCTTTTGATCCATCGCAAGTGGCCACGCGTAGCTGATGCCTAAATTTGTAGACGCAGTCGGCGATCGCGCCTGTGCTAGAGGTGCGATACCGTCGTCACGCGGTAGGTATGCATCTTGCCGCGTTCGTTGAAAGAGACATATTCGCCGACGACGAAACGCTCGTCGGCGAAATGATATCCGGCTTCGTCGGGCAGATTGGCTTCGCCTTCATAGTGAAACCGCCAGCTGCCGCCCGGCTGGCGCACGAGGTGACCGTTCTTGTCTTGCTCGTTCGGACGTTGCCGCACGACTCGGCATGCCTCGCGATGCGCCTGCCATAGTTTCGGCTCGATACGGCCATCGGCATCGACCGGTGCGACGAAGATATGCGCCACGTCGTCGTCGCCCTGGGGATGACCGGGCTCGCGGGCCAACACGATACGGATTTGCCGGAACCGCAACGGCAGGGAGGCATTGAGGATCGGCTTTAGCTGGGTCTTGGACATGTTGGTAATGCTCCCTGGGTTGCTAGACGCGCGAGGAGACTCTAAGTGAACCCGCGGCGTTGCCCTTGATTTGCGTCAACAGCGGCGTGCTCGGCGCATTTTGGCGATTTGAGGCAGGTCAAGATGGCAGCGGTATCCACGGTTTAGGAGAGGGCGTCATGTCATCGAGGGAACATCATCTTGGCGACCGCACCTCTGTTAACGGCCACGGCAACGGGCGATGTCCTCGAGTTGCGTCCGGGCGGGTCCTGGATTGCGGCCAATGGGGCTACGCTTGAGCGTCTTTCCGACGCCGTTGCGCCGCAGCTCGACCGCTCCGGTACCGTCAAGCTTGATATGGCCGAGGTGCGGGAACTCGACACGCTCGGTGCCTGGCTTTTGGAGAAAATGTCGCGGCGCGCAACGTCGGCGGGTCACCGCGCCGATGTCGTCGGCGTTTCCGACCATTATGCCGGGCTGATAGAGGAGGTACGTCAAGTCAATCGGCGAACGCCCGCACCGATCCCGGCGCGCAACCCTATCGTGGCGAAAATCAGCGATATCGGCCGCTCCACCATCGGCGCGAGCGAAGACGTGACCGCGTTTTTGCAAATGCTGGGTTCGCTTTGCATCGCCATTCTCGGCGTGCTGCACCAGCCACGGTCGCTGCGGCTGACGTCATTGATCTATCAGTTTTACCGGGTCTGCTGGCAAGCAATCCCGATCGTGGTGCTGATCACCTTTCTGATTGGCGCCATCATCGCGCAGCAGGGGATCTTCCACTTCCGCAAATTCGGCGCGGATTCCTACGTCGTCGATATGGTCGGTATTCTGGTGCTGCGCGAACTCGGCGTCCTGATCGTCGCCATCATGGTCGCCGGCCGCTCCGGCAGCGCCTACACCGCCGAGCTTGGCTCGATGAAGATGCGCGAGGAAATCGACGCGCTTTCGACCATGGGGCTGGACCCGATCGAGGTCCTGATGCTGCCCCGGATCATCGCGCTGATCTGTGCGCTGCCGATCCTTACCTTCATCGGTTCGATGGCAGCACTTTATGGGGGCGGCCTTGTCGCCTGGTTCTATGGCGGTATGGAGCCGGCAATCTTCATTGCACGGCTGCATGAGGCCGTGTCCGTCACCCATTTCGAAGTCGGTATCATCAAGGCGCCGTTCATGGCGCTGGTGATCGGCATCGTCGCCTGTAGCGAAGGCTTGCGGGTGAAGGGAAGCGCTGAGTCGCTCGGCAAGCAGACCACCACCTCTGTGGTGAAGTCGATCTTTCTGGTGATCGTGCTCGACGGGCTGTTTGCGGTGTTCTTCGCATCGATCGGAATGTAGCGATGCAGGAAGCAGCCGAACAATTTGCGATCCGTGTGCGTGACCTTGTGGTCGGCTTCCGCCGCCATGTCGTGATCAATCATCTTGAGCTGGACGTACGCCGGGGCGAGATCCTCGGTCTGGTCGGCGCTTCGGGCGGCGGTAAATCGGTGCTGATGCGAACCATTATCGGGCTCATTCCGCGCCAGCAGGGTGAGATCGAGGTAATTGGCGCGCCGATCGGCGCCAACCATGACCGGACCACGAGGAGCGCCGCTGGCCGATGGGGGATCCTGTTCCAGCAGGGCGCGCTGTTTTCATCGCTCACCGTGCGGCAAAACATTCAGTTTCCGCTGCGCGAAAATCTAGCGCTGTCGGATGCGCTGATGGACGAGATCGCCACCGCCAAGCTCGAAATGGTCGGGCTCAAGCCGGAGGACGGCGACAAGTTTCCTTCCGAATTGTCTGGCGGCATGACCAAGCGGGTGGCGCTGGCACGTGCGCTCGCGCTCGATCCCGCGATCGTGTTTCTCGACGAGCCGACCTCGGGCCTCGATCCGATCGCGGCGGGCGATTTCGACGCTCTGATCAAGACATTGCAGAAAACACTGGGGCTGACAGTGTTCATGGTCACCCATGACCTGGCCAGCCTCAACACGGTTTGCGACCGCGTCGCTGCGCTTGCCGATGGCAAGATCGTCGCCATCGGGCCGATACGCGAACTGCTTCAATCCGAGCATCGCTGGGTGCGGGCCTATTTTCACGGCAAGCGCTCTCTGATGCTGCAACCCAAAGCGAGCTAGAACATGGAAACCCGCGCTCCCTTCGTCATTGTCGGCGCCTTCGTGCTGGCGGCGGTCGCTGCCGTATTCGGTTTCGTATACTGGCTGCACAATGCCGGCGGTCTCGGTCCGCGCGCGACCTACCACGTCCAGTTCGAAGGCTCGGTGCCGGGGCTGCTGGTCGGCGCCGCGGTGCTGTTCAACGGCATCAGGGTCGGTGAAGTCTCCGATCTCGGTCTTGCGCCGGGCAAACCGCGCGGCGTCAATGCGACCATCTCGGTTGCTTCGACGACGCCGGTACGCGCCGACACCAAGGTCGGTCTGGAATTCCAGGGCCTAACCGGCGTTCCCGTTATTACGTTGGAAGGCGGTATGCTGGTTGCCAACACCGGCGAGGTGCCGACGCTTGTTGCCGAACCCGGGGCCGGCCAGGGTATGTCGCAGGCCGCCCGCGATGCGCTGCGTAAGGTGGATTCGGTGCTGACCGAGAATTCCGGCGCGCTGAAAGA
>Ga0163162_10006256_pt1 | contig 11542 bp, 8 predicted proteins | sample S55metaG_FD_115310 | JGI IMG/M metagenome (GOLD analysis project Ga0163162, IMG submission 115310) | Switchgrass rhizosphere microbial communities from Kellogg Biological Station, Michigan, USA - S5-5 metaG | ecosystem: Host-associated > Plants > Roots > Rhizosphere > Soil | place: USA: Michigan...
AACGGGGACAATCCAAATGCCACGCCGCCGCGTGCTCACCGAGACGCAGCTGGAAACGCTGTTCGCGCTCCCCACCACCGAGGCCGACCTGGCCCTGCACTGGACCCTCAGCCCGGCTGACCACGCCGCCATCCAGGGCCGCCGCGGTGACCACAACCGGCTCGGATTTACCCTGCAACTCTGTGCGCTCCGCTATCCCGGACGCCCGCTGCGTCCTGGGGAAACCATCCCGCACCCCGCCCTGAATTACCTGGCCAGCCAGCTCACCGTGGATCCCGGCGCTCTCGCCGCCTATGCGGCGCGGTTCCAGACCCGCTACGAGCAGCTCGACGACCTGCGTCGGCTCTTTGGCTACACCACGCCGGAACGGCCGCAGCGGCGCGAATTGCTGGACTGGATGCTGCCCGTGGCACTCGCCACCACGCGGACCCCGGCGATCGCCGCGGCCTTGATGGACGAGATACGGCGGCGGCAGTTCATCGCTCCGGGGCCCTCGGTCATCGAGCGCATGGTCGCGACCGCCGTGCTGATGGCCGAACGCCGTGTCGCCAGCCAGCTGGCGGGAGGTCTGCCCGCCACCCAGGCAGGAGCGCTCGATGCGCTGCTGCAGACCAAGGAGGGCACGTCGACAACCACGCTGGCCTGGGCCCGCCAACCGGCGGGAGCGCCGGGCCATCGCGCGCTCACGCGCCTCCTTGATCAACGGGCCTGCCTGCACGGGATCGGCCTCGATCCGGAGCTTACCGCAGGCGTGCATCCCGAACGACTGCGCCAGCTGGCCCGTGAGGGCGGGCGCTTCACGGCGGCTCATCTGCGTGCGCTGGCACCGCTCCGTCGGCGGGCCACCCTCGTCGCCGCCGTGCTCGACACCCACGCTCGGCTGACGGACGACGGCATCGCCCTGTTCGACCGAGCCGTCGGCCGTCTGTTCCGCCGCGCCGAGGCGCGCGAGGAGAAGGCCGTGCTGCGCAATGCGCGGGCGATCAACGACAAGGTGCGCCTGTTCGCCCAGCTCGGGGACGCCCTGCTCGCCGCCAAGACGGCGGGCGGCGATCCGCTGGAAGCGGTGGAAACCGCGATCGGATGGGAGCGCCTCGCCCACAGTGTGGCGGAAGCGCGCCGGCTGGTGCGCCCGGACAAAACCGACCTCCCCGCGCTGGCAGCCCGCGCTTGGCCGGTGCTGCACCGGCTCGGGCCGCCCTTCCTGGCTGCCTTCCGCTTTCGTGCGCTCCCGGCCGCGGCCGGCACGCTGCGCGCCGTGGAGATGCTCCGCGACATCTACCAGGGCGACAGCAAGACTTGGCCGCGCAGCCTGCCGGTCGCTTTCCTCAAATCCAACTGGCGCGGTGCGGTGCTGGCCGGGGAGATTGCCGACCGGCGAAGCTGGTACGTCGCGACATTGCTGGCGTTGCGCGACCGGCTGCGCGCCGGCGACATCTGGGTTGAGGGCAGCCGGCAATGGCGGGCGATCGAGGATCAGCTCATCGCGCCCGCCCTGTTCCAGAGCATGCGCGCCGCGGGCCCGCTGCCGGTTGCCGTGCCGGACACCGCGGACAGCTGGCTCGAAGAACGCCGCACCTTGCTCGCGCGCCGGCTCACCGAGGTCGCCGGCCGCGCCGCGTGCGATGCCCTTACCGACGTGCGGATCGAGGCCGGCGCCTTGACGATCACGCCGCACAAGACCGAGGTGCCGGAGGCCGCCAAGACGTTCGCCGAACGGCTCTACGACATGCTGCCGTCCGTGCGCATTACCGATCTTCTCGCCGAGGTTGACGGCTGGACGGGCGTGTCGGCGCAGTTCACCCATCTGCGGAGCGGCCTGATGGCCGACGATCCCCGCGTCGTGCTCACCGCCGTGCTGGCGGACGCCACCAACCTCGGCCTGACCCGCATGGCCGAAGCCTGCGACGTCGCCAGCTATCACCACCTCGCCTGGACGGCCGGCTGGCACCTGCGCGAGGAGACCTATCGCCAGGCCCTCGCCGTCGTGGTCAACGCCCATCAACGTCAGCCCCTGGCGACGGTCTTTGGCGCCGGCACGGCTTCGAGCTCGGACGGCCAGCTGTTCCTGACCGCCGGTCGGGGCGAGGCCGCGGGCAACGTCAACGCCCGTGCCGGGCGGGATCCGGCGGTGTCGATCTACACCCACATCTCCGACCGTTATGTGCCCTTCTACACCAGGCTGACCGCCAGTCATGGCGAAGCCGCGCACGTCATCGATGGACTGCTCTATCATGAGGCCGACCTCACGACCTCGGTTCACCATACGGATGGCGGTGGCGTGAGTGACCACGTATTCGGCTTGGCGCATCTCCTCGGCTTCCGCTTCGCGCCCCGCATCCCGAACCTGGCGGAGCGCAGGCTCTACACCTTCGGCTTGGCGGACAACTGGCCGGCGCTCGCGCCGTTCATCGCTGGCCGGATCGACGAGGCCCTGATCGCGACCTACTGGGACGAACTGCTGCGTCTCGCGGCTTCGGTGCGCACGGGCGTGGTCAGCGCTTCGCTGATGCTGCGTCGGCTCGGCGCCTATCCGCGGCAGAATGGCCTCGCCTTGGCGTTGCGCGAAGTCGGCCGCATTCAGCGCACCCTGCTGGTGCTCGACTGGCTCGGCGATCCGCAGCTGCGCCGGCGTGCCACTGCGGAACTGAACAAGGGCGAAGCGCGCAATGCGTTGGCCCGCGCCGTGTGCTTCCACCGCCTCGGCCGCATGCGCGATCGTGGCGCCGAAGCCCAGCAGCATCGCGCCAGCGGGCTCGCGTTGGTCACCGCGGCCATCGTGCTGTGGAACACCGTCTATCTCGGCCGCGCCTTGGACGCGCTCCGTCGGGACGGTATCCCAGTGTCGCAAGCAGTCCTTGCCCATCTCGCGCCCTTGGGCTGGCGCCACATCAATCTCACCGGCGATTACCTCTGGACCGGCGACAGCAAATTTGACCCCGACGGTTTCCGGGCTCTCCGGAGCCGCCCTGCAGCCCTGGCCACCCTGGCAGCCGCCTGATGTTCCAGCTTTGTCCGCTTGGAGTGAATCTGTGCCCGTTCTATCGGGTGACCCCAAGCAGGAAGTCGAGGAAGGCATGCGGCGCGATCTCCTGGCGCACGGCGTCACTCAGCACCTGGTCGAGATGATCGGCGGCATGGGAACAACCCAGAGCCACAAGCCGCTCACGGGTCGTGTCAATGTCGAGCTTCGGCTTGGGCGCGTTCATCGGGCCACCTCCGCCAAGGCGGCATAAAGATCGAGCGAATGCCGCGCGACAGGCGAGAGGGCCAGGTCCTGGATCTTCCCGCCCAGACGGCCGAGCGGCGGCGGCGCGAGCACCCGCTCCGTGCTCGGCCCGTCGTAATGGGCTTGGTCAATGACGAGGCGGGCGGCGGTGGCGCGCGGATGGCTGGCGATCACGGCGCAGTCCTTCACAACCTGGATCTTGCCCGCACAACCGCGAACCTCGACCCGCTCCCCAGCGAAGCGGAACGGCACGCTGTACTGGCGCCCTTCGAAAGACACGAGCGCGTCGATCCCAACGATCCGGATCGCGATGACATCGAAGGGCTCTGGCAGGGTCTCGGGCAGGCGCGTCAGGCACCGTTTCTCACTCGCCCAAGCCTCGGCCACGCTCGTCCCGGTCGCCGGGCAGATGCGCTCGTGGGCCAAGGCGTCGAGCCGTGCGTCCGTCCACTGCTGGAGGTCGGCCAGATCCGTCCAGGCCTGTTGGCGCGGATCAAGGGCGAAGCGCTGATCGCGGACGCGGCGCTCGACCTTGCCCTTGGCGCGCGGCTGGCGCGGCGGGCAAGCATCGACATGGAAGTGCAGAACCGTCGCATAGCGCCGGTAGATCGGATTGACCGTCCCCCACGCGCCCGCACCGCGCGCCATCGCGGTCTTCTCGTTGTCGACGCGCACCGTCGCCGGCACACCCCCAAGCCGCGTGAAGCAGGCCGTCTGGCACCCCAGCCAGGCGAGCATGTCCTTGGTCTCGGACCAGACGATGGCCGCCTTGCGGCTCCACGACAGGACCATGTGCAGGGCCACAAGATCCCGAGCGAGGCCGCCCACGACGACGGCCGGGAAATGGGCCCAATCCACCTGGGCCTGGGCACCGGGCGGGGTCTCGACCCGGCGTCGGGCCCGCACCGCGGGAGGCGGATAGGTGCAGGACCAGTAACGCTGGATCGAGCGCAGGCTGCCGGAATAGCCGTGTTCCGACACCAGCCACGCGTGCAGGACAGCGAGGTTGATCGGACCCTCATCCTGCATCTGCCGCCAGTGGTCGATCGCCGCCGCGACGCAGGCGGCCTTGGGCTCCTTCCGGGACCGGCCATCAAGCGCTCCCGTTTGCAGGCGCGCCACGTGGTGGCGCACCGCGCCCTCGGTCACACCCAGGAGCCGGGCGATGTGGCTGTTGGTGGCGCCTCGCGCCGCCAAGGTCTTGATGGTCATGCGAGTCTCCGGATTGAGCCGGTTCATCCTCGCCTCCGCACCCCGAAACGGTGCGGTCAGAGGACCTCAACCAGAGACGACAGCTCGTAAATCTGGCCGTCGTCTTACTCGCAGGGTGCGCTATCGCCCTTCAGCGGTCGACCATGGACCAGGAGCGGTAGGCCGGATTGAGCCAAATCTGGGCCCATGACCAGTACGTACCGTCCGAGTCCCTGTGGTGCTGGGCAACTCGCTGGCGGAACTCCGGATCTTGCTCGTAGCGCCTCGCCACCTCGTGGCGCTCCTCCCGCAGCAGGATCCCCTCGGACGCTTGTGCCAGGACTGGCTCTACAGTCTTCGTTCGCATTCGACTCTTCATCAATTTTGTTGATGGCGGGCATGAACTCAACCTATTTCAAATCGTCAGCGAAAGACAGTAAAGCACATAAGATGGCGGGCATGAGGACCAAGAGCACGGTGCTATGCCAAGTCTAATACCAACCCGCGTGAAGGCTGACTCATTCCAGGGTTTTCAGAACGGAGCGAGTAGCGAGTCATGCCCATCGGCCTCCGCGACTGGGCCTATGCATGACGCTCAGTGCGGGTTGGTATAACTGCCCAGACGCCAACACATCAGCGGCCCACGGTCCAGTCAACAAACACTCTTGAGGAGCGCGCCCATGCAAGCGAACTACACCATTGTCGGGCTCGTGCTCGCCTACATGGCAGCGATAGGGCTCATCAGCTTCTACGCCAAGCGCTTCTCCACGAGCGCCCACAGCTTCACCTCGGGCACCACGGGAGGCAAAGGGTTCCCGGCCATCTTCATTGGCTTTTTGCTCATGTCCGAATTCATCGGAACAGCCGCCAGCGTGGGCACTGTTCAGGAAGCCTACAAGTCGGGCATTTCGGCATCCTGGAACCTTGTCGCGCTCGGCGCCGGGTTCCTGCTGTACGCCTTCCTGCTCGCGCACAAGTTCAAGGAATCCGGCGAGAACACCATTTCGGGCGCGCTGTCAAAGGTTTACGGACCAGCCACCAAGCTTGCAACATCCGTGATTATGATCTTCGCGCTGCAGATTGTAGCGGTCTCCGTCTATGCCAGCGGTGGTGCCGTTCTCGCCGGTCTGCTTGCTGTCAATCGCAGCACCGCCATCGTGATCACGGGTGTGGTCGCGGTGCTTTACGTCAGCATGGGTGGAATGCGCTCGGTGATCTACACCAACATCGTGCATGCCCTCGTGAAGTATCTCGGCATCGTCGTTGCGCTCGCATTCGCGCTTTCCAGGGTCGGCGGCTTCTCCGAGCTGAAGGCACGCCTTCCGGCCGAGATGTTCACGATCGACGCAGTGGGCTGGCCGCAGATCTTTGCGTGGCTGGTGGCAGGCATCGGTGCGACCTTCTCGACGCAGTACGTGATCCAGGCGATCAGCACGGTCAGCGACAGCCGCAAGGCCCAGTGGGCAAGTTTTTACACGGCCCTCCTGATGGTCCCGTTCGGCATCTTTGCTGCCTTGGTCGGGATGTGCGCCAGGCTGCTTTACCCTGGAATTGACTCATTGCAGGCGTTTCCGACCCTCATCGCCCAAATGGACAACCTGTTGGCGGGTGTTGTCGTCGCAGGCCTCGCAGGTTCGCTGTTTGGAACGATCTCGGCGCTCAGCATCGGAACTGCGACCCTTCTCTATAAGGACTTTTATCTAGGCCTCTTCAAGAAGAGCGGCGAAGACCACCAATCGTTGACCTTCGTGCGGGTGGCGACCGTGTTGGTCGGGCTGCTGCCGATTCCCTTAGCGATCTTCACGCCCAACGTTCTGGCCGTGACCTTTCTCGCCAAATCGCTGCGCGCGGCGCTAGCGGTGTTGGTCTTATTAGTCTTTTATGCGCCCCACTTCGGTACAAGCCAGGGAGCCCTTGTCAGCATCATCGCTTCGTTAGTCATTACGATCGGCTGGTTCCTCGCCGGCAACCCGTTCGGGATCGACAACGCTTATGTGGCTTTGTTCATTCCGATTGTGGTCATGAGCATCAGCCAAATGATGAAGCAGTCCAGATCGCAATCCGAGGCGATACCGCCCGGGTAAGGTCTGTGACGCGCTCAGTCAAGCAGGGCGAGCTGTCGCGTCGCGTGGGACAGGTACAAGCGCGTGCTGATCTCACTCATAATCGGTGGGAGGCGGCTTGACGCTTGCGCCGCCTCCGCGCCTCGATGCCGCTTGAAGCTTCTTAAGAGTTGCGCGATCTCGGGCGCGTCATTGATTGTGCAGAGGCGTGTTGATCAACCAAGGCGCTTCCGGGGCGGTATCCAGCTCGCACAACGAGCACGCTGAAGGCTTGCCCCGACCGCCACCGGCGCGGCACAACGAGGCTGAAGCGATAAGGAGGCCGGGATGGGAACGTTCAAGGCGGTCGTGGTTGAAAAGGGCGAGGGCGGCCAGAGCGTCGGCATCAAAGACTTTGACGAGAACGACCTGATGGAGGGCGACGTCACGGTGCGCGTGACGCACTCCACGCTCAATTACAAGGACGGCCTCGCGCTCACCGGCAAGGCCCCCGTGGTGCGCCGCTTCCCGATGATCCCCGGCATCGACTTCGCCGGCGTCGTCGAAACTTCCTCGCACCCGGACTTCAAAACCGGCGACGCGGTGGTGCTGAACGGCTGGGGCACGGGCGAGACCCACCTCGGCGCTTACGGCGAAAAGTCCCGCGTCAAGGGCGACTGGCTGATCCCCTTGCCCGAAGGACTATCGCCTGAGCAGGCCATGGCAATCGGCACGGCGGGCTACACGGCGATGCTCGCGGTCTTGGCGCTGGAGAAGCATGAGCTGGCGCCAGCGAACGGACCGGCGGTCGTGACCGGTGCGGCGGGCGGGGTCGGCTCGGTCGCGATCGCGCTCCTCGCCAAAAGCGGCTGGCGCGTCATCGCCTCGACGGGCCGGCCGCAGGAGGCCGACTACCTGAAAGGGCTCGGCGCGGCCGAGATCATCGACCGCAACGAGTTGAGCCAGCCGGCGAAGCCGCTCGCCAAGGAGCGCTGGGCGGCGGGCGTCGACTCGGTCGGCTCGCAGACACTTGCGAACGTGCTTGCGATGACGAAGTACCGCGGCGGCATCGCGGCCTGCGGCTTGGCAGGGGGTATGGACCTGCCGACATCGGTCGCGCCCTTCATCCTGCGCGGCGTGACCCTCTTCGGGATCGACTCGGTGATGGCCCCGAAGACGTTGCGCCTCGAAGCCTGGAACCGTCTTGCCACCGACCTCGATCACGACACGCTCGCTGCTATGACGACGATGATCCCCTTTGATCGGGTAATCAAGGCTGGGCGCGACATTCTGGACGGCAAGGTGCGCGGCCGCGTGGTGGTCGAGATCGGTTGATGGGCTAGAACTCATGGGCTCCAAAGACTCGAGCGAGCCTGAGAAGACTACGCGCTTGCTCACTCTTATGCTCGCTGAAGAGTTGATCGCATTCGGCCCGCTTCCCTTGTCGGGGGGCGGCATCTTTGTGAGCGCGGTGCGCCAGAGGCCGAATAGAAGTCTGGCGGAAGGGGGCTAATCCGGGGCTAATCCAGTTGCGGCGGAAGCGTGGACCAAGCCATAATCCATGGCTAATATAACAGGGCAGGCCTCCCTCCAGTTGTGTCAGGCTGGAGCAGGGCGAGGTCCCTGTTCTTGGTCAATGGTCAACGCGCCCCAAATCACATGCCTTCGTTGTAAACTATCGCGTCTGCTCCGGAGAGAATGGCTGCGCTGGTCTTAGAGCCTGTTTGAGTGAGGAATTCCAATAACTTGCCCGAAAAAACTTTGCCGCCGTGGCTGTCGGAACCTAGCCTACAAGGATCGGGCAAGCAGAGGACAGCCGGTCTTGCAGGCGAGAGCCTGCTCAAGGCTGACGGCCGATACTGCGGAGTCGGCGTAAACCATTGAAATCGCATACTCAAACAGGCTCTTAGCTCGGGTGACGAACACGATCAGCATCGGGTCTAATCCCCCAAGACTCCGCCCCTTAGAGCCTGTTTGAGTGGGACTAACATGGAACAGGCCCGCTAGGGTTCATTGGCGTGACCCACGCGCCGGCAAGTCAGGCCCGCTCTGCGGGACGGCGCGGCACGACGAGGTTGGCGATCATGATCTGCACCGCCTTTCCCGCTCGGTTGAGCGTCGTCGTTCGAACCCGGACGAGACCTTGGCCCGGCTTGCTGCGTGAGGGCCGCACCTCGACGATCCCCCCCTCCAGCCGCAGTTCGTCGCCAGGGCGCAGTGGCTTTGGCCAGCGCAGCTCGTCCACACCTCCTCCGATCACGCCACCTGCGATCGGGAACGCTTGGACTACAAGGCTCATCGTGAGCGAGGCCGTGTGCCATCCGCTCGCGACAAGGCCCTGGAAAAAGGTGAAGCGTGCCAGTTCCTCGTCGGTGTGGAACGGCTGCGGATCGAACTGCCGCGCGTAGGCCTTGACTGCCTCCGCCGAGACGGGGATCGGTCCCGCGGCATAGACTTGACCAACTGCGAAGTCTTCTAGGTAGAGGCGCGGCGACTCTGATTTCTGGCGAACATCCTGTCCGTTGACGTGGCTCATGGTTGGGCACCTTTCAGGAAGCATGCAATGTGCACTCGCCCGGCGAGGCGCGGCAGCCGAAATGTTAGGCTCCGGCTGTGGATTGGGAACGGGCAAGCGGTGTGTAGTAGGAGGGCAAAGGCTGGTTATCGTCTCATCGTGGCAGCTCGCAACCCCGCCTAACTTGAGTTGCTTTATAATGCGCTGTCAAAGAGCTGTCCGGGGACGTACTCCGGGATTTTATTGGTGTATCGCGCGACGGTTCTATCCAGACCCATTTTGTTCCGCATTGCGTTGATCTCAGCTTGGCGGCCGCAGGGGCCACAAGCGTCCGGACCTTATGGGCTTGTTCGACTTCATTACAACCGTGGGGTCGTCAAAGTACTTCATGAATAGGGTCTCACATCGCAGTGGGTCTTATCCATAATCAAGGAAGGCACCAGTGAGCTGGCGCGTAATCCTCGAGCGTGTGGAACCGGACGGCTCCGTGCACCCTACCATTGTCGCGCATGTTGACCGATCTGATCTGAGGAGCGATGCCGACCTCAGGCTGCCCACGACGAAGGCAAGCCGATCCTGCGCCGCTTGCAGGCTCAGGCTGCGGCCGACCAAGTGAGAAGCACGTCAAATGCACCCGCCGTTGTGCGTGCTGCGGGCACATGCGCGCAATTAAGGATCGCCGTCGGCGCCAGGGCAACATCGTCTTCGGCTATTTATACCTCGGCATGCCCCCGTTTTGAAGCCTGCCGCTGCGGGCCCCCGAACACGCCCTCGCCGATATCGGCCCTGCTCCCGCACCGCACCGGAGCTGCGCCACCTAAAGGCGAAGCTTGGGACACAACCTCCCGAACGTGGTAGGGAGCGCTTGTGAAACTTGACGTTCTCTCGGCCCTCAACGCCACGCTCGCTGCGCGCTGCGGTCCTCGTGGCCTACATCGCGAGCGGCGAGCAGCGGCTCGTGCGCGAGGGCGAGGTCGCGGGCGATCCGCTTCAAGAGGGGCTGCGCATGCGCAACAGCGGCCTCGTCGAGCATCAAGGACGGCCGCTGTTCCTCACCGCTCAGGCGCCGGACATTAAGTTGCTCATCGTAGGTGCTGTGCATATCAGCCAGGCGCTGGCCCCGATGGGCGCAGACTCGACCTCGGCATGAGGATCATCGATCCGCGCACTGATTTCGCGACGCCGGAACAGTTCCCCGATGTGCCAGTCGCGGCCGAAAAGCTCAACGCCGTGCTGCCGCGGCGCGGGCTCGACCGCTACACCGCGCTGACGCATGACCCGAAGATCGATGAACCGGCGCTGACGGTGACGATAACGAAAGCGGTCGAGCGGCTCCTGACGTACTCCAAGCTCATTGCTCGTCTCAGCGATAAAGAACATAGTGCCGTCCGGCGGGGTGGACAGGAAAATAACCAATTCGCTGCAGAGGCTACCCGGGCGAGCGGAGTAGTCTCAGAGCTGATCCGGGGAAAGGTCGGGTCGGGAGAGCCGGTGTGATCCTGTGGTCAGCGCTGTTCATGGGGAGGCGCCGATGTGGAAGGCCCAGAACCGCCGCACTTTCGACCGCAATGGCTGCGCTGTTCCAGTGACGTGGCCAAGCGGAATGGGACTGGCCCACCCCTTCATTTCTTTTGCGCAGCGCGGATCGATTTGGCGGAGCAGGTCGATCTAATCGAGATCCTATGGTGTTCTACATTCTCGGCACAAGGTGCCAATGGTGCGATCTGCGCCTCTTTTCTGAGGAAACATGCTCATATTTCTGGAGCCTCCCACCGTACCGAGACCGAGCCTGCGCCAGGTTCTAGCCGACTTCGGCCCGATCTATGCCGCCAACGGCTTCATCGGTTTGGTGTTCACCGCCTCCGGTCCGGTGGCGATCGTCTTGTCAGTCGGCACCGGCGGCGGCCTGTCGCCGGCCGAGTTGGCGTCATGGGTCTTCGGCGCCTTTTTCGTCAACGGCTTCATTACTCTGATTATGAGCTGGCGCTACCGTCAGCCGTTGGCCTTTTTCTGGACCATTCCGGGCACGGTTCTAGTCGGTCCATCCCTGCAACACTTGTCGTTTCCCGAGGTCATCGGCGCGTACTACGCCACAAGTCTCCTGATCCTAGCGCTGGGGCTGTCAGGCTGGGTCAAGCGGGCGATGCAGGCGGTGCCGATGCCAATCGTCATGGGCATGGTGGCCGGGGTGTTCCTGCGCTTCGGCCTCGACCTAGTGCGTGCTCTGCACAGCGACGTCGCGATTGCCGCGCCGATGCTCATCACCTTTTTTGCCCTTTGGGCAGTGCCGGCGCTCGGCCGTCGCATGCCGCCGCTGATCGGCGCGCTGCTGGTTGGGGCGCTGGTTGTGGCCGTGCTGGGCCGTCTCGATCCGTCGGTGCTGGGCAGCTTTCAGATCGTGCAGCCAGTCGTGCAGGCGCCGGTGTGGTCGCTGGCGGCGATGATCGAACTCGTCATTCCGCTCGCCATCACAGTGCTGGTGGTGCAGAACGGGCAGGGGTTCGCCGTGCTACAGGCTGCGGGGCACCACCCGCCTGTCAATACCACGACTGTGATGTGCGGCAT
>Ga0163162_10006259_pt1 | contig 11539 bp, 9 predicted proteins | sample S55metaG_FD_115310 | JGI IMG/M metagenome (GOLD analysis project Ga0163162, IMG submission 115310) | Switchgrass rhizosphere microbial communities from Kellogg Biological Station, Michigan, USA - S5-5 metaG | ecosystem: Host-associated > Plants > Roots > Rhizosphere > Soil | place: USA: Michigan...
ACCCATCGCGCGTGACTTGGGTGGCAGCGAAATCCGGGGATCATCGACGTTGATCGGGCCAGGCTTGAGGCGGTCGAGCGCCTGCTCCAGGATCCGCACCGACTGGTGCATCTCCTCGAGGCGGACGCGATAGCGGTCGTAGATGTCACCGTGTTCACCGATCGGAACGTCGAAGTCGAATTCGTCGTAGCCGAGATACGGTCGGTCCTTGCGCACGTCGTACGCCACACCGCTGGCGCGCAGCATCGGCCCCGACAGCGAATAGTTGATCGCGTCCTCGGCACTCATCACGCCCACGCCCTGCGTGCGGCCGCACCAGATGGCGTTGCGCGTGAACATCGTGTCGACTTCGCGCAGCGTGAGTGGAAAGGTCTTCACGAAATCGCGCAGGCCGTCTTCCCATCCCTCCGGCACGTCGGCCATCAGGCCGCCAATCCGCGCCATCGAGGTGGTCAGCCGTGCACCCGTCCACGATTCCTGAAGGTTGTAGATCCGCTCCCGCTGCTCGAACATCCAGAGGAACGGAGTGAACGCGCCAAGATCGATGCCGGTGGTTCCCGCCCAGACGAGGTGCGAGATGATCCGGCTCATTTCGCAGGCAATCACCCGGAGCAACCGGCAGCGCTCGGTGATCTCGATTCCCATCAGCGCCTCGGCGGCGAGCGCGAAGGCGACGTTGTTCGCCATCGGCGACAGGTAGTCGGTCCGATCGGTGAGCGGGATGATCTGGTTGTAGAAACGATACTCGCCGAGCTTCTCGAAACCGGAGTGCAGATACCCGATGTGCGGGATCACACGCTTCACCGTCTCACCCTCGAGTTCCACGACCAGGCGCAGCACGCCATGGGTCGCCGGATGCTGCGGCCCGATGTTTACCAGCATGTGGTCGGCGCCGAAGTCGTCGTTCACGGACTCGCTCGGCCGCCGCGACACGCCAAGCGGCACGTTGCGCACCTGGCCGCTGGGGTCCATGGTCGGCGTGGAGAGCTCCAGTTCGATCGTGCGCGGCGTCACGGCAGCACCTTCCCGGCCTTTGCCAGGCGTTCGCGCACGTCGAGCGGCAGCTCGCGATACGCCTCGGAAATGGAGAGCTCCTCGAGCGAGTAATACGCCTCCGGATTCGCCTCGAGCGCCTGGCGCGTCTGCTCGGCGCGTGACCAGTGACCGCGCAGCGGGAACGACTTCCTCAACGGGAAGCCTTCCGAGTAGCCTTCCCACATCAGGATACGGCGCAGGTCGGGGTGCCCACGGAATTTCACGCCGAACATGTCCCACGCTTCGCGCTCAAGCCAGTCGGCGCCGTACCAGAGATCGAACACGGAGCGCACTTCCAGCGCGCCATCCGGATCGAGTGGGATCTTCACCCGCAGGTCTGCCTTCCGGTCGAGCGACCGGAGCTGGTAGACCACCTCGAGCTCCCGCTCGGCATCGCGGTATTCGACGCAGGTGATGTCGGTGAGATAGTTGAAGAGCTGGTCGGGGTCCTGCTGCAGCCAGGCGAGGATCGCATGCGCCTTGGCGTTCGACACGTATACGACCGTCTGCCCGCAGACCACGTGCGCGCGCAGGATGTCGGCGCCAAACTTCGCCCGCAGCGCGGCGACCGTATCGCTCACGCCGATCTCGTCTGGTGCACCGAGTTTCCGAACGGCTCGGAGATCTCGTCGATCAGTTCGGGGCGGCGGAAGAGCCCATCAGGCCCAACCAGGTGCTCGACCCGCAGTGAAGGATCGGCCATCGTTTCGCCCATGATCTTCTTCTGCAGCAGCATGATCCCGTACAGCAATCCTTCCGGACGCGGCGGGCAGCCAGGCACATAGACGTCGACCGGGATGATCGTGTCGATTCCCTGCACCATGGCATAGTTGTCGAAGATGCCGCCGCTCGAGGCACACGCCCCCATCGAGATCGCCCACTTCGGTTGCGGCATCTGGTCCCAGATCCGCCGGATCACAGGCGCGAGCTTGAACGGCAACCGCCCGGCACAGATCAGCACGTCGGCCTGGCGCGGAGAGAAACTCATCCGCTCCATGCCGAAACGCGCGATGTCGAAACGCGACGCCGCCGTGGCCATGAATTCGATCGCGCAACAAGCGGTGCCGAACGGCATCGGCCAGAGCGAGTTGGACCGGCCCCAGTTGGCAAGGAAGTCGAGACGCGTCGTCACCCAATTGGGCGAAATGCTCTCATGGGTGGTATTTGCGTCGATCGGCAGCGGGCTCAGTCCCATTGCAGTGCTCCCCGCTTCCAGATGTAGATGTAGCCCACGCCAAGGATGACGACGAAGGTCAGCATTTCCAGGAGCAGCACACCGCTAAACTCCTTCATCTGCTGAAACGCCACTGCCCACGGAATCATGTACACAGTCTCGATGTCGAACACGATGAACAGCATTGCGACCAGGTAGAACTTGACCGAAAAACGTTCCCGGGCATCGCCGATGACCGGCATCCCCGATTCGTACGCGGCCTGCTTTGTGGCGGTGGGACGATAGGATGACAGGAACGTGGACGCGGCGATAATCACCACGGCATTGAATACGACGAAACCGAGGAGAAGGAGGATCGGAATGTAGGGCTGCAGCATCAGGGTGGCCGCCTCGTGAAATATTTCACAACCCGGATGAAACGTATCGGAATTGGCCCGTTAATTCAACGAGCCGACACGGGACGCGAGACTCGGGACGCGGGGGGTGGGGCGTCGAGCCCGCGTCCCGTGTCCCGCGTCCCGTGTCCCCCTATATTCCGCCCCCATGTCCATCAAATCCGATCGCTGGATCCGTCGCCAGGCCCTCGAGCATGGCATGATCGAACCGTTCACCGACACCCAGGTTCGGGCCGGTGGGATCTCGTACGGCGTCTCCTCGTATGGCTACGACATGCGAGTGGCCGACGAGTTCAAGATCTTTACCAACGTCCTCTCGGCCGTGGTAGATCCCAAGAACTTCGACGCGAAGTCATTCGTGGAGTTCAAGGGAGAGATCTGCGTGGTCCCGCCGAATTCCTTCGCCCTTGCCCGCTCGGTGGAGTATTTCCGCATCCCCCGCAACGTGCTCACGATCTGCGTTGGGAAGTCGACCTACGCCCGCTGCGGCATCATCACCAACGTCACGCCGTTCGAGCCGGAATGGGAGGGCCACGTGACGCTGGAGATCAGCAACACGACTCCGCTCCCGGCGCGGATCTATGCCAATGAGGGGATCTGCCAGGTCCTCTTCTTCGAGGCGGACGACGATGACGTGTGCGAAACGAGCTACGCCGACAAGAAGGGGAAGTATCAGGCGCAGCGCGGCGTGACCCTTCCCCGTCTCTAGTCTGGCACTACTTCCCGCCTAGCGCCTTCGTGGCGGCGTCGACCTGCGCGGCCGCAGCCCGGATCCGCCCGGCGAGGTCCGTCACTTCACGCTTCGCTCGCTCCATGTCGTTGTCCCGCAGCGCTTCCGAAATTCCCGGGAGCGCAACGTTCGCGTATCCGTTGTCGCGATCGGAGGCGAAGATCAGGTTCTTCATGAAGGGCCGGCCAACCAGGCCGCTCGGTCGCGTGAGTTGTGGCTCGACCTGGCGCAGCTCCTTGTTCGCGCGCGCCAGTGTGCTATTGGAAAGTGAACCGCGCGCCAGCAGCGAATCTCGCAAGGCGTTGAACCGCTCACCCGCAAGCTTGAGGTCGCCCGCAGCCTGCGTCACTGCGCTCATCTCGCTCGCCACCTTCGGCAAGTTCGCCTCGCGAATCCTGGCGCCGGTGCCAGCCGGATTGGCGAGGACACCGAGATAGCTGCCTAGTGCCGCGAAATCGAATGGAATCACGTCGGCGTTTGCCAGTCGAGCCATGATCACCGCTGCGAGGCGCCCTTCGGCGGCATGACTGAGATAGCCGGGATCGCCAAAGCGCTCCATCGCCGTGTAGGTGTCGTATGCTGAGTGATACCAGCCCGCGCGTCCGCCAAATCCGGTTTCGATCGACGGGATGCCGAGGAAGTTGTAGAACCCGGCGAAGTCCGATCCACCGCCAAGGTCTCCCATCCGCGGCTCGGGAACCGGAGGCGGTGTTGCCACTGCCGCGTTTGCGCCGCGACGACCGCGGCCACCGCGACCGCGTCCGCCAGCCGGTGGTGCCGCCGGCGCGCCACGTCCGCGTCCGCCACTGGCCCAGTTGGCGTAAATCGACATGGTATCGCCCGGCATCTGCACGCTCTTGGTAGCCTCACGCACCATCGCCTGCAGCGATGCCGTCCCGCCCGCACCAAAGGAGCGCCCGGCGGCCGATTCATCCTGGTTGTAATACGCCACCGCGTTCGCCTTGAGCGAATCACGCATCAGCTGCACCCACTCGGTGGAACCGACAAGGCCCCACTCTTCGGCATCCCACGTGGCAAAGACTACCGTGCGGCGCGGACGATTCCCTTCGGAGGCTGCGGTGGCGAAGGCACGGGCCGCGGCCATCACGCTCGCCGTGCCGGAGATATTGTCGTCGGCACCGGGGCCCCAGGCATCACGATGACCGCCGACGATCACCATCTCGTTCGGGAAATCAGTGCCCTTCAGTCGTCCGAACGTATCGTAGATCATCTTGTATGCGCGTTGGCCGCGTTCCGGCCACACCGCTACCCGCGCCTGCACGCTGCCATCACCAATGTGGTATTCAAACTTCATTCCGCCTTGCCACGCTGCCGGCACCGCAGCGCCATGCATCTCCTTCATCAGCAGCTCAGCGTTGCCGTAACCGATCGGCACCACCGGAATGTGCGGCACGGCGAGCGAGTCCTCTCGCACGCGCTTGGCGTTCTCTGTCGATGCCCAGTCCGGAGTGGACGGGTCGCCATTCCCGTTGAAGATCGAGCCGCGCTGTACCGCCTGCGGCGTGCGCATTGGTCCGTCTGGATAAACGGGCCCTACCACAAAGCCGTCGTCCTTCGGGTCGGAATAAATCAGCAGGCCGATCGCGCCATGCGACTCAGCCTCACGCGCCTTGATGCCGCGAAAGGATCCACCATATCGCACGATCGCGATCTTGCCGCGCACCGAGACACCGAGCGAGTCGAGGAGCGTGTAGTCCGCCGGGAGACCCTGATTCACATAGACCAGGGGCGCCGTCACGTCGCCCTTTCCGGAATTGCCGTTCATCGCCGGCCACGGCTTCATGATCGTGGTGGGATCGCCGGGAATCGGCGGCTCTTCGAGCGACAGCCGGAGGCGTGTGGGGGTAATCCGTTCGACGATGGTCGAATCCGGGAATGGCAGATACACCTTGAACGCGACGCGCTGGGTATCGAGTCCCCATGAGGCCATCTGACGCAGGACGTAGTCGGCGGTCTCCTTCTGGGCCGGCGTTCCCGCCACGTGCGGCTTGGCAGCGAGCGCCCGGGTCCAGATCTGGGCCGAGATGGTATCGGGAACGGACTGCAAGCGCTTTTCGAGCTGCAGCTCCTTCGCGGCGCTCGCAGGCGAGAAACCGGGAATCGACTGGGCCGCGAGCGGCGCAGACCAGATCAACGATGCAAGGAGCAGGAACGCAGGCGTACGGATGCGCACGGTGTACTCGGGTCAGGGACGTTTACCGCAGCGGCCGACCGGCGGCCGCGAACACAACGATATGCCGGTCGGCGCTTCGGCGGGAGCGGTACCGCTAGGGAACGAGGCCAGTGATGTCGAAGATGTCCATCTGCTGCTGCCCGGGGTCACGAGCACAGAAGACGTAGATTCGGCCGTTGATCACGGCGATCTCGCCGGTGTGTTCACCCACGGGGGTCAGGTACGATCCCACCAGGACCGGCTTGGCAGGGTTGCTCCGATCGTAGACGTATAGACCCTGACCGCTCCCGCCCTCGGCAGTTGCGACGAGCATCTTGCCATCTGGAGTGACCGCCACATCGCTCACCGTGGAGATGTTGGCGATGATGAGTGAATCGACGAGCGTCGGTGCGCCGTTAGCGCCAAGCGACCAGATCTTGATCGCGTTGCCGCGAACGCCGCGATTGCCCCATGTCCCGCTATACGCATACGATCCAAAAACCCATTGATCGGAGCCATACCGCTCGGGAACGTTGTTGCCGCCACCCTTGGTGGCCAGCGTTGCCGGATCAAGGGCCCAGAATCCACTCAGCATATCGGTCGCGTAGAGCGTGCCGTTCGCCAGCATCACACCCCAGATGTAGGTGTTGCCGGCGCCACCTGGAAGTGCCTGCACGCGGATGCGGCTCGACATGTCGCCGGAGAGTGTTCCCGACACGTCGATCTTGACCACGCCGGCGTTGTAGTACGCGGCATAGAGAACCTGGTTCGCTTCGTCCATCCAGAGATTGTGAACACCAGCGCCGGCGATGCGGATAAAGCCAACCTCGACCGGTGCCGCGAGATTGGACACGTCAACAATGTGAATGTCGCCGATGGAGCAGGTGCCGATTGTTCCACACGATCCTTCCTGACCGATGAACAGATACTTGTTCTGGCCGGTGACCGGATTGTGGAACCACCAGGCATTGTGCACCGACGGGCTGCCGACCAGGCCGTTGCTAGTGATGATCGATCCCACGAGCACCGGATTGAAAACCGATCCGCCTGACATGCCGTTGCCCACATCGTAAATGCGCATGCCGGCATTCCACATCGATGCGAACGCCAACCCGTCACGCACGTAGGTGTCGTGATCGAACGTCGCGCCCGTTGGAGTCGGTACGCTACTGACCAGCGTGATCGCGCTCACCGGTCCGCTCGCCACTGCCGTGGCAACGAAAGATGCCGACGTACTGACCGCGGCGACGGATGCTCGCGCGCTCTGCACGCCGACTGTGGTACCCAGGGTGAGGACAGACGATGCGCGCCCGGTGGAATCGGTAGTGGACGTGGCAGGATTGACGGAGCCGCCGCCCGACGTCACCGACCAGGTGACCACCACACCGGCAACCGGCGCCCCCGCCGCGTCGGTGACCCGCACCGAAAGGGGTGTGAAGAGCGCGGCTCCCGCGACCGATGTCTGGTTATTGCCCGTAAAGACGGCGATGGCCGCAGGTGTGGGGGTGTTCGTGTTCGTGGGGCTATTGGACGAGCACGCGGCCACGAGGAACGCGGCGGCGTGAATTGGGCGGAATCGCATTGATGAACCCCTCAGGCGTGGCAAGCTGGTGCAAAAGATACCCAGAATGGAACGCCCGGGATGCCGGGTTTGTTTCTGGTTAGTGCACCACTTCAACTCCACTACATCTTCATCCCCGCCATCCCGCCCATCTCGCCCATCGGCGCGCCATACAGCCCCATCCGATGCCCGCGCATTCCCCAGCCAACAACAACGCCAATATTCAGCGAGCGAACCTGGTCGGTCCCATACATCGCGACCGGATCGAAGATCCCCGGGCCAACAAGCGCCACCGATCCCAGTGTCCCCTCGATGAATGGCTGCACCATCAACTTCCGCCGCGGCGTCGTCGCGTCGTACGCCAGGTGGAGCGTGTTCAGCGACCAGCGCGTGATGCCGAGGATGCTGTTGTCCGGGCTCGGCCGCATCGTGCGAAAGAGGTCGAAGTTCCGGACCTCTTCGGGGCGCTCCGTCCGCTCGTAGCGGTAGGACGCGCGCAGACGCCCGCTGCTTGCCAAGCCCTCTGCCAGAAAGGTGTGATAGATAAACGTTCCGTTCAGCTCGGATGTGCGGGCATATTCAGCCAGGACGTAGCGCTCTCCCGCTGCCGTCGTCTTCGCCCACCTGGCCGATACCGAATACTTCTCCGCATCCGGGCCCGCGCCCGGTCGACTCTCAGGAGAATGCACGTGTGCCCGCGAGCCCTGTACCTCGAGTCCGTCCACTGGACGAATCGTCAGGCGACCGCTGTACGAGTCACCAAAGCGCCAGCCACCCTCGAACCGGATCAACGGCATGTCCGACGGCGTCGTCGGCTCATCGCCATCAAAGAGCGCACCCTCGAGCGTCACGATGCCGCGGTCGTAGCGAACCACACCGATTCCCCGCTCCGCAATCTGGGAAAGGTGATGGTTCACCGGATAGCGCTCGAACGGACGCGACATCGGATCGTCACTGCCAAACGGGACGAATCCCTTGCCAATCGTGATCGCGAGGTGGCCGCCGCGATCAATGCCATGCAGCACGTCGTTGGCCGTGACGTTCAGTTCGTGGATTGTAGTGTGCGGATGGCGCCGATCGACGAAGCCCTCTCCCCACGCCCCGGGGGTGAGTTCGCCGTCCTTCATCGTCGCTCCCTCGAAATCGAACGTGGCGACCATGCCGAGCCGGTTGCCGAACCCGTGCCCCAGGAGCATCAGCACTGGCTGCACGAGGCGGACCTCGGAGAGGGAGCCGCCGCCCGGAATCGGATCGGAGCGATTCATCGTGACGACTGTCTGCCCCACCGGCGAGATTCCAAATGCGGATTGGGCGGGCAGCGCTGTCGCGCTCCCGCCCGCAATCATCGTAAAGAGCACTGCGCACCTGAGCTGCACGGTCAGCCGGTCCCCGACTCCACGTGCACCTGGCCTCGATCGCGCATCGTGGCGCGGAGCAAGTCGCGGTTCAGGCGCGCGATATTCTCGACTGAGATCTCCTTGGGACACGCCACTTCACACTCGCCAAAGAGGGTACAGCCACCAAACTCCTCGATGTCCATCTGGTGCACCATCGAAAGCACTCGGCGATCGCGCTCGGGCTGTCCTTGCGGGAGCAGGCCGAGGTGCGCCACCTTCGCCGAGGTAAAGAGCATCGCGGATCCGTTGGGACACGCCGCCACACAGGCGCCGCAACCAATGCACGCCGCGGCATCCATCGCGAGATCGGACTTGTCCTTCGCCACCAGGATCGCGTTCGCATCCTGCGCCGATCCGGTCGGTGCGCTCACGAATCCGCCCGACGCAATAATCCGGTCGAACGGCGTGCGATCGACGATCAGGTCGCGCAGCACCGGGAACGCCTTCGCGCGCCACGGCTCGATCGTGATCGAGTCGCCATCGCTGAATGAACGCATGTGCAGCTGGCAGACCGTCGTCGCCTTCTTCGGCCCGTGGGCCACGCCATCAATCATCAGCGAGCACGAGCCGCAGATCCCTTCGCGGCAGTCGTGATCGAAGGCGATCGGCTCCTCGCCCTTCGCCGTCAGCTCGTCATTGACCACGTCGAGCATTTCGAGGAACGACATATGCTCGCTGACGTCGTTCGCCGCGTAGCTGCGCAGTTCGCCCTTGGCGTCGGGACCGGCCTGGCGCCAAACCTTGAGGGTGAGCTTCACTTGTAGCTCCTAGTCGCCAGCTTCACGAACTCGAAGTCCAGCGGCTCCTCGTGCCGCACCGGCTCGCCGCCAGGCACATGCTCCCAAACCGCCACGTGCGTAAACGCATCGTCATTGCGCAGCGCCTCGCCATCTGGGGTCTGGTATTCAGTTCGGAAATGGCCGCCGCACGACTCTTCGCGAATCAGCGCATCCTTGCACATCAATTCGCCGAACTCCAGGAAGTCGGCCACCCGCCCGGCCTTTTCCAGCGACTGGTTGAGCGTCTCCGCCGATCCCGGCACTCGCACATTCTCCCAGAACTCCGCACGAATCTCCGGAATCCGCTTGAGCGCCCGCTCCAGTCCTTCGCGGTTGCGCGCCATGCCGCACTCGTTCCACATCACGTGACCGAGTTCCTTGTGGAACGAATCGACTGTGCGCGACCCATTGATAGACAGCAGCTTGCCAAGTTGTGCCGACGCGCGTGCTTCCGCCTCGCGGAATGCCTCGTGCGTCGCATCAACCTTCTCCAGCTTGGCGCCCGCGAGATAATCACCGATCGTGTACGGCAGGATGAAGTAGCCGTCGGCGAGTCCCTGCATCAGTGCCGAGGCGCCGAGGCGGTTTGCGCCGTGATCGGAGAAGTTCGCCTCGCCCACCACATGCAGGCCCGGGAGGTTGCTCATCAGGTTGTAGTCCACCCAGAGCCCGCCCATCGTGTAATGCACGGCCGGGTAGATCCGCATCGGTACCTGGTACGGATTCTCTCCGGTGATCCGCTCGTACATCTCGAAAAGGTTGCCGTATCGCTCGCGGATCATCTGTTCGCCGAGTCGCGCGATGGCGCTCGAGAAGTCGAGATACACGCCTCGTCCGCCAGGACCCACGCCACGACCGTCGTCGCACGCTTCCTTCGCCGCACGAGACGCTATGTCACGCGGGGCGAGGTTGCCGAACGACGGATACTTCCGCTCGAGGTAGTAGTCGCGCTCGGATTCCGGAATGTCCTGCGGGCCGCGCTTGTCGTCGTGCGCCTTCGGCACCCAGACCCGGCCGTCGTTGCGCAGCGATTCCGACATCAGCGTCAGCTTCGACTGATAATCGCCGGCCACCGGGATGCAGGTGGGGTGAATCTGCGTGAAGCAGGGATTGGCAAAGCCCGCGCCCTTCTTGTACGCGCGATACGCCGCGGTGACGTTGCACCCCTTGGCGTTGGTCGAGAGATAGAACGCGTTGCCGTAGCCGCCGGTGGCGAGCACCACGGCATCGGCCGCAAACGATTCCATCTCGCCGCTCACCAGGTCGCGCGCCACGATGCCGCGCGCCTTCCCGTTCACCACCACCAGCTCGAGCATCTCATGGCGTGAGTACATCTTGACCGCGCCCTTGCCGATCATCCGCTCCAGCGCCTGATAGGCGCCAAGCAGGAGCTGCTGGCCGGTCTGGCCGCGGGCGTAGAAAGTCCGCGACACCTGCGCACCACCAAACGAGCGATTCGCGAGCATTCCACCGTACTCACGCGCAAACGGCACGCCCTGCGCCACGCACTGATCGATGATGTTGGCCGAGACCTGCGCCAGGCGGTAAACGTTCGCCTCGCGGGCCCGGAAATCGCCACCCTTGATCGTGTCGTAGAAGAGGCGCCAGGTCGAGTCGCCGTCGTTCTGGTAGTTCTTCGCCGCGTTGATGCCACCCTGCGCCGCAATCGAGTGGGCGCGCCGGGGCGAATCCTGGAAGCAGAAGCAGGAAACGTTGTAGCCGAGCTCGGCGAGCGACGCGGCGGCCGAAGCGCCCGCCAGACCTGAGCCCACGACGATGACGTGGAACTTCCGCTTATTGGCCGGCGACACCAGTCGCAGGTCGGCGAGGTGCCGGTCCCACTTGTCGGCGAGCGGCCCGCCCGGAATCCTCGCATCGAGTTTCACTTGAGGAGCCCCAGAAGTGCGGCCGCCGGAATCGTGGCGAGTCCGCCCGCGACAGCAATCGCGAGCCCCCACGCCAGCAGCTTCCGCGACCGGTTGTATGCCGGATGATTGACGCCGAGCGTCTGGAATGCCGACCAGATGCCGTGACTGAAATGGAGACCGAGCGACAGCATGGCGACGATGTAGAAGATGGCGACCGGAACGGACTGGAAGCCGAGCTTCACGTTGTCGCCCACTTTCCCTTCCTGCCACCCGGGAAGGAACGTCCCGGTGGTGAAGTGCAGGATATGGAAGACGATGAAGACGATCAGAAGCACGCCACCCCACCGCATCGTGCGCGAGGCGTACGTGGCCACCTGATATTCATGCTTGCTGTACGAAACCGGGCGAGCGCGCCGGGCGAGCATCG
>Ga0163162_10006260_pt1 | contig 11534 bp, 16 predicted proteins | sample S55metaG_FD_115310 | JGI IMG/M metagenome (GOLD analysis project Ga0163162, IMG submission 115310) | Switchgrass rhizosphere microbial communities from Kellogg Biological Station, Michigan, USA - S5-5 metaG | ecosystem: Host-associated > Plants > Roots > Rhizosphere > Soil | place: USA...
CGACGTTTTGAACCGCTCGGACTCCAGGCGCTTGAGCCAAAGACAGAAGCCGTTGCGCTCCCAATAGAGGATCTTCACTCGGTTACGGTGGCGATTCAGAAATACGAAAAGCACCGGGTCGAATACGGCGACTTTAATATCCAGCTCGACCAGGGCGGCCAGACCGTCGATGGATTTACGGAAGTCGACAGGCTTGGGGTAGAGGTACACTTTTTCGACTTTGGCGTCGGGTCGCATCATGAGGGGCTGGCTCCGGAAAGAAATCGGGAGTACAGCATCAGGCTTCAATAGGCGGCTTTGAATGTGGGGTTCGTGGATCCCTTACCAAGAAAATGCACGAATCGCAACATTGATAACAGCGTTGGCCGAGGCGCAAGCAAATGCACAAGCTGCCGCAGAGCATTTCGCAGCCGAACAGGCTCGTCTACAAGATGAAATGGAGCAACGAATCGAGCAGATACAAAAGCAACTAGAAACAGAAAGGCAGAGCCTGGAGATTCGCTGGAAAGTCACTGACACGGATCTGCGCTACTACACTCATGAGATACGAGAACTAGATCGTTACAGGGCATTCGGATATAGCGACAGCGCATCCCCTTCCGACGAGTCTCAAATATGGAACAATGCACATACGGCTACTCTTGAGGACTACAAGCCAGGAAGCGAACTGTCAATTTTGTATAACGAAGAAGCCATTGCAGCAATGAATGCACAAGACCAAAGAGAGTACGAAAAAGACATGAGGAGTTTCGAATGATGAACACTGTCGAACAAATCATCAAAAACGAATCGGTAGAAGATGTAGTTTCGTTTTTCGCACTTTTCAGATCTGCCCAAGACGTCGACAGAATGTATAGTCGCCACCGTCAGGAGATAGTTTTAAACGGCGAACTGGTAAACACTTACAACTCGCTTTTCAGCAATGGCGTACTGATTAGCGACAAAAATGGAAAAACCGTTAAGGGACCTAACTGGAAGACCCCAAAATTTATGACCGAAAATAAATACTCTTAACAAGCGATTCAGCCACCAAGCCTGAGCTTGGTGGCTCCACGAATTAAAGCGAATACTTCTGCAAATTCCCCATCATTTCCTTCAGCGCCTCAATATTGTCCTTCGGATGCGCCGCGCCCTCGAAATCACAAATCTGCTCCCACTGCGCCGCCACATCTTCCGGAGAGAAACCCACTCGCGGATCAAAACCCGCACCCAGGCTGCGTTCCCAGCGCACCTTGCCCATCCAGCCGCCACCCACTTCAAACAACCCGGAAGTTTCCTTGCAGTTTTCACTGGCCAGATACACCACCAGCGGGCTGACCAATTCCGGTTTGAGTTGCTCGAACACTTGCGGCGGGATCAGTCCTTCGGTCATGCGCGTGCCGCCGGTAGGCGCGATGGCGTTGACGAGGATGTTGTTCTTGCGACCTTCGATGGCGAGGGTTCGCGTCAGGCCGTACAGGCCGAGTTTGGCCATGCCGTAGTTGGACTGGCCGAAGTTGCCGTAGATGCCCGAGGTCGACGCAGTGAAGATCACGCGGCCATAGTTTTGCTCGCGCATGTGCGGCCAGGCGGCGCGGGTGACTTTGTAGGCGCCTTCGACGTGGACGCGGTAAACCAGGTCCCAGTCAGCGTCGTCCATTTTGTGGAAGGTCTTGTCGCGCAGGATCCCGGCATTGTTGACCACCACATCGATACGGCCAAAAACGTCGAGCGCGTGCTGGACGATTTTGTCGCCGTCGGTAACTGAGTCATGGTTGGCTTCGGCGGTGCCGCCCGCCTCGCGAATTTCGGCAACCACGCGGTCTGCCGCCGACGCGTTGGCGCCTTCCCCTTGCGCCGAACCGCCGAGATCGTTGACCAGCACTTTGGCGCCCTGTTTGGCAAACAGCAGCGCGTGTGCCCGGCCCAAGCCGCCGCCAGCGCCGGTAACGATCACGACTTTATCTTCGAAGCGCACAGACTCATTCATTGGAAAACTCCAGCAGGCCAAGGGGACAATGAGTCCGAGTGTCAGGCACGGCGCTGCTGGTCACAATAAACAGGGGTGAGGCTGAATGGTGCTCGATAAGGCAGGGGGATAATCAGGACCACGCGACCCTGCGCGGCGGCAAAATCAGCCGATCGCGAAACTCAAGGTAATGCTTGAGCACTTGCGTCGGCGCCTCGGTCTGCGGGTAATGGCCAATCTCGGCCAGCAGGACCGTGTCCGGATTGGGGATCAGCTCCCGATAGCGTGTGACCATGTGCGCGCCGGAAATCGGATCGACCTCGCCATCAATGACGCGCAGCGGTACTTCACCGCGTTGCATGGCCGCGACCCAACGCTCGCGCTGGACACGCCGCTCCGGAATATAGGCGATAAGCTTGTGCATGATCCGCGGGCCGTGATTGCTCTCGACCAAGCTCCAGAAATCATCCATTTCACTTTCAGTTGGCCGGGTCATCCGCCCGAAAATCTGCCGAAAACTCTTCACCAGCGCATCTCGCGTGAACGCGCGGCCAATCATCCAGCCCAAAGGGCTGAGCAACAGTTTTTGCGCCAGCAGCGGGCGATGGGTTTCGGGAAACAGGCCGCCATTGAGGAACACACAACTGGCAATGTGAATGCCGGTTTCGTAATGCCGGGCCAACAGTTCCTGCGCCACGCTGTCGCCATAGTCGTGGGCCAACACATGCACGGGCTGCGTAACGCTCAAATGCGCCAGCAATGCCTGCTGCAAGTCGGCCTGTTCGAGCAGGCTGTATTCGTGATCCACCGGTTTGGACGAGTCGCCAAAGCCGAGCATGTCACACGCAATCACCCGATAGCGCTGCGCCAGTGGCTGCCAGAGGTAATGCCAGTCCCAACTGGCGGTCGGGAAGCCATGAATGAGCAACAGCGGCTCACCCTGCCCCGCCGTCCAGTAGCGGATAGTCTGACCACGAAAGATGAACGTCTGGCCGCGTTTGCGCCAGACACACAGGGGGATCTCGGCGAGTGGCATTAGAGTTTATAACCCGGGTCTTGTTGATCGAGTTTGCGTAGCAGCGCCGGCCAGGCCAGCGCGCCACCCATCCCTTGAGCACTTTTGGTAACACCGGCAATCATCGCCTTGGCACCCGCCAGAATCTGCGGTTCGATGGCGATCAATTCGGCACCGCCGTTTTGTGCCAGCACCTGGATATCGCAGGCGCGCTGGAAGGTAAACATCATCAGGAACGTGTCGGCGATGGTGCTGCCACAGGTCAGCAGACCGTGGTTGTGCAGCATCAGGAAATTGTTTTCACCGAGGTCGGCTTGCAGGCGCGCTTTCTCTTCATGGTTCAGCGCAACGCCTTCATAAGCGTGATAAGCCAGGCTGGACAGCACAAACAGGGACTGCTGACTGATCGGCAAAATGCCCTGCTTCTGCGCCGACACCGCCACGCCGGCCGCCGTATGGGTGTGCAGCACGCAGACCACATCGTGGCGAACTTCATGCACGGCGCTGTGAATGGTGTAACCGGCGGGATTGATCTCGTAGGGACTGTCCATCAGTTTGTTGCCGGCTTGATCGACCTTCACCAGACTTGATGCAGTGATCTCATGGAACATCAGTCCAAACGGGTTGATCAGAAAGTCTTCAGTGCCCGGCACCTTGGCCGAGATGTGCGTAAAGATCAGGTCGTCCCAGCCATGGGCGGCGACCAAACGATAACAGGCGGCAAGATCGACGCGGGTTTGCCATTCGGCGGCGCTGACCTTATCTCTGACACTGTGGGGCGACTGGACGGGGGCAACATTCACGGCAAGACCTCCTGTTCTTATTGTTGTGCTGTCGTTACACCAGTCTAGTCAGCCCCCGGGCTTCGTGTAGTTGCATTGGCAGCCAGCTTGATGGCCGTGCGAGTCAGTGACGCAATGAGCTTGGATCCATGTCAAAGGACCGACGCTGGTAACCCTGTAGTGAACAGATTCAGCGATCTCGTCAGAAGTATGACGAGCTTCATCTTCAGCGCAAAACGCTGACCAATTCCGCCAGCCACGGCTCGGCGTCGGTTTCCGGGGTCACCGTTTCGCTGGCGTCCAGACGCAGCATCGGCAGCACTTCGCGCAGCCCCAGTTCACCGAACAGTTCGCGCATTTGTTCGCCGCCGCCACAGAAAGTATCGCCATAGCTCGCATCGCCCAGGGCGATGACTGCTCCCGGCAGACCGCGCCATGCTGCGGGCAATTGATCGCGAATCATCGAATACAACGGTTGCAGGTTGTCCGGCAATTCACCCATGCCGGTGGTCGATGTCACCGCCAGAAACGCTTGCGGTTCGAAAGCCAGGACATCGGCCAGTGACGCACGGGGGTTGTGCAGGGTTTCGAAACCGGCGGCCTTCAAAATACTTGCGGCGTGACGGGCGACTTCTTCAGCCGTGCCGTACACCGAGCCGGAAAGGATGGCGACTTTCATCAATCTGATCCTGAAACTGAGTGAAAGACCGGATATTAACAGCACGACCTGTATTGTTCTTTTAGAATGCAGGCTCAATCAAACCGGAAAGGATTCTCCGATGATCAATGCTCAACTGCTGCAAATGGCAATCAACGCTTCCAACGACGGCATCGTGATTGCAGAAAAGGAAGGCGACCAGGACAACATCCTGATTTACGTCAACCCGGCGTTCGAACACCTGACGGGGTACACCAGCGAGGAGATCCTCTACCAGGATTGCCGTTTCCTGCAGTCAGGCGATCGGGATCAGCAAGCGCTTCCAACCATTCGCGAGGCGCTGAGCACGAAAGGCTCCTGCCGGGAAATCCTCAGGAACTACCGCAAGGACGGCACGCCCTTCTGGAACGAACTGTCGCTTTCGACGGTGAAAGATCCGGGCAATGGGCAGGTTTATTTTGTCGGGGTGCAAAAAGACGTCACGATTCAAGTCAAAGCGCAGCAGCGTGTTGCACAGCTGGAAACACAGCTGGCCGAGGCACTCGCCGAACTTGCTGCGCTGAAAGCGACGAACGGTGCAAACAAAACTTCGAATTAGTGGTCATTAACTACAATCACCAATGACTTTGTAACTAATACTTTCGAGCAAGCCATGCAACGTGACGCACTCCTGACGCAGGATGAACTGGACTTCATCCAGACCATGCAACACAACCCGCAACTCAATGTGCGGGATGCGACGTCGAGCTTGCTCGTTAATGGTGGATCGCAGATCCGTGATTTGCTCACGCGCCTCGCGGCTCATGAGCAAGTCACCATCCAGGCCAATTTTGAAAATCAGCAAATGACCTTTCCGCTGCATCTGGTGGAAGACGAGTTTCATGCGCTGCATTTGCGCTTGGGTGTGCCGAGCATTTACGAAGACGGGCCGATGGTCCGACCCTGGCGCCTGGTGCTCGATGAGCCGGTGGCGCTGGAGAATGCCAAAGGCCAGCCCGGCACGATGTATGTGCACGAAGTCTCTTGCAAAGGGGTTTTGCTGGAAGTTCGCAACAAGACCAAACCACCCAAGCACTTCGCCTTGTGGTTCAGCCCCTCAGGCTATGAACGGATTGCGTTGCGCGGCACGTTTGAGCGTGAAACCGAGCACGGTTTCTATGCCTATGAACTGGGCCAGTCCGACAAAGATGAAACCGAGCGCCTGCGCCAGTTCATCCTTCAGCAGCATCGCCTGACACACCCTGCGTTGCATGTCTGAATCTCAGGTATCGAGGTTGCCCGCCAGGAACTGTTTCAGACGCTGGCGCATCACCGCGCCTTCATTGCCCAGACAGCCAATCGACGAACCGGCCAGGCTTTCCTGAGCCAGTTCTGACGTATCCCCGGCAAGAAACAACTGGCAATCCAGGCTCATCGCCAGACGATTGAGCCGTCGTGGCAGATCAGTTGAAGGCACGTGATTGGAAAAAAGCACCAGCGCTTGCGGTTTTAGCTGCTGGCATACCAGCGGCAACTCATCGAATGGCTGACCAATCGTCAGCAGCCGAACCCCCATTTCATTACTGCTCACGAACAGAGCGGCCACCAACAACTCTAGTTCTCGGCACTGACCTGCCAATGCACTGACGATCACCCGCCGGGGTTGCGCGTTACGCATCAGCAGCAAACGTTGCAATACGCGAACTCGCAGAAACCCATCAAAAAACAGCCATTCGCTGGTGCAACCGAATTGATCCTGGCGTTGTAACAACAACTTCCAGAGCGGCATCAGAATGTCCTGAAAAACGACTGCCTGGGAGTAGGTGGAAAAAATCTGCCCGTAGACTTGATCCAGTTGAACATCATCAAAGGAACTCACCGCCGCTTGGACCTGTTGCTGCCAATGGGCGTAATCGGCCTGAACGACTTCCTTGGGAATGAACTGCGCCAGTGCCTTGGGAGGTTCGGTCCTGGCCAGAATCTTGCCAACCTTGCTGACCGCGACACCGCGGTCAATCCAGCCAAGGATGCTGCGAACCTTCTCGACATCGACCATCGAGTACAGCCGATGCCCACTTTCGGTGCGGGTGGGCTGAATCAGGCCATAACGTCGTTCCCATGCCCGCAGCGTGACGGGATTGATGCCCGTCAGCCGCGCCACCTCACGAATGGGAAACAGCTCTTCGCGATTGATGGAAGGATCTGCCTCAGCGGCAGGAGGAGCGTCAGTCAGGACAGGCATTGGATGATGTACGTCCGGTGCGCAAAATTGGATCCCATTCTAACTCCATTACCCCCTCCATGTTCAACACATGCAAACCATGAAAGTCTCTGGTGTATTGGTCAGATTCAGGAATAATCCTTGCTTGTCTCAAGACGCAGTCCGACACCCTGGTGCTGCGTCTGGCGAAACGCCTATCCGGTGTAACGCAAATGCCCTACGGAGATACAAAATGTCTACCTCCCCCGTCACGCTGATGGTGGCGCGTCGCGTCGCCGATGGCCGTTATCAAGACCTGATTGCCTGGCTGCGCGAAGGCGAACAACTGGCCACCGATTTTCCCGGTTATCTCGGCTCTGGCGTGCTCGCTCCGCCAGCCGGTGATGACGAGTTCCAGATTATCTTCCGCTTTGCCGATGAGCAGACCCTGCACACCTGGGAGCATTCCGCCTCGCGTACTGCATGGCTAGGCCGTGGCAGCGATTTGTTCGCCCATCCAACCGAGCATCGGGTCAGCGGCATTGAAGGCTGGTTCGGCGCAGTCGGACAGCGCCCACCACGCTGGAAACAGGCAGTGGCGATCTGGTTGGCATTCTTTCCGGTGTCCTTGTTGTTCAACTTTATACTGGGGTCTTTGTTGAGCGAACTGAGCCTGCTGCCAAGGGTTTTCATCAGTACGTTGTGCCTGACGCCGTTGATGGTCTACTTCTTCATTCCCTTGTCGACCCGCCTGTTGGCCAACTGGCTGAACACCACGCCGACACGGCCGTTACCCGCCCAGCCGTCCACGCAAAACCGCTAAGCTCACTACCACAATAGGTGCATGCCTCCCGTCGCTGGTATAGTTTTGCTCTTACCGCGACGCGAGCCGTTCATGACCCCTTCCGCAGCCCCAATCCTCATCACCGGTGCCGGCCAGCGTGTCGGCCTGCATTGTGCGCAGCGTTTGATTGAAGACGGCCATCGGGTGATCTTCAGCTACCGCAGCGAGCGCCCCGGTGTCCAGGCATTGCGTGATCTGGGCGCCATCGCGGTGTTTGCCGACTTCTCCACTGAAGCCGGGATCCTCGCGTTCATCAGCGACCTGAAAACCCATACCGACAGCCTGCGGGCGATTGTCCACAATGCTTCCGAATGGCTGGCCGAAACGCCGGACACCGAGGCCGAAGCCTTCAGCCGCATGTTCAGCGTGCACATGCTTGCGCCCTACCTGATCAACCTGCACTGTGCCGACTTGCTGCAACGCTCAACTCCGGCAGACATTGTGCACATCAGCGATGACGTGACCCGCAAGGGCAGTAGCCAGCACATCGGTTACTGCGCCAGCAAAGCCGGGCTCGACAGCCTTACCCTGTCCTTCGCCGCGAAATATGCGCCGACAATCAAGGTCAACGGTATCGCCCCCGCCCTGCTAATGTTCAATCCCGAGGACGACGCGGCCTATCGCGCCAAGGCGCTGGCCAAATCCGTCCTGGGCATTGAGCCCGGCAGCGAAGTGATCTACCAGAGCCTGCGCTACTTGCTCGACAACCCGTATGTCACCGGCACCACCCTGACCGTCAACGGCGGACGGCACATCAAATAAGAGGCCTCGCGAGGATATTTCATGACGTTATCCCTGTCCCAGAGCTATCGCGAGATCCTCATCGGTCTCGGTGAAAACCCGGATCGCGAAGGCCTGATCGACACGCCGGCGCGTGCGGCAAAAGCCATGCGCTACCTCTGCCATGGCTACGAACAAAGTGTCGAAGAAATCGTCAACGGGGCGCTGTTCGCCTCCGACAATGATGAAATGGTCATCGTCGACAACATCGAGTTGTACTCGCTCTGCGAGCATCACATGCTGCCCTTCATCGGCAAGGCCCATGTGGCTTATATTCCTACGGGCAAGGTGTTGGGCCTGTCGAAAATTGCGCGACTGGTGGACATGTTTGCCCGGCGCCTGCAAATCCAGGAAAACCTTACCCGGCAAATCGCCGAAGCAGTACAACAGGTGACCAATGCCGCCGGTGTTGCGGTGGTCATCGAAGCGCGACACATGTGCATGATGATGCGCGGCGTCGAGAAACAGAATTCGACCATGAACACCTCAGTGATGCTCGGCGCCTTCCGCGAGTCGAGCAATACCCGCCAGGAGTTCCTGCAATTGATTGGACGGAGCAAGTCGTAATGCCACAACTTCAACCAGGTATGGCACGCATCCGGGTCAAGGACCTGTGCCTGCGGACCTACATCGGAATCAACGAGGATGAAATCCTCAACAAGCAGGATGTGTTGATCAACCTGACCATCCTGTATGCGGCCCAGGAAGCGGTGCGCGACAACGATATCGATCACGCGCTGAACTACCGCACCATCACCAAGGCGATCATTGCCCACGTGGAGGGCAATCGTTTCGCCTTGCTCGAACGGCTCACCCAGGAACTGCTGGACCTGGTAATGACCAACGAATCGGTGCTGTACGCCGAGGTTGAAGTCGACAAGCCTCATGCACTGCGATTCGCCGAATCAGTGTCGATTACCCTGGCGGCGAGCCGCTGAGTGCGTCTGGCGCATTGGCCGCCAGACTTTTATCATCCGCGCCACGATTTGACCGACAGAGCCCGCCATGAACGATCAACAACGCCTGGAACTCGAAGCCGCCGCCTTTCGCCGACTGGTGGCCCATCTGGACAGCCGCAAGGATGTACAGAACATCGACCTGATGAACCTCTCCGGTTTCTGCCGCAACTGCCTGTCCAAGTGGTACAAGGCCGCCGCCGACGAACGCCAGATCGACGTCAGCCTCGATGACGCCCGCGAAGTGGTCTACGGCATGCCGTACGCCGAATGGAAAGCCCGATACCAGCAAGAAGCCAACGCCGAACAACAGGCGGCGTTCGCCAAAGGAAAACCCAATGAGTGATTTGAACACCCTGCGCGCCAGCCTCAAGAGCGGCGAACACGCTTTTGCCGACACCTTGGCGTTCATCGCCGCCGGCTACGACTACCAGCCTCAGGCATTCAACAACGGCGGTGTGGAAAACGCGGCCGGTCAGAACGAAGGCTCGTGCAAGACGCTCGGTCTGTCGCTGCTCGAAGGCCTGAGCGATGAAGAAGCGCTGCTGGCGTTCGGCGAGCACTACCGCTCGGTTGTGGCAACGCCTGAGGGCAGTGATCACGGCAATATCCGCGCACTGATTGCCCATGGGTTGGCCGGTGTGAAGTTCACTCAGCAACCGCTCACTCGCCGCTAAACGCTTTTTCTGTGGGAGCAAAGCTTGCTCGCGATGGCGATCACAGAGACGCCATCGCCTGCAAGCCGCGATCCTACAAGAGCCACAACACATCCCGACTTTTAAGATTGACCCGGCAACTTTATTTCGTTTGCCGGGCAGCGCTGCTCACGGCTTAGATAAAAAGAAGCATCCCTTCTTCAGAGTCGGTCATCCATGAGCAGCGAATCCATCAGCCGGTCGATCAACATCGTTCATCCTGTCACGCTCAGCCACGGCAAAAATGCCGAGGTCTGGGACACCGATGGCAAACGCTACATCGACTTCGTCGGCGGCATCGGCGTACTCAACCTCGGCCATTGCCACCCGCGCATCGTCGACGCCATTCGCGAGCAAGCCACCCGGCTGACCCACTACGCCTTCAACGCAGCACCGCATGTGCCTTACATCGAACTGATGGATCGCCTGACTGCGTTCATTCCCGTGGACTATCCGGTCAGCGGCATGCTCACCAACAGCGGCGCGGAAGCGGCGGAAAACGCCCTGAAGATCGTTCGCGGCGCCACCGGCCGCACCGCCGTGATCGCGTTCGACGGCGCCTTCCACGGCCGCACGCTGGCCACCCTGAACCTCAACGGCAAGGTCGCGCCCTACAAACAGAAAGTCGGCGTATTGCCGGGGCCGGTGTATCACCTGCCCTTCCCGAGCCAGGACAACGGCGTGACCTGCGCCGAAGCCTTGAAGGCCATGGACCGCCTGTTCAGCGTCGAAATCGACATTGATGACGTGGCGTGTTTCATCGTCGAACCGGTACAGGGCGAAGCAGGCTTCCTGGCGATGGACGTGGAGTTCGCCCAGTCGCTGCGACGGTTGTGTGATGAAAAGGGCATTGTGCTGATCGCTGACGAAATCCAGTCCGGTTTTGGCCGCACCGGCCAGCGTTTTGCGTTCTCGCGGCTGGGCATCGAACCGGACCTGATTCTGCTGGGCAAAAGCATCGCCGGCGGCGTACCACTGGGTGCGGTGGTTGGGCGCAAGGCATTGCTCGACACCTTGCCCAAGGGCGGACTGGGCGGCACCTATTCGGGAAACCCCATTGCCTGCGCCGCCGCGCTGGCGACCCTGGATGAGATGACCGACACACAGTTGCAAGCCTGGGGCGCGCAGCAGGAAGAAGCGATTGTCAGCCGCTACAAAGCTTGGTGCGACAGCAAACTTTCACCGTATCTGGGTCGTTTGACCGGTGTTGGCGCGATGCGCGGAATTGAACTGGCCCATGCCGATGGCACACCGGCACCCGCCCAGTTGACGCAACTGCTGGCGTTGGCGCGAGACGCCGGTTTGCTGCTGATGCCCAGCGGCAAGTCGCGCCATATCATTCGACTGTTGGCGCCATTGACCACCGAAGCGGCGGTGCTGGAGGAAGGCCTGGATATTCTTGAAGCGTGTCTGAACAAATTGACCTGAACCCAAAATCCCTGTGGGAGCGAGCTTGCTCGCGATGGCGGAGTGTCAGTCAACATCAATGCTGAATGATTAACTGCTATCGCGAGCAGGCTCACTCCTACAGGTTCTTTGATTGGTCACTGAATCGCGGGCATAAAAAAACCGGCTGCGAAGCCGGTTTTTCATTTCAACGATCTCAGAACTTGGCGTTCTGCAGGTCGTCCAGGTAACGCTCGGTGTCCAGAGCGGCCATGCAGCCAGCGCCGGCCG
>Ga0163162_10006263_pt1 | contig 11529 bp, 10 predicted proteins | sample S55metaG_FD_115310 | JGI IMG/M metagenome (GOLD analysis project Ga0163162, IMG submission 115310) | Switchgrass rhizosphere microbial communities from Kellogg Biological Station, Michigan, USA - S5-5 metaG | ecosystem: Host-associated > Plants > Roots > Rhizosphere > Soil | place: USA...
CCGGGTGGTTATAACTGTCCGCTTCCGGAAACAGGAGCTCCATTTATTTTTATGAATGCGGCAGGCCAAATGGCTGATGTGACAACCATCATTCATGAAGGAGGTCATGCCGTCCATTCCTTTCTCACTCATCCCTTAGCACTTACCGGCTTCAAGGAATATCCAATGGAAATAGCGGAAGTAGCGAGCATGAGTATGGAACTGTTCAGTATGGATTACTGGGATGTTTTTTTTGATAATGAAGATGAGTTAAAGCGTGCCAAAGAATATCAGCTGGAAAGAGTGATCACAATATTTCCGTGGATCGCGGTTGTTGACAAATTCCAGCATTGGGTATATGAAAATCCCGCACACTCTGAAGAAGAAAGAGCGAGTATATGGATCGAAATATTAAATGAATTCACGTCGTCGGAAATTGATTTTAGTGGGCTCGATGAATATCGAAAATATGGGTGGCAGCGCCAGTTGCACCTTTTTGAAGTTCCCTTCTATTACATTGAGTATGGCATTGCACAATTAGGAGCCATTGGATTACGGATGCAATTCAAAAAAAATAAGCAAACCGCTTTAAATAATTATATACAGGCATTGAGCCTTGGTGGTACAGTGACACTACCCCAGCTTTTTCAAAAAGCAGGACTGAAATTTGACTTTTCGTCTCAGTATGTCAGCGAGCTTATGTCTTTTGTACACAATGAAATGAAGCAGTTGTAAAAAATTACCTGAAAGTGGTATGCTGAGTGTGAGGAAATTTCAAACGAGCATACTAAATTTGATTCTTGTAAAAAAGACAATAATGAATTAAGTAAGATAGCTACTAATCAGAGCCTTAACCTTAGTCCCACTGTTTCTACACTGGGGCTTTTTTATTGTTGACAATCCAGGCAAATCCCCTTTACTACTACTTCGATTTCGTTAACGGAAAAACCTTTTCTCATTTTTATTTCCGGAACAACTACATCCTCCATGCAAAGAGTAGCACCACACTTCAGGCAAATAAAATGAACATGATGATCATGATGATGTCCTTCGCTACAATCATCCTTGCATAAGGCATAGCGAACCGAATTGTCGGTAGTTGGAATTGTATGAATGATCCCTTTTTCAACAAATGTCTGCAAAGTGCGGTACACGGTTACACGATCAAATTTCTCACCGGCCTTTCGTTCAATATCCCCATGTGCCAAAGCTCCGTTCACATTCATAAAAAGGTTCAGAATTTTTTTGCGACTTTCTGTTACACTTAAACTGTTACGACGCAGAATGTCATCAACCCGGGTTGTCATTTATATAATATTTAGTTGTCAGTTAGGTTTATTCCTTGAGTAGCTTTTCAGCATCCTTTATCAATTCATTTACTTCGCCTTCCTTTAATCCATCATAAATCTTGACCACTTCTCCCTTCTTATTCACGAGGGCCAAAAATTGCGTATGTAAAAAATCTTCATCAATACTTTGCACATTGTTGTTCGGGTCATCGATTTTGTAACTCAATCTTGCCTGCCTGTACAAACTATCCTTTCTACCTGTCAAAAAGATCCAGTTTTTTGTTGTTACACCCACCGAATCAGCATACCATTTTAACCGGGATGATGAATCTGTTTCCGGATCAGAAGTGTGAGATAGGATCAAAAAGCCGTTTTCTTTCCTAAAATGTTCATACACCTTTTTCACTTCATTGTTCATTCTTGGACAAATGCTTTTGCATGTTGTGAAAAAATAATTAGCGAGATATACTTTTCCCTCGACATCGCTTTGGGTCACTCTTTTTCCATCCTGGTTCGTAAAGGAAAAGGGCTGAACGTAACTGATTGGAGGTAATTTAGATTTGGTAAACCCAGGAATTACGTTGATCAGAACGGCATAAAATGCAAGTACAAGAAATAAAAAAAAAATGATATAAAATACAGTCTTTCGGCTCATCAGGAAAAAAATTTTCAAACAAAGTTACTGCGCAACCCAGCATTCAAATGTTGCAAAAATATATTTTGCAACTTAGTTGCGCAGCAATATTTTTGCTTGAATCATGAAATTACAGGTTAACTGGGATGCTCTCGGCATTGCTACTTCTCTCGTTTGCGCTATTCATTGCGCGGTATTACCACTTTTGCTTTCAAGTCTGCCACTTTTTGGCATAAACATAATTCATAACAATTTTTTTGAGGCTGGCATGATCGCTCTCGCCTTTGTAGTCGGTTCGCTTGCCTTATTTCATGGTTACAGGCGTCATCACCATCGACTTTTACCGTTGTTGATTTTTGCCACAGGGTTCACCTTTCTTGTTCTAAAGGAGATGTCCCTTTCCTACGAGGTAGCCTTACTGATCCCGGCCGTGTCATTTATCCTTACTGCACATTACCTGAATTATCGTTTCTGCCGCAAAGCCAATCATTGTCATTCTACGGATTGTGATCATTAATGCTTTGGCGTGCTCATTGTTGGGTCTTTTTAATAATATTTGCCTTTGAATTCTTTTTGCATGAAAAAGATCCTTTTGGTCCCCGTCCTCTTTTTTTCATTGACAGCCTTAACTCAATCGGGAGATGAACTCGCCATCCGCCACCTTTTAGAGGACCAGGTGAAAGCATGGAACCAGGGCAATCTCGAAAGTTTCATGCAGGGTTATTGGAAAAATGATTCTCTCATGTTTATCGGGAAAAGCGGTATCAATTGGGGATGGCAAAAGACCCTGGCAAATTATAAAAAAAGCTATCCTGATACAACAGCGATGGGTAAACTTTCATTTAACATTATCGTCGTAAAAAAAATTTCACCGGAATACTATTATGTCGTTGGAAAATGGATGCTCAAGCGAAGCATTGGCGACCTTAGCGGGCATTACAATTTACTTTTCAGGAAGATCAATGGATCATGGCTGATCATTGCTGATCACAGCAGCTGATCATTTCCTCCAAATTCGATAATAGGAATAGAGAAGAGCGGCAAGGCTTAAAATAAACCACGTGAAGAAAAGGACATTGCCAACAGTTAACTTCCCATTAATAGTGGCATATCCCCAGTACAGCCCTCCAAGAACATTCAGCGCTAACCAGAGCAGACCATAACAAAGGGAATTAAGAACTTTAAATAAATACTTCCTTACGTCTGGTTCCATCCCCTGCGGCATATAAGGCGTTTGACGTTGTAAGGTACTATTTCCGAACGTGAATCATGAGACGTGAATCGAGCGTCCCACTTGAGGTGTCGATGTCATCAATCATTTAATCAAGAACTGATTGAAGGCAACCGAGTCTCCGCTGAAAACATCAAAATCCACCGGCGATAAAACTCCATTCACCCTTCCATTGTCGTTATGCTGCCAAAAAACCCAGTCCCTTTTTATGCGCGGCTGCCGCGGCTGATAATAGTGCGCCACCCAAAGGGGGTAATCATCGAAATCACTGCCCAGGTTTTGCCTGTAGAAATCAATATTTGTATAAATGATCGGCTTTATATTGTAATTCATCTGCACGATATTTAGCCATTCTTTCACTTCATTTTTTATTACCTCCTTCGAAACACCATAAGTCTGCTCAATGTCGAGTACAGGGGGGAGGTCGCCTGTTTTTAAGTCAACGGTCTTTATAAAGTTTTCGGCCTGCATTCTGCCATCCTTTGTCGCTAAGAAAAAATGATAAGCACCCCTGACCATTCCCGCATCCTTTGACCTTTTCCAATTTCGCTTAAATTGCGGATCGGTGTTCGCAATCCCCTCCGTCGCTTTTATAAAGACAAAACCCAGCTTAATTTCTTTTACCTGCATCGAGCTTACAGCATCCCACGCAATCATTTGCTGATACTTTGAAACATCAATGCCATGAATTGAATATTCTACAGGAATAGAAATTCCAAATTCAGGATACCGAACAAACCTCGCCCGGCCGTATAACCACCATTGATAACCAATGTAACCTGCTAAGATCAATAACGCAGCCAGGACGATCAAAACAACAGAACGTCTGAGGCGTCTTTTCCTTTTCGAGGGCATGCGGCAAATATAATTGCTGGTCCATTCTGTAAACGTTATCCAAAAAATAAAACATAAAGAAGCAACCGGAATCGCTCATCAATGGTGCATTTATATGGAATTTGTAAATTGTGAGCGAAACCTGATTCTTGATCTGAATTACCAAAATCTTAAACAATGAAGTCAACAACCTTTTTACTAACTATTTGTGTGTTCTTATTTTCATGTGTCAGCTCGAAAAAATATAAAAAATCACAGGCTGATTACGCCACGTTGCAAACGCAACACACGCAGCTACAGAGCAGCTTGAACGATTGTAACACCAAGTCGGCTGACCTGACGAGACAAAACGGGGATTTAACGAGCCAGCTTGACGCAGCCAATAAGCAAATGGCCTTGCTTAAAGAAAACAATACACAGGCATTGAAACAACTCCAGGATATGTCGGTGATCTCTGCCTCACAGGCAGAAAGCATTAAGAAATCGATGGAGAACATCGGCGCAAAAGATGTCTATATACAATCGTTGCAGGAACAAATGGCCCGCAAGGATTCTCTCAACATGGCGTTGGTCATGAATTTGAAAGGAGCCGTTGGCAACTTAGATGACAAAGACATTAATATTAAAGTTGACAAAGGCGTTGTATACATCGATATTTCGGACAAACTTCTTTTCAAAAGTGGCAAATATGACATAACCGACCAGGCAAAAACAGTACTTGGCAAAGTGGCACTCGTGTTAAAAAATCAACCCGATATTGAATTTATGGTAGAGGGACATACCGACAATGTTCCTTACAATAAAGGCGTATTGGTGGACAACTGGGATTTGAGCTGCAAGAGAGCGACTTCTGTGATCCGCATTCTTCAAAATCAATATGGACTGGATCCTGCAAAGATGGCTGCTGCTGGTCGCAGTGAGTACAAACCAGTCGTCGCTAATGACACTCCTGAAGGCAAAGCCACTAATCGTAGAACAAGAATTGTTATCCTGCCTCAATTGGATCAGTTCTTTAAATTACTTGAAACAAGGAAAGACTAAACGCATTATGTTATCGAAAAAGCCATCTGCTGCAGTCGGATGGCTTTTTATTTAACAGCAAAGCATAACAATAAAGGATATTTTTGCAAAATGGGTAAGGTAAAAATAGGACTGGTGCAAATGAGTTGCACGGGTAATAAAGATGAAAATTTGCAAAAGGCCATTGCGAAGGTCGGCGATGCGGCGAAAAAGGGTGCGCAAATAATTTGCCTGCAGGAGCTGTTTACCTCTTTATATTTCTGCGACGAAGAGAACTATGACAATTTCAAGTTGGCCGAATCTATACCAGGCCCTTCAACCGAAGCTTTAACCAAAGTAGCGAAAGAAAATGAAGTAGTGATCATTGCCTCCTTATTTGAAAAGAGGACGCAGGGGATTTATCACAATACAACAGCGGTGATCGATGCAGACGGCAAATACCTTGGCAAGTATCGCAAAATGCATATTCCGGACGATCCTTCCTATTATGAAAAATTCTATTTCACGCCTGGCGATCTTGGCTACAAAGTTTTTAAAACAAAATTTGCAAACATCGGTGTGTTGATCTGCTGGGATCAGTGGTATCCTGAGGCAGCGAGGATCACTTCGTTAATGGGCGCAGAAATTTTATTTTATCCAACGGCCATCGGGTGGGCAACGTCACAGGATGAAAAGACAAATACTGAACAGTACAACGCCTGGCAAACGATCCAGAGAAGTCACGCGGTGGCCAATGGTGTTCACGTAGTGAGCGTAAATCGTGTTGGTCTTGAACAAAACGGCGCCATGAAGTTCTGGGGTGGTTCATTTGTGTCAAATCCATTCGGAACAGTCCTGGTACAAGCGTCACATGACAAAGAAGAAGTAATCATCCATGAGATCGATACAGAAAAAACAGATACATATCGCACTCATTGGCCATTCCTACGCGATCGCCGCATCGATTCCTATCAACCCATCACAAACAGGTTTATTGACGAGGAAGTTCATGACTGATAGTTCATGGATCCACACAACAAAAGCTACTTCACCGAGATGAATGGACAAACCCCAAAGCAGTTAGGTTACTATTTTCCCGCCGAATTTGCTCCGCACGCAGCTACCTGGTTAAGCTGGCCGCATAAAGAGGCAAGCTGGCCGGGAAAGATCCATACAATCTATCCCTACTATTGTCAATTTATAAAGGAGTTGACGAAAGGCGAAAAGGTTTGCATTAATGTCAATGATGAAGCAATGAAAAATTTTGCCGTTGATCATTTGCAGGCAGGAGAAGTTGATTTGACCAGGATTGAATTCTTTCTTCATCCCACGAATGACGCATGGTGTCGCGATCACGGACCGGCATTCTTAATCAACCCAAATGCTCAACAAAAAAAAATAATTGTGGATTGGGATTATAATGCCTGGGGAAATAAGTACCCACCATTCGATCTCGACGATGTGGTTCCTACACTGATTGCAGAAAGTTACCGAATACCGGTGTATCACCCGGGCATCATTATGGAAGGGGGCTCGGTTGATTTCAATGGAAATGGAACATTGATCACGTCAACTGCGTGCCTTCTTAATAAAAACAGGAATCCACGCCTGAGCCGCGAGCAGATCGAAGATTATCTCTGCAACTACTATGGCGTTGATCAGATCCTCTGGGTAAGTGAAGGAATTGTGGGCGATGATACCGATGGACATATCGATGATACGGTTCGCTTTGTCAATGAAGACACAGTGATCGCCGTTGTGGAGGAAAACAAAAACGACGAGAATTATGGACTATTGCAACAAAACCTTGACGAACTTAAGAAAATGCGGCTGCCGAACGGTAAACAGTTAAATATTGTTGAACTGCCGATGCCTGCAGAAATTATTTACGAAGACCAGCGATTGCCCGGTTCTTATGCAAACTTTTATATCGCCAATCGATCTGTGATCGTTCCAACCTACAGGTGCAGCAATGACGATAAAGCCACTGATATTATACAAAAATGTTTTCCGGGAAGAAGAGTTGTGGGCATTGATTCTACAGAGATCATCTGGGGTCTTGGCAGCTTTCACTGTCTTAGTCAACAGGAGCCGTCTGTCTAGCCTGTTCGAGAAACCTTATTAAGGTTAGTGCATCTTTGATCCCATATCCAAACCAATCATTGTTAAAAAATATCCAGAGGTCATGACCCTCATCCAGCCATCGTTTAAACAACCTGGAATATTTTTTCAAAGTTGCGTAATGATATTTGGTATTGTACAGGGTTCCCGGTCCATGAAACCGAAAGTAAATATTTTTGGCAGTGACCACTTCTTCATAAGGAAAATGATCTCCCGAATGAGAGATCACAAAGGAAACACCGTATTTTGTCATCAATGAGTAACTGCTCTTTGTCATCCATGATTCGTGACGAACTTCAATCGCAAACCGGTAAGAGGAATACTTCCTTTTCAAAAGTTTAAAGAAATGCTCTGCGATACTCCGATCAAATCCAACCGTCTTGGGCAGTTGTATCAGTACAGGACCCATTTTCTTTCGCATAGGTTCGAATATTGAAAAGAACCGCTCCAGTGGTTCTTCTGGCTCGCGTAGTTTCTTAAAATGTGTAAGGTATCTGCTCATCTTTGGACAAAATCTGAATTCCTTTGGTACGCTGTTGACCCAATTGATGACAGTTTGTTTTGATGGCAAGCGGTAAAAACTTCCGTTGATCTCTGTGCACTCAAATGTTTTTGCATAAAAAGACAGCCAGTCTTTGGTCTTAATTTTTTTCGGATAAAAAACTTCAATCCAATCTTTATAACTCCATCCGGACGTACCAATGTTAAATTTTCCATCCATGTTATCAGCATCACCAAATTTGGGCCATTGCAAGAATCACAAAAAAATATTTCCATAGTTCCTAAGCTCAGCTATATTCGCAAACTTGCTCATGAATTGCTTAACTTTATTAATAACCGACTATTGCCATGGCTACGATCATCGATATTAAACTACCCAGAGCAATAGCTACCGCTTTACGAATCCCCCAAAATGATCCGCAGAGGCAACAAATTCGCATTCTAAAGAAATTACTGAAAAAGGCCCGGTTCACTGAATTTGGTCAGCACTACATGTTTGATGAGATCTTGTTCGGACGCGATGTCCGTGAAGCATTCCAGGAGTTGGTTCCTGTCCATGATTATAATAAGATCTACAATCGATGGTGGAAAAAGACACTCGATGGAGTACCCGACGTCACCTGGCCCGGGAAAATTAAATATTACGCATTGAGTTCCGGCACTTCGGAAGCGGCCAGCAAGTATATCCCCATAACCAGGGATATGCTGCGCAGCAATACCGTTAATTATATTCGACAACTAATTACCTTATTCAATTATGAAAAGCTTCCGCGTAATGCGATGACGAAGGGATTCCTCATGATTGGAGGAACGACGGATCTTCAGAAAGGAAAAGCCGGTTGGTATGCCGGTGACCTTAGCGGTATTCTTGCAAAAAAACGCCCCTTCTGGTTCCAAAGTTTTTATAAACCTGGTGGTCACATTGCTGCTATCAAAGACTGGAATCAAAAACTCAATGAAATTGTTGAGCATGCAAAAGAATGGGATATCGGATATATCGTGGGCGTGCCAGCGTGGTGTCAAATGTGCATGGAAATGGTGATTGAAAATTACGGGGTGAATAATATTCATGAGATCTGGCCCAACTTTGGGTTCTTTGTTCACGGAGGAGTTGCCTTTGAACCTTACAAAAAAGGGTTTGAAAAGTTATTAGGCAAACCCATCGTTTACATAGAAAATTATTTATCGAGCGAAGGATTCATTGGTTACAAGGACCGGGAAAATGCAAGGGGTATGCGACTGATCGTGAACAATAATATCTACATGGAGTTCGTGCCGTTTGATCAAAAGAATTTTGACAGTGACGGGAAAATGGTCGACAATCCGACGGCTTTGACCATTAGCGAGGTGGAAGAAGATAAAGATTATGCATTGCTCATCAGTACAAACGCCGGCGCCTGGCGGTATTTGATCGGAGATACAATCCGATTCGTCGATAAAGAACGTGTGGAAGTTGTGATCACGGGACGAACGAAGCATTTCTTAAGTCTTGTTGGTGAACACCTCAGCGTGGAAAATATGAATAAGGCCGTGGAGGTGGTAAGTAATGAGATGAATGTCAGCATTCCTGAATTCACAGTTGTTGGATTCCCCTATCAAAACCTCTTTGCTCATAAATGGTATGTTGCCTGTAATGATGTAGTAGATCCGAATGAGCTGATAAAGAGAATTGACAACCAGATTTGCCTTCTCAATGATGATTACGCAGTCGAAAGAACAAGTGCCCTGAAAGAAATTTTTATTGAAGTATTGCCTGAAGAAAAATTCCTGCAATTCATGAGTCAAAAGGGAAAATTGGGAAGCCAGCATAAATTTCCAAGAGTGTTGAAAGGAAAAATGCTTGATGACTGGAATAAGTTTCTTGAAAACGGACAAGTGTGAAATAAATGATCCTGCGAAAGGCGCTATTAGCCTCATTCTTGATACATTTGTGCCCCTTATTTACATATGTCGCAGTTACTGGAAAAAATTGATAAAGGCTACTTGCCACGTCATATAGCCATTATTATGGATGGCAATGGCCGCTGGGCAAAGGAACAGGGACATGACCGGTTGTTTGGTCATTTCCACGGCGTGGAAAGCGTGCGCAACATCGTGGAGGGCTGCGCGGAATTGGGCATCGAATATCTCACTCTTTACGCCTTCTCAACAGAAAATTGGGATCGGCCGGAGTATGAAGTAATTGGCCTTATGGAATTGCTGGTAAACACCATCCGTGATGAAGTCGAAAGTCTCCATAAAAACAATATCAAGCTTCACGTGATTGGCGATATGAACATGTTGCCCGATTACGCAAGAAAAGAGCTGGGCGAAGCTCTCGAGATCACCAAAAATAACACTGGACTGAATTTGATCATGGCATTAAGCTATAGCGGGAGATGGGAACTACTCAATGCCGTCAAAAATATTGCGCATGAAATAAAACAAAACAAGCTCACCGTTGAGGAGATTGATCAAACCACTTTACAGCGATTTTTGTGTACCAGTGAGTTCCCCGATCCGGAATTAATGATCCGAACCAGCGGCGAGTTCAGAATCAGCAATTTTTTATTATATCAATTGGCATACGCCGAGCTCTACTTTACCAACGTTCGCTGGCCTGATTTCAGAAAAGAAAACTTATACGAAGCCATCCTCGACTACCAAAACAGAGAGAGAAGATTTGGGAAAACGAGTGAGCAAATTACGTCTGTCGCGAAATGAGTCCTAAAAGTCAAAAATGGCCTGATTTATTGATGAATATGCCACATTTCTTTAACAAAACACTTTCAATATTTCCCGTTAATTTGCCGACAAATCCAAGTTTTATCCTAAACACAAGCACACATTGACTGTACGCATTTCCAGACTGTTTGAATATAAACCCATGCAACGATTTTTATTGAGAATTCTCTTTTTCTTGATCACTGTTGTTTTTTCCGTATTTATCGTCCATGCACAGGAAGATTCCACGAAACGTGCTCCAGACACCACGAGATCTACTTCCGATACCACGCGACCTACTTCAGATACTACTCGACCCACTTCCGATACCACACGACCTACCTCAGATACTACCAGACCCACTTCCGATACCACGCGACCTACCTCAGATACTACCAGACCCACTTCCGTTGACCCAAATCTTATTGCTCTTGAAAATGCAAGGATAGCAAAAGAGTACACGATTGCAGGTATAACACTTACCGGCGCCCACTACCTCGATACGGCCATTGTACTATCGATCGCCAGCATGCAAAAAGGGGACAAGGTCTTATATCCGGGAGGTGACCTGTTTTCAAAATCGATCCAGAATCTGTGGAGACAAAAACTTTTCTCTGATATACAGATCTACATAACCAAAGTGGAGGGAGATAACATATGGCTCGAGCTCGCCGTCACGGAAAGACCCCGTCTTGCAGAATTTAAATTCGACGGAGTGAAAAAATCAGAGGAAGATGATCTAAAGGGAAAGGTTGGGCTGGTAAAACAAACGATCATTACCGAAAATATGCGTCGACGCGCGGTCGAGGTTATTACAAAATATTATACCGACAAGGGTTTTAAGAATGTAACTGTTAATATCGAGGAAAAACCGGATTCCAGTTTTGTAAATTCCAACTCAATTATCTTTCATGTTGATAGGGGAAGAAAGACCCGCGTCGATAATATCTTTTTCAATGGGAATGATAACGTCACGAACTCTAAATTAAAAAAACAAATGAAGGGTACAAAGGAAATGACAAAGATCACCTTGTATCCCTCAAACGATGTAGATCCATACGGAAAAGACTCCGCCTATAAGTTCAATGAATACATAAAAGAATGGGGTCCGCTTGTACCTTCCAAAACAAAGGCTGTCCTGGATCCCTATTTCCGGTTTAAGTTATTCAACTCAGCTAAGTTTGATGCAAAAAAATACGAAGAGGACAAGGAGAAAATAATTACGCACTACAATTCTC
>Ga0163162_10006265_pt1 | contig 11528 bp, 7 predicted proteins | sample S55metaG_FD_115310 | JGI IMG/M metagenome (GOLD analysis project Ga0163162, IMG submission 115310) | Switchgrass rhizosphere microbial communities from Kellogg Biological Station, Michigan, USA - S5-5 metaG | ecosystem: Host-associated > Plants > Roots > Rhizosphere > Soil | place: USA: Michigan...
CTTAGAGGCCCCGCGAAGAGCCCGTGAACAAGATAAACCGAAGTCCACGCATAGCGTAGGCGTCCAGTCTATTCATCCTTGTTCACTTTGAGAATTTCGCGGGTTCCTAAGACAAGTTAAATAGCTGTCGCTACTGTATTTTAATATCGCTACAAATATACGGCTTTACAAGGGTATAGGCCATTCTTTTTGAAAATAGGGGGTACTAATGGGCTGAAATACCGTGAAAACACGGGTTGTTGGACTGAACGGAAAAGGGTAAATTTGAATTATTACAACCTAATGCCAATTAACGCAATAAGCCTGTTTTTCCGGTTGATCGTGCGGCTGCTGCTTTAGAAACAGGCAATACCTAATTGAATTTAAATGAAGTTAAGAAAAATAAAGGTCAGGAACTTTCGCCTGCTCCGTGATTTTGAAATGGACCTGGAGGAGGATTTATCGCTGGTGATTGGTAAGAACAATTGCGGTAAGACGTCGTTGATGGCGGTGATGCAGAAGTTTTTGGGGGACAGGGCGGGTACAAAAGAGTTTTCCTGCGATGATTTTAATATTGATTTTCAGAAAAGGCTGAAAGAGATCATAGAGGATGGGGTGGCGGCAGAGGATGCTTTCCTGGGTATTTCCATGAAGCTGTTTATTGAATACGCGGAGACGGATGATCTGTCGAATATCGGTGATTTTCTGCTGGACCTTGATCCGGCTAACCGGATAGTGGTGCTGGCTTTTGAGTATGTGCTGACGGAAGAGGGTTTGGCAAAGCTGCATGCGGATTACCTGGCTTTTCAGGTAGAGCGGCTGGTTAAGCTTGATCAAAAGTTTGTTATTGATCCTGCTGGTGATCCTGATCACAATGCGGCCATTGAAGGACTGAAGGCGCAGAAAAAGAAGACGATGTTTTTCGACTTTTTTAAGACAGGGATCAGCAATTATTTTGTGCTGAAAAAGAAGATATTGTGGTATGATCCGACTGCCGGGATGGAGTCGGAGGACAATTTTATGGATATCACGGATGAGAAGTTCAGGCTGGACAAACTGATCAATCTAAAGGTGATCAGTGCCCGGAGGGATGTTTCTAATAAAGAGACGGATAAGACTTTATCTATACTGTCGTCTAAGTATTATGAAAAACGACAGGGGCTGGAGGCGGGCTCAGAGGCAATCAAACGGTTTAAGGATACCTTGTCGGATACCGACGACCAGTTGGACGGGGTTTACGAGGTGCTGTTTGAAAAGGTGATCGATAAGGTGGGTAAGTTCGGGGGGATCAGGGACGGGGACTCGGTGATCAAGATCGTTTCTACCTTGCAGCACCGGAACTTATTGAGCGGGAATACTACGGTGATGTACGATCATAACGAGGAGCATGCTTTACCTGAGAATTATAATGGATTGGGCTATATGAACCTGATCGGGATGATTTTCGATATCGAAGTATTACTGACCGATTTCAGGCGGGAGCAATATCCCGATGAAAGACCCGCGGATATCAATATTTTGTTCATGGAGGAACCCGAGGCGCATACGCATCCGCAGATGCAATATGTGTTTATCAAGAATATCCGGGGCATTCTGGACGACGCCAGCAAGGGCAGGGACGGTGGCGGTGCGCCATTCAACCTGCAAACCATCATCACGACCCATTCCTCGCATATTACGGCGGAGAGCCGTTTTAACGACATTAAATATTTTACTCGGAGCGGATCGAACCAGGTGACCGCCAAAAACCTGCGGGACCTGGAAAAGGAATATGATAAAGATGGGGAGTCCGAGAACTTTAAATTCCTGAAACAATACCTGACGCTGAACAGGGCGGAATTGTTCTTTGCCGATAAGGCTATCTTTATTGAAGGGGATACGGAACGCATCCTGTTGCCGGCGATGATGAAAAAGATCGACCAGGAGCAGCCGGTAAACCCTTTGCTGTCTCAAAATATTTCGATCGTGGAGGTAGGCGCTTACAGCCATATTTTTGAGAAATTCATTCATTTCATCGGGGTCAAATCATTGATCATTTCTGATATCGATGCCGGGAAAAAAATAACGGAGGGCGATAAAGAGAAGATAGTGAAATGCGCCTTATCTGACCCGGCAGTGTGCGTTACGACCAATGCTTCACTCAAACATTTCCATGGCGGAAACGGGGATATCAAATACTACCTGGATTTGTCGATCAATTTTAAAGTGCTCCGGAAAAAATTTAAAGCCGGACCGCCGCGCTGGGTTTCAAACCGGAAAGGTAATCTATTAATGGTTTACCAGGTGGCTGAAGGAAATGCGGCCGGGCTCGTTTATTACCCGAGAAGTTTTGAAGATGCGTTCTTCCATCTGAACCGGCAATTCGTCACTGATAATAAGGCGAGTTTCAAAAGTCTGAAAAACATAAAGTATTTTGAAGATAATACTAAGGGCAGTTACGAGCTGGCCGAAGAATGTGTGGGCAGTAAACCATCCTTTGCAATTGAAGTGTTGCTGAATAGTAAGACCGATGCGGTGGGGAATGAGTTTGCCAACTGGAAAACGCCGAAATATATTGTGGAGGGCCTGGAATGGATCAAACAGGGTTAGAGCCGGAGGTGATCCGAATCCTTGAGCTGGTGGCTGAGGGTGAAAACTTTTTATTGAGCGGTGGTGCGGGAAGTGGTAAAACTTATTCCCTGGTGCAGGTCATTAAGGAAGTTATCAGGGAAAATCCGGGTTCCCGGGTGGCATGTATGACGTATACCAACACAGCCGTAAAGGAGATCGAGCACCGGGTGGATCACAAGAATTTAAGCGTCTCCACCATCCACGATTTTTTGTGGGACCAGATACACCCCTTTCAAAAAGAGTTAAAAAGGGAACTGGTCAAACTGATCAATGATGAAAATTCCAGGATCACCGCGCCGGAGGGCCAGGTACCCGACACCTATTTTGATGCCCTGGAGGAGGGGATTACGTATAAGGAGTGGACGCGCGTTGCGAAAGGAGAGATATCGCATGACGAGGTGTTGGAGCTGGCTAATGCGATGTACAGAAATTACCCCTTGTTGTGCAGCATCCTGAAAGATAAGTTCAGCTTCATTTTTGTCGACGAGTACCAGGATACCCATCCGTTTGTTGTCGAAACGCTGCTGGTTCATCTCAGGCAGAGTAAAAAGAAAAACATCATTGGATTTTTCGGGGATGCGATGCAGGCGATTTACGAGGATGTGGTGGGTAATCTGAATATTTATCTGGAAAGCGGCGTGGTGGTCGAAGTACAAAAGGCACAAAACCGGCGGAACCCAATGTCGGTAAGCACGCTGGCCAACCGGTTAAGGACGGATGGTTTGGTGCAGGAACCTTCAACGGATGAGCATGCGCCGAACATGGTGGATGGCCAGGTTAAGCAGGGAACGATCCGTTTTTGTTACGCAGACGTGTATAATGAGGAGAAGATCAGGGCCTTTCTCGAATGGGATTTTAATAATGCGGCGCAAACCAAGGAGTTGTACCTGACCCATAACCTGATCGCACCGAAGGCTGGATTTTTGGCGCTGATGGAGATTTATGACCGGGACCCGGTGATTGGCCTGAAAAAGGATATTTTGAAAAAGATCAGGGATAATGAAAAGAATGGCCGGGAGAGCCCGGAAATCACCGAGGGGATGACCTTTGACCAGGTGGTGAACCTTTTCCAGTTGAAAAATATTAAAAGGGAACTAAAAAAGGATATACTATTAGCCACCGCGCCGCACTTGTATGCAGAACTGAAGGATTTGCCCTGGGAGGAGGTGCGGAAGATTTATATCGACAAGGAGGCACTGATCGATGATAAAAAGCAGGATGTGCTGGATGAGAACAGGAAGGGTTCGAAACGGGATTACCTGGTCAAGCATTTGTTTAAGATACAGGATACAATCTATTATTATAAGCAAAAGGATTACCGGGAGTTTTTGAAAAGGACGCAGTTTAAGATCCGTACCAATGCCGATAAAACTAAACTAAAAGAGTGTATCGAAAAGTTGGACGGTATGTCAGCTTCCACCATCGAGGAGGTGATCAATTATGCGCATGAAAGCGGCATCACCTTGATCGATGATAAGCTGGAGCAATTCAGGGAGGCCAGTGCTTATTTGTACAATCGCGTGAAGTTATTACCCTACAGCCAGTTCCAGTATCTGTATCGTTATTTGGAAGGGTTTACGCCTTTTTCAACACAGCACAAGATCAAGGGAGCGGAGTTTGATAATGTGTTGGTCGTCATGGATAACGGGAATTGGTCAGATTATAACTTCGAGTATCTTTTTACGGATCGCGCCGACAAAGCAAGTGTGCTGGAAAGAACACAGAAGATATTTTACGTTTGCTGCACCAGGGCAAAGGAAAACCTGGTGGTTTTCTATGTGGCGCCGGGTGCCGCGGTGCTGCAAAAGGCGAGGGACTGGTTTGGGGCAGAAAATATGATCTGGGTTTGAGTGGTTAATAAAGGGCTGCACAGCATAGAATAATTTAATATCTGGGGGATTGATCGGTTCCGTTGGTGTAGGCCACCCCATAATAATAGGGACATTGAACGGAGTTTCGGATACTCCATTCAAAGGATTCTCTCGGTTGGGTTTGACAAATTTGCGGGTCGGTTTTTCGCATTTGACAGTTACAGCAAGAATAGAGGGGGCAGGTATGGTTTTCGGTTTTGTCTTTGGACCTGGCCAGGGTGGTCATGGATTGGAAATAGTCGATGTAGCAGAGGTAGATTTTCAGGTCATAGCTTAGGTTGGGGCTGAGGTAGGTGCCCAGGAATTCTGTCATGTATTTATCGGGTTCATCCAGTACATACATCATATCACAGAGCGGGATATATTTAGCCAGGTTCTTTTTGGGGTCAAAGGTGACTTCTATTTCAAAGGTGGGGTCTTCGATCCTTTGTTCGAGTCCTGCGATCATGTGGCTGCTGAGGTGGGTAATGGCCTGGTACAGGGCGTCTTTGGGACGATATTGTTCCCTGATCTGCTCGATGCTTTCTTTGATTTTGGGCAACTGTTCGCGGAGCATATTTTGGGTTTGTTGCTTCTTCTCTTCTAAAAATAATTTGGGTTCGGGTGCCTGATGAATGCTATAAAGGAAGTGCACCAGGCAAGCTCCGGGGTTGCGGCAGGATAAAGCGAGGGAGGCAAGCTCCAGCAATTGGCGGTGTTCGATATGGGGTGCCAGTAATTTGCCGAGCAGTTTTAATATATGGTATTCGGAGCCGATATGACCTTTGGAGGACCGACCGGGGTGCAGTTGCTCATCCAGGATGTGGTCCAGCTCGTGGGCAAGGCCTTCATAAATCAGGTATTTTCCCAGGGTGAGGGAATCGGTTTCATAACATTTGGTTTGCTGGTCGAAATAATGATAGGTAAGCATGGGAATGGATAAGGGAGTATAAGTGCCGCTTTCCGGTTCAAGGGCCTGGAAATCGATCCAGTCGATTTGCCGGATCTCGAGCACGATCCGGTTAGCAAGGTGGCTGCTGTCACTGCCGTATATGGCTTTCCGGGTGTTGAGCATACTGAAAAAGAGGGCTTTATCCTGCGGCTTTATGTCCTGAAAGTACGAGGTCCTGGGGACTGCAACGGAATCACAGAAGATCGTGGCCAGGTTGATTTGGCTGAAGAAATCGTTAATGCCGGCTATGGTGCTGATCTCGTGAGCATAATGCAAATGTTCGTGGTAGAGGGCGACCAGGTTTTCTCTTTGAAGGGCGAGCTGGTCCTCGACAGAAAAGGAATAGTTTTGGTAATCATAGGAAGGGATCTCCGACCGGTCGCGGTGGGTGTATATCTTGATATAGAACTGGTTTTGGATATATTTTCCCCATTCCAGTGTGCCGTTACTTTCCAGAAATTGCTGAAAGAGATCCATAAGCGGTTCAGGGATATAATTTCATGGCTTCCACGATCTTGTCCAGGGCGTTATTTTTATCGTCTTTATCCCAATAGGCGGTATGGCCTCCGGGGTAGAACCAGGGCGAACTCCTTTCGATGGGAACGTCCCTGATGCCCTGGCCAAAGATACGTTGCATGGCCCCGCCTACAAAGTCTGACGTATAGAAGATGTTGGTCCAGCGGATAACACCGAACGGTGCGCCGTGATGTAGTACCTGGACAGATTTGCGGCGTTTGGCAGGTGGTTGTAACGGCAGCATATGCGGATAATAAATAACATTTTTGGGCGGATCGGTCACGGGCGGGCAAACGGGCATTTCCCGTTGTTCAATGAGTTCCTGGATATCGGTGTTGGTCTGCATAAAATACTCTGCGGCGTTGAGGGCTGCACCGAGAGTAACAAAGTCGGTAACCAGCCAGGGGTTTCCCAGGCCGCGCTGTTCGCGCCAGCAGGCTTGTTGTGCGTCCTGGAAGTTCTGATGATCAGATTGGTCGATGGTGGAGGGGGCGGCTGCGAAGTTACTTACCGCGACCAGGGCGGGTGGTTGAGCGATGGAAGGTTTACTGCTGCTCTCGTTGTATTTCGTCCAGAGAAGCCTGATGAGGTCGTAAGCTACGACGGTGCCGAGGCTGTGCGCTACGATGATGATACGGTCGACTTGGGTGATATCCTGGAGCGTGTGGAGTTTTTCAAGGAATTGGATGCCTTGCTGGCGGATATGGCTGCGTTCGGCGATATTGTCGGGTATGGGGGTCAGGTAACGGGCGACGTCACCCAGTGATTTTAAAATGCTGCTTTTGATAAAGGCACCGATGGAAGTCAGGATAAAGGTGGTCAGGGCGCCAGCTCCGAGTGCGGTGCCGATCTTCTTTAACCACGTCGGGTCGGTAAACTTAAAGAAGATCAGGGTGCCGATCATCGAGAGCAATATAAGTGACCAGGCGGTGATCCAGACCGGGCGTAGCCGGGGTGGTACTTTGGTCACCCATTTAAAAACAACTTTTTTGAGCCATACCAGCAACTGACTGACTTTGGTATCGCGCATGTTATGCGCCCAGTAGAATTCGTAGAAATCAGTAATCGGGCGCCCATCGATGCTGTCCATGCTTAATCGCGCGGTTTCGTAAATGTCGCCTACGCTGTCAGGTTTGCTTCTGATGGTGGAATCCTTCTCCCTGGCGTTGTTTTCTTCCAATTTGGATTTAACGCCTTTGACGAAATCCCGCAGCGTATCCATTGGGCGTTGTTCGCCCATGCCGTGGACGACGATGACTGCTTGTCTGCCGATGCCGTTTACTATTCTCATGATTTAAAGGTCTAATCCGGTGATATCTTCCAACTTATTCAGGTCTATGGTATATGCCCAGAAATCGTCTACCTCATCGTCATTGGGGATCAGGTAGGCTTCCGGTGCGCCGTTGCTGTGATAAATGACTTTCCAGCAAGATTCGGGTATCCATACCCCGGCATTGCCGATGGTCCCTTGTCTTCCGATACTCCCGCATTCGATAAACAACTCGTCGTGCTGCTGGACGAGATAGCGGCAGTATTTTTCCAGTTGAAGCCAGGCGCCGCGATTGAGCGCGGGAGTTTGCGGGGTGATGTTCCGGTCGTACCAGCATTCATCGTAAGATTGCTGGTCGAGGCAAGCGGCGTCCCGGGCGCTGAAATTATGGCCACGGTCATAAGATGAACCTGCATAACTTTCCAGTAAGCCTGGTTCTGTGTCCTGATCCGGGTCTGCCGTAAACCGGTTCGCTCTCGGAATGGGGGTCATACAGAATACATTGGCAGAAGTGAGCCGCCAGTAAACTTTCACTGGGTATTTGGCGGTCCGGCTCCAGGCTACATGGTAGGCATTATAATCGATGCTGGTTGTATCGGATATATAATTCTGCCCAAAGCACCAGAGCGGAACTATATAAATGAAGAGTAAGAATCGCTTCATACCAAGGTTTAGTTATTTAAACCTAAGTTAAAGCAATTCAATTAATTATGCAAACGATGTCCGGCACGTTCCGGATTCTCTTAGCATCCTATTTACATTGATTCATCGAGGTAGCCCGGGTCTTCTTTTAAATGGATGAGCTTTTCGGGTTCGGATACGAACCAGGCGAAGCTGTTCCAGGCCAGGCTTTTGACGGTTTTGGTGTAACCTTGTGATTCCCGGTCGAAATAGGCGGTGATAAAGGCGACGTTTTTGCGGTCGAAACGGGCGGCATCGGTGATCTTGTAAAGGGCTTGTTGCCTGCGCTCATTGATCGGGCCATCGGTGGCAACGACTTCGATAAAGACCAGCAAGGGATCTGCGGGGCCGAGGTCGGCTAAAATGATGTCCGGCAGATGCAGGTCGGGCTGGATGTGCAGGCCGATGGAGTTGGCGATCGCGTCATCGCGTGTTATGACTTTTTTATCGCTGGTGCTGAGCCAGAGCACGGCAGGTTCCCTGAGGAATTTGGGCGCGAATACTTCGATAACGGCTTTGGATATTTCGGAGCTCGGCCCTGCGGAGATATGCCGTGTTTCTCCGTTGGGGAAAGTGACCAGCAGTTCGCCGCTGTGTTTTTTTGAGCTGAGCGATGCGAGGCTAAGGCGGGTAAGTGCGCTTTTGGAGAGATTGGCCTGTTGCCAGTCTGTAACGGCTTTTTGCAAGATTTCCCCTTCCAGTTCCGGGTTGAACAGGGCGGCAAAATCCTTTTTTAGGTAATACCTGGGTTTGCTGGAGGTGGTGGCAATGCCATTGCGTGTACCAACTGCACCGAGATGTACCAGGCCTTCTTTTAAAGTTTCGTCTCTGATCGGTTCGCGGGTATTATCTTCATACCAGCGGTTGCCCGCGGGTTTGAAATTCTTTTTGAGGGCAGCGTTAGCATAGGCTATCCTGTCGTCGGCCGACGTTAAAGAGGCTTGCTCCTCGGTCATCCGGTAAACGTGGACAGGCCCCAGGTAAATATCCTGATCAGCGATGGCACCGATGTAGAGCATGGTAAAAATAATACTGGCAGCGATTTCCCGGGTAAGGTAACCCCGCTGCGGTGTGCCTTCCGGAAAGATCAGTGGCAGGCGTTCCCAGATAAGTTCGCGGGTGGCGTAGGGTGGTAATGTATTCATCGGATAAGGTGATAAATTTGCTGGCAGGCTTGCTCCAATTCGGGAGCAGGCCTGTTTTGGTTGATCAATGCGATCAGTTCTTTTAAATATTTGGGGTGGGGTAAGGGAAAAGATTCTAACTCGTAGGCAGAAACAGCAACGCTGCCGGTGATGGAGCGGAACGCTTCATTGGCCGCCCGGCTGTTGATGAAAACGGCCAGAACTTCGGCGGGGATGGCTGGTTGCCCGTTAACTGGTAACAGCATGTTGATATGGTTCTCAACGATCACACCGCCGTGCTGCTTTAGCAGTGCGCCAGGCAGGGCGGCTGCGATCAGGCGCTTGTCCTGCTCTTTGGCGGTCGTACGCTGGAGCAGGATGCAGGATTTGGTGGTCAGCAGCCATTGGTCCTTGTCTGAAAATTTAAAATAGGGCAGGTGGTTTTTCTTTTCATACCGCCAGTTGAACTGCCCGTCGGCGGAGATGGACTCCGCCCAGATCACGGGGTAATGTTGGGTGCCTGCCTGTTTGCAGAGCTGGGCTTTGTGCCGGTTCCAGACGAGTGGTCCGGTACTGACTTTATAACCCCAGTCTTTTAAACGGTATTTCATGTTTTTCATGGCCCTGACGGGTACGGCCTGTTCTGGTGTCCGGGGCAGGATCCAGGGCCCGCTGGAAGTATCCGGTAAAGGAAAGCTTCCGGCAGGCTGTACGAGCAGGCCTTCCCCGGGTACGCTGATGAGCTGGTTGACCTTTATTTTGTCTTTGCCGGATGTCCTTTTCCGGTAAACGGCCAGCATGGTTTCCTGGAGCACGTCTTCAAATACGCCTTTGCGGAAGGACACAAAGTCCATTTCTACGGGGACGGCAGTCTCCCGGATATAATGCCGAAGCTGTTTGAAGTATTCGCCGGAAAGAAAACTGGTTGGGGTAAGCAGTCCGATCACGCCGTTGGTTTTCGTCAATTCCAGGGATAGATGGGTGAACAAACCGTAATAATTGGGATGGCCGTACAGGCTTTCCCGAAACCTGGAACGGATATCATCGGAAAGCTTGAGCTTACCGTAAGGCGGGTTGCCGATCACCAGGTCATATTTTTCGGCTTCGCCCGGGATGGACAGGGTTAAACTGTTGCAGGTTGTAACTAAGTTCCCCAATGTTTTACCCGATCTCCGGATCAGGGGAGCGAGGCTCACTTCGGCAAAGACCTGGCTGAGCCAGCCGCCAAAGGGGTCAATTTCCAGTCCGGTGACGTGGGTATGAATATGATGCAGTATATCTTCGGGATCGTTGTTTTCTAACGTTGCAGCGATTTTCAGGCAGACTGGCGCCAGGAAGGCGCCTCCCCCGCAGGCGGGATCCACAATGTGCGCGGTTGCCCAGTTGACGCCGGCCAGGCTACAACTGTCGATCAGTCTGGCGGTCAGTTCGGGAGGGGTATAAAAAATCCCCTGGTTGGCCCGTAAGGTTTCCGGTAGTAATGCGGTGTACACGTTGCCGATCTGGTAACTGGCTTCGATCACTTCCAGGCAGGCCGCAGCTGCGCCGATGGCTTCTGCTACCGCGAGCACGGTTTCTTCCGGTTGCCGGGGGTTGATATTTCCGGGTAAGCGGGGCAGGCTGCGGGGCAATAATGTATGTTCCGGGAGGCGGGTCCAGTAAGATTTGATCAGGAAATAGATAAAGTTTTGAATCTGGCTTCCCTGTTCTTCCTCCGGGAGGGAGCGGGCCCAGGCTCTGGCCATTACCTTTCCGCTTTGTATGGCTTTTTGCGGATTGCTGTGGTTATATAGTTCTTCTTTTGCCCGGTCCATTCGGAGCAGCGCGTGAGTTCTTTTAACGGATGGCGTGGGGATCGGTGGACGCATAAGCTTGGCTGGTTCAAAGATAGAAAATTGCATCCCGCTTTCAGATAGGCTGATGCGTTTTTTAACGCTTATCTTTCAGGATTATGGGATAAAATGTTTAATTTACCGGCTGGATTATCAACCTGATCCTTGAACCAAAATCTTTTTCAATGAGCGGTCCTCCATGGGATGCAGAAGCCATCAGCAATCGGGTATACGATCACTTTACGGAGATATGGCGCTGCGCTGATTCGGGGTTGTGGCCGGTGTTTAAGAAGACAGATTTGTTTTCTTTTCTGCATTTAGATGCCTCGGTAAACTACCGTTCAGTCAAAAGAAATCAAATTTTTGATGGTCACAAGTCAATTTGGCCATTTGCGAGGGAGCTTCGGGTGGGGGACCTATTGTTCGTGATGTCAAAAAATGACTTTTTCGGTTTAGGGGTGGTCTGTGAGGATTACGATTTTAACGGGCCGAAGATCAAATTACATGACAAGGATTATCCGGCGGTCAGACTGGATTATTTATATAAGAGGGAGAACCCGGCCCGTTTCCAATTCAGTACCAGTCCGCAGCCGGCTACCTTTTCGAAGGTCGGACAATACCGTTTCAAGCTCGATCGTATCATTAAGTATCTCTCGGAGCATATCCCTGAGGCCATTCAGGCGCTGGTGGATTATATGGATCGGGACGAACTTC
>Ga0163162_10006266_pt1 | contig 11527 bp, 10 predicted proteins | sample S55metaG_FD_115310 | JGI IMG/M metagenome (GOLD analysis project Ga0163162, IMG submission 115310) | Switchgrass rhizosphere microbial communities from Kellogg Biological Station, Michigan, USA - S5-5 metaG | ecosystem: Host-associated > Plants > Roots > Rhizosphere > Soil | place: USA...
CTTTCACCCAGTCAGAAACACCAAGCTTTCTTGGCGCACTGGAGTTTCAACTTCTCGCTAAAACCGCGGTAAGAAGCTGCTCAGTAGCGGAAAATTGAAACTCCACGCTGCTGAAGCAGGTGGTATCTAACCGTCACTCCAAAGCTGCAACCTAGCGCGAAGCTGAGACTCCACGCTGCTAAAGCTGGTGGTATCTGACTTTTTTTGTGCAAAGCTGAGTGCGGTAAGAACTTGCCGCACTCCAAAGAGGCGCTCTCTTCACATATGCTATTCTTCGCGGAAATAGAAGGGGATACCGATGAAACTTGCATTCAATGGCGCTACTACTATGCGAGCCGATCTGGCGACAGATGTGAAGGTCGCAGCAACCGCAGGATTTGAATACCTGGAAATTTGGGCCGCTAAACTTAGAGCCTTTCTCGAAAACAACTCAGTAAGTGACCTCAAAACTCTGTTTGCTGAACACAATATCAAACCGCTAAGTATCAATTCGATCGAACATATTACCTTTCGCGATGCTGAGGCTTACGCATCCATTCGGAAACAGTGCCAGGAGCTGAGCGAGGTCGCCGCCCAGATCGATTGTCCCTACATCGTCGTGGTTCCGGGTCGACTACCTCAAGGTGGCGCTGATAGGTTCAAAGTAATCGAAGAATCAGTCAAGGTGCTCGACGATTTATGCGACATCGCCGGTAGTTTTGGTGTTTCGCTTGCTTTTGAATTTCTTGGTCAAACTGATTGCTCCGTTCAAACACTCGATCTCGCACATGAAATTGTGCGCACGACAGGTCGCAAGAACCTCAAGTTGGTGATTGATAGTTTTCATTTTTATGCAGGTGGGTCAACCGTTGAAATGATCGAAGCACTTGATCCAAATCTGCTCGCCGTATTTCACATCAATGATGCCGAGGATCGTCCGCAGAGTGAGCTTGCCGACAGTCATCGGCTGTTTCCCGGCCTCGGAATCCTTCCCCTACGCGCGATGATCTCCAGTTTCACCCGCATCGGTTATGACGGCGCGACAAGTGTTGAAATCTTTCGACCTGAATACTGGGAAATGGATGCGCTGGAAGTGGCGCGGAAATCCCACGCAGCCACACAACACGTACTAGCTTCGACGGCGAGCGCTTAACCGGACAGAAACTCAATGACAAAAATAAAAGTAGGCATCATTGGCGCCGGATATATCGCAGGTGTTCACGCAAGCATACTGGCAGGCGACGACCGAGTCTCTCTCAGCGCCATTCATGATGTTGTTCCGGAGTGTGCGGAACGACTAGCGCACTCGCACAACGCAAAAGTCGCAGGCTCTCCTGAGGAAGTTATCGACTCGTGCGACGCAATCTACATTACAACCCCAAACACCAAGCACGTACCGTTAGCGATCGCGGCTGCCAATGCCGGCAGGCATGTGTTTTGTGAAAAGCCTCTAGCCACAACAGTGAAAGATGCTGAATTAGTTCAGCGAACAGCTGAAAGTGCCAGCGGCATATTTCAAGTTGGACATAATCGACGCTTTGCCCCGGTCTATGCGACGTTACGACAGATGCTCAATGAAACTCATCAACCACACTCGGCGCACATAAAGATGAATCGAGGGGAGCTACTCAAACCGGTATGGACCGGCGACCCGGCAGTCACAGGTGGATTTCTCTTTGAAACCACGATTCATATGTTCGACATGATGAGGTTTCTCTTCGGTGAGATAAAAAGTCTGCTGGCCATTGGCTCGATGCATGAATATGCGGAGGTCGACGACTTTTCGGTACTGTTGAAGTTTGCCAGCGGTGTGCACGCGACACTCGCCTCATCTGCCGACGCTAGTTGGCTGTTTCCGTTTGAACGAGTGGAGGTGTTTTGTCATCACTCAACCTTAGTGACTCGCGAAATGGAGACACTTGTTTGTAGCAGCAACATCGCCGGGCATTTCACCGAACAATCGATGCAGCAACTGCCACGCGAAGAGAAGTGGGGATATCTACAGGAAGATCGCGCATTTATTGACGTCATTATCAATAAGACGCCGCCGCCAGTAACGGCCTTTGATGGTTTGATGTCGGTGAAATTGGTTGATGCCGTTTATCAATCGGTTAAGAGCGGAGAAATGGTCGAAGTATAGAAAGCCTACTGAGAAAAACCGTGAAGACAATACAACGTTGCGACTGGGCCAGGACGCCCCTTTCGATCGAATATCACGACCAGGAATGGGGCGTGCCGCTGCATGATGATCGAGGACTCTTTGAGTTTTTGATCCTTGAGGGTGCACAGGCAGGACTTAGTTGGGAGACGATTCTGCGCAAACGCGACAACTATCGTAAAGCATTCGATCGTTTCAATCCGCAGAGAGTCGCAAAGTATGACGCGCGCAAAATCGGCGAACTGCTAAACAACGAGGGAATCATTCGCAACCGTTTGAAGATTGATTCCGCTGTCAGTAACGCCAGGGTGTTCCTGGAAGTGCAGAAGGAGTTTGGCAGTTTTGATAAATACGTTTGGCAATTCGTCAACGGCAAGCCGCTAAGAAGAAAACGTGGACAAGTAATGACTCCCACCACGCCGATTTCCGATGCGCTCAGTAAGGATCTCTTGAAGCGTGGCTTCCGCTTTGTCGGTTCAACGATCTGTTACTCGTTCATGCAAGCCGTCGGCATGGTCAACGATCACAACGCGACTTGTTTTCGGTACAGAGAGGTTGTTGGCGGGAGGATTTGAGCGTTGGCATGGGTATTGGTGCCTTTGTACTTTGAGCTTTGTGCTTGAGTTTTCTAGCCCCACGCTTCTAACACCTCCCCGCATTCTTAATACCATGCAAGCCGTGCATGGAATCTTCTTCGCAAAAAACCGTAGCCCTATCTCTCTAATCTGTTCATAATATCGTCCGGTCAAGTTCGAATCGATAAACAACCTTTTGAAGGAGCTACCCCTGTATGATTCGACGTCTTCCCCTGATTCTATTCTTACTTCTGACCTTCTCTCTGACGTCGTGCGAAACCTACACTAGTGGTCTGCAGCAAAGCCTCGCTCGTGCTGACGAAACCGCTGCCATTTCATTGTTGCGGACGATCATGCTGGCACAGAGAACTTACAGCATGACGAACTCGGGTGAATACGGCACCCTGAAACAACTCGCCGATGGCGGCTTTATCGATGCCCGTTTCGCCGGCGAAAAACCGGTGAAGGACTACATCATTACTCTCAACGTAACTCCAAAAGCTGCCGATGCCGCTGAAGGTTCTTACACCTGCAATGCCGATCCCGACAAGCCAGGTGAGCGCGCAGGCAAGCATCTCTATATCGATTCCACCGCTGACGGAATTCATGTGAACGACACACAACCGGCTACGGCTGCCGACAAGACGTTACAGTAAATAAATGTAGTTGGGGCCAATCGCCTCATTTAGAATTTTCAGCCATGCAAAAAATCAATCTGCAACAGAAACTCTCTTTGGTCCACGACCACTGGAATCCGCGAATTGCCGGTGAACTAAATGGGCAGTACGTGAAGCTCGTGAAATTCCAGGGACCCTTCACCTGGCATCATCATGACAACGAAGACGAACTGTTCATGGTGGTCGAAGGAAGGTTCCGCATGGACTACCGCGACGAGAATAATTCTGAACAACAGACCTGGATCGAAAAGGGTGAAATGATCATTGTCCCGCGCGGCGTGGAGCACTGTCCGGTGGCTGAAGAAGAGTGCCAGGTATTACTGTTTGAGCCCATCTCCACTCTCAACACTGGCAACACTGAAAACGGGTTCACTAAAAAACAGTTGGAAAATATCTAGGGTCAGCCTTAGGAGGCTTCAATGAACGTTGCTCAATTCAAATCGTACGTGGCATCAGTACTGACAATTCTCGTGTTGGTCACCGTTGCGCACTCACAGTCAACGGTCCAACAATCAGCTCATGCCACGCCACAATCAAATGTTGCGTTGCTGACAACGCTTCCGGAAGCTGACACCATCGTTTATCTAAGTCCACAAAAGATCCTCAACGAAGCAGCGCCGAAGATGATGCCCGCTGCAGACCTGGCGAAGTTGCGCGCAGATTTCGCTGACATCAAAAGGAACGTTGGCATCGATCCGTCCACTGTCGATTCGCTGGTCCTGGCAATTCGTTTTCATAAGCCATCGGCTGATTTGAGCTTTGTTCCGCCGGACGTTTTATCAGTGATCAGCGGCGACTTCAGTGCAGAAGCGCTGGTCACAATGGCAGGTGCTCTTCTGCAAGACAAATCACGAACCGAAGCTTACAACTCAAAAACTATCACCATCGTTAAGATCGACGCGCTCGAGGAAGAAGCCAAAGACAACCCAATGCTGAAGTCGTTTTCAGAACTGGGGGTGGTCGCCATCAATGGCAACACATTCGCCCTTGGCAACGTTAATTACCTCAAAGCGGCCATTGATGCGGCAGCGGGTAACGGTCGAGTTAATCCGGCGACCGTCAATTCCCTGCTGCGTAATCCTAACGCGCTGGTCAGCGCGGCCGGCTCGCCGCTTGCAGCCTTTGTCAAGAGCTTCGGCATGCTCGGCACTGAAACAACTCCCCGTGAGTCGCATTGTGACTCTCGCTTTGGCGACTTCTATGCAGCAATTACGATGGATGCAGTAAACATCAATTTTCGCGGCGCCATGAATGCAGATAATCCGGATACAGCCAGGATCATCAATGGGATGGTTTCCGGTCTTATCCAACCGCTCATTGGCTCGTTCCCGGAAGAAGACGCACGGAAGATTTTGCAAGCGGTTCGCATGCAAACGAAGGAAAGTGAAGTTGTGTGGGAAGCCGATGTACCACATCAAACTGTTGCGTCATTCATTCAGGAACAAATGAAACCCAAAGCCGCTCCGCCTGCGAGTTCCGCTCCTGCTCCGGTAAAACCCAAACCGGCACCAAAACGTAGAACTCGTCGTAAACCAACAAAGTGATTGTTAATGCGAATTTACTTTGCCGGATCAATTCGTGGCGGAAGAGATGATTGGACTACTTATCGAGACATCATCGCGTTGTTGTCCAATTATGGGTCCGTCTTAACCGAACACATTGGCGACTCAGAGATTTCAATCACCGGCGAAGACCTCGCTGACGATTACATTCACGATCGCGATCTCGAGTGGTTGCAGAGTTGCGACTGTCTGGTTGCGGAAGTGACCAGACCGAGTCTCGGTGTCGGTTATGAGATCGGCAAAGCGACGGAGTGGAATAAGCCTGTGCTCTGTTTGTATCGACCGTCGATCACGCCAAGCCTTTCAGCAATGATTGCCGGATGTACTAAAGTTACGGTTCAATCGTACGAACGTTTAGACGATCTAGACTCTATCTTTGCCGGTCACTTCAGTAATTCAACATGACAACCGTCCTGAATGAAGTAGAAATTCGCGTGTTAGCGTCGCTGGTTGAGAAGCAAGTTACGACACCAGAGTACTACCCGCTGACACTCAATGCGCTGACTCTCGCGTGCAATCAAAAAAATAATCGCAACCCGGTTTCGTCGTATTCCGAAGAGCAGGTTGCGCAGGCCGTCGAAACGCTGCGCGAAAAAAACCTGACCTATGTCTTTTACGGCAGTACCAGTCGCGTGCCTAAGTACAAGCATGTGATGCCGGAGGTGATGCGTTTAAGTCACCAGGAACTGTCGCTGCTGTGTGTGTTGATGCTCCGTGGCTCGCAAACGCCTGGAGAATTACGAAGCAACGGGTCACGACTTTACGATTTCATATCGCTCGAAGAAGTTGAGCAAACTTTGAATGGTCTGATCACGCGCGATGATCCACTTGTAGTGCGCCTGCCCCGTCAGCCCGGTCAGAAGGAAGTGCGGTTTGTTCATCTGCTCTCCGGTCAGATCGATGTCGAAACTTACGTTGAACCAGAACGTATTTCACCAGTAGCAAGACGTGCGGCCGGCAGTGAACAAATGGATCGCCTTGAAGAAAAAGTTGAAGCTCTCAAGGCTGAAGTGGAACGATTGCGTGGTCAGTTTGATGAATTTCGAAAACAGTTTGAATAGCTCCAACTAAATAGCGTGCTGCATAAGATCTACTCTCCAAAACCTCCGCTCTCCTACTTCGTCGAAAATATCTGGTATTACAACGGCCACCACGTCGGCTATTCACGCGAGAAAATTCTTCCCGATGGGGCAATTGAACTAATCATCGATCTCGATAGCTGGCCTAAAAAGATTTTCGATGATGAAAACAATACTGAGCGCTTTCGCACAGTGAAGAAAGCGTGGATTTCCGGAGAACGCACCCGGTATATCGTAATTGGAACGGACAACACACATATGATTGGGATCCGCTTCAAACCCGGAGGCGCGTTTCCATTTTTTGGTTTTCCGATCTCCGAATTAAGCGAATGGGTTACCGAACTCGATTTGATCTGGGGTGGGATGATCTATGACATTCGCGATCAACTTTTAGCAATCGATTCGCCTGAAGGAAAAATCAAAACGTTCGAAGCGTTTCTGCTCGAGCAAGTCCAGCGCAGTTTGGAACCCAATCGCGCAGTTACGTTTGCGATACATAAACTGCAAGCGTCGCCGCAGTTTCTCGCAATTCGAGATTTGGCGAGTCAAATCGGAATCACGCAAAAACATTTGATTACTCAGTTTGAAAAGATTGTGGGCATGCGTCCGAAAAGTTTTGCGCGCGTCGTGAAATTCAATAAGGTCCTGAAATTGATTGAGGAAAGACAACAGGTCGAATGGGCATCGATCGCGGCAGAATGCGGCTACTACGATCAAGCACACTTCATTAAAGAGTTCCACACTTTCTCAGGCGTCAATCCATCCGCCTATCTCACCAAACGCGGGGAGTACCTGGGCTACATTCCCTTGGATTAATAATTGTCCGGTAAGCTTCGCCGCGGAGCGTCTTCAATATTCTTTGCCGCGGATCGTCTTTAATATTCTTTGCCGCGGATCGGACAAGCTAATTCACCTTGTGGGTTCCGGTATTACCGCTCGGTTCCCCCTGCTACCGACAAACCTAATCATGTCGGACACTAAATTTCACGAGGTTAATTTTTTACAATACGGTCCAATGGCCCCTTTGGTAAGAAGTACGCGTCAGCGGTACTTCCAACACCAAAGGAGATTCATAAGTGGACTTCTCAAAGATTAATTACCTCGCCGTTTTCGTGGCTGCGCTTTCAACTTTTGTTCTGGGTGGTTTGTGGTACTCACCACTCCTATTTGGCAAAGTCTGGATGCGGGTTAATAACTTTTCCGAATCTGATGTAGCGACCTTTAGCAAAGCACGCATGTTCGGCTGGTCCTTCATCTTCGCGCTCATCATGTCGTTGAATCTTGCGATGTTTCTAGCGGCGCCGGGCACAAATCTGACGTGGGGTATGGCTGCAGGAGCACTCACCGGTGTGGGCTGGGTGGCGATGGCTATCGCGATTATTGGTGTCTTTGAAAACCGATCGTGGGCCTACATCCTGATTAACGGAGGTTACATGATCGTCGCGTTTGTATTAATGGGCGCGATCCTGGGTGTGTGGAGATAGTCAACTCTTCAGAAAATAGGAACAGACCGAGTTAACGGGACACTCGCCACATCGGGGTTTAGTTGTTTTGCAGAGCGTCTTTCCATGTTGCCGCAACAGTAGCTGACGTTTTTCTTGTTTCACGCTTGGGCGCATGATTCAACTATGCAAATCCGAATCGGTCGCAGTATAATACCCGTCCCTTATGAATCTAGAAATTTTTCATCCAGCTGTCTCACGCTGGTTTGGGCGAACGTTTCCAGCGGCTACCGAGCCACAGCTGCAAGCATGGCCGGAAATCAAGAAACATCGGCATACGCTGATCGCCGCGCCCACCGGTTCCGGTAAAACTCTGGCGGCCTTCCTTTCCGCGATCGACGATCTGGTGCGACTCGGAGTCGAGGGAAAACTGGACAACACCACCCACGTCATCTACGTCTCACCGCTAAAAGCATTAAGCAACGACGTACAACGAAATCTGCAAATTCCTTTGGAAGGCATCCAGGCAGAACTTGTAAAGCTGGGTCTTCCGGAAATAAACATCCGCACACTTGTAAGAACGGGAGATACACCAGCGGCAGAACGCACGGCAATGACGAAGCGTCCACCCCATATCGTCGTAACTACCCCCGAGTCGCTCTACATTCTCCTCACCAGTGAAGGCGGTCGCCGCATGTTGGAAACGGCCCGCACATTAATCGTCGATGAAATTCACGCTGTCGTCGGCGATAAACGTGGCTCACATCTGGCACTTTCAATTGAGCGTCTCGAACAACTAGTCAGACAGAATAGCCGGCAGGAAGCGATGAACCAGTCTCCTCTGGTTCGCATTGGACTTTCAGCGACACAACGTCCCATCGAAGAGGTCGCGCGATTTCTCGTTGGCACCGAAAACGTCAACTCAAACAACACTCCAAACTGCGCGATTATCGACAGTGGTCACAAACGACAACTCGACCTGGCCATCGAACTTCCCGAGTCGCCACTGGAAGCCGTCATGTCAGGCGAAGTTTGGAACGAAGTTTACGATCGACTCGCTCAACTGATTCGCCAACATCACACCACGCTCGTGTTTGTTAATACTAGACGACTTGCCGAACGAGTTGCGCGACATCTCGGTGAGCGGATCGGTGATGAAAACATTGCTGCCCATCACGGCAGTCTTGCTCGTGAACAACGCCTGGTTGCTGAACAACGACTCAAGGCCGGCGAACTCAGTGCGCTCGTCGCCACAGCATCACTAGAACTCGGCATCGACATCGGCGATGTGAATCTAGTTTGTCAGCTGGGTTCCACTCGTTCCATTGCTAGCTTTCTCCAACGAGTCGGCCGTTCGAATCACACGGTTGAAGGTTTTCCCAAGGGCCGGATATTTCCGCTGTCACGCGACGAGCTGGTTGAGTGCGCAGCGATTGTCGATGCAGTTCGTCGTGGCGAACTCGATCACCTTGAAATCCCTGAGCGACCTCTCGACATCCTGGCACAACAGATCGTTGCCGCCGTCGCTGCTGAAGAGTGGACAGAAAAAGACCTGTTTCAGATGGTTCGTCGATCCTATCCGTATCGAAATCTGGAGCGCGAACAGTTTGATTCTATTATTCGCATGCTCGCCGAGGGCTTCACTACCAAGCGCGGCCGACGTTCAACTTACCTGCACCACGACGCTGTAAATCAACGACTACGGGGACGAAGAGGAGCACGTCTTGCAGCGATCACTTCGGGTGGCGCAATTCCCGATACTGCTGACTACGCCGTTGTGCTGGAACCCAGTGAACTGGTGATCGGATCCGTAAATGAGGATTTTGCGATTGAAAGTTTACAGGGCGATATCTTTCAACTCGGAAACGCCTCGTGGCGGGTCTTGCGTGTAGAACAAGGAAAAGTCCGCGTCGAGGATGCTCATGGCCAGCCTCCTTCAATTCCCTTCTGGCTGGGAGAGGCGCCGGCTCGAACTCAGGAACTTTCGGTTTCTGTCGCCCGTTTGCGTGAAGAAGTAGCAGAACGTGTTTCAGTTGTTACGAAAGAGGAAACGGAAACCGTTGAAGTCGAGGAGAAGATCACTGCAGGAGTAAATCTGGAACCAGCAATCAACTGGCTGACAGATGAAGTTGGCCTCACTCATTTTGGCGCTGAACAGATCGTCGAATATCTTGCGGGAGCAAAGATCGTTCTGGGTGTAATGCCATCGCAGGAAAACCTGGTCCTGGAAAGATTTTTTGATGACAGTGGCAGCATGCAGCTCGTCGTTCATTCACCATTTGGCAGTCGCATCAATCGAGCATGGGGTTTGGCGTTGCGAAAGCGTTTTTGTCGTAAGTTCAATTTCGAGTTGCAGGCAGCGGCGACGGAAGATGCAATCGTACTCTCACTTGGTCCGACACACAGTTTCCCTCTCGACGAAGTCTTTCATTATCTGAACTCCAAAACGGTGCGACAGTTGTTGTGCCAGGCTTTGCTTGATGCCCCGATGTGGAACATTCGTTGGCGCTGGAATGTGACGCGCTCTCTTGCTGTGTTGCGTCGACGTGGTGGTAAGAAGATTCCGCCGCAGTTACAGCGAATGGACGCAGAAGATCTTCTAACTGCTGTTTTTCCAGATCAGGTCGCTTGCTTCGAGAATTTACCAACAGGCGAACGTGAGATCCCGTCACATCCTTTGGTCGATCAAACAGTCAAAGATTGTCTTGAAGAGGCGATGGACATCGATGGCCTGGAGAAATTGCTCGCGTCAATCGAACGCAATGAAAAACATCTCTTTGCTCGCGATGTAATTGAAGCTTCACCACTCTCCCAGGAAATATTGAACGCGCGACCTTACGCGTATCTCGACGATGCGCCACTTGAAGAGCGACGCACGAGAGCAGTGTTTCAACGTCGCTGGTTGGATCCGCAACAAGCAAGCGACATGGGCAAACTCGACCAGGCGGCAATTGATCGCGTCAGGGATGAGGTTTGGCCTGAGCCGCGAAATGCTGACGAGTTACACGATGCGCTGGTTGAGCTCGGCTTCGTTACCGAAGCTGAAGGCAAACACTGGCATGAATATTTTGCAGAACTCACGAATGATCGTCGTGCCGCCGTCTTAGTCTCAAAATCTACCCGACTCCTGGTTGCCGCGGAGCGACTGCCACAACTCAGTGTCATCTATCCCGACGCGAAACTCGAGCCAGCCATCGCCGCGCCCGAAAGTGTCGCACGCAACGAATGGAAGTTTGAAGACGCCCTGGTTGAAATTGTGCGTGGTCGACTTGAAGGTCTCGGCCCGGTAACAGTTGGTTCGCTCGTCGAATCATCAGGTCTGAACAAACTTGAAATCGAAACAGCATTATTGAAGTTGGAGTCGGAAGGGTTTGTTATTCGCGGCCTGTTTACGCCTGGCACAACTGAAACTGAATGGAGTGCTCGTCGTTTACTCGCACGAATTCATAGCTACACGCTCAATCGCCTGCGACAGGAGATCGAACCGGTTTCGAGTGCAGACTTTGTGCGCTTCCTTCTGGCCTGGCAGAAACTCGCGCCAGAACACCAGATGGAGGGACCGGAGAGTGTTCGCGCAATCATCCAACAACTCGAGGGTTTTGAAGCACCGGCTGCAGCATGGGAAGGTGAACTCTTACCGGGTCGACTGGTTGAGTATGATCCTGCATGGCTCGATGCCTTGTGTTTATCGGGTGAAGTTGTTTGGGCACGCCTGACACCTCCAACTCGTACAACCTCTGACAATTCTTCGGAGCGACCGAGAGGCGGGGCTCCAGTTCGTAACACTCCAATCGCTTTGCTGCGTCGCAAGAACTTCGCACTTTGGAATTCAGTCTTTCCCTCATCTTCGGACATCAAGGAAACTGACTTCTCTACCACCACCCAGGTTGTGTTCGATTATTTGAGACAGCGCGGCGCCTCGTTTTTTACAGACATTGTTGAGAACACGCGCCTGTTGCGAAGCCAGGTAGAAGAATCGTTGGGTGAACTGGTAGCTAATGGAGTGGTCGTTGCGGATAGTTTTACGGGTTTGCGTGCGCTACTCACACCAGGCA
>Ga0163162_10006268_pt1 | contig 11522 bp, 8 predicted proteins | sample S55metaG_FD_115310 | JGI IMG/M metagenome (GOLD analysis project Ga0163162, IMG submission 115310) | Switchgrass rhizosphere microbial communities from Kellogg Biological Station, Michigan, USA - S5-5 metaG | ecosystem: Host-associated > Plants > Roots > Rhizosphere > Soil | place: USA: Michigan...
ACACAGGGACTTGAACCCCGGACCCCAGCATTATGAATGCTATGCTCTAACCAACTGAGCTATGTAGCCAAGTGGCGCGCATTATTCCCCTGAAATGGAAAAGCGTCAAGCGTAAATTTAAAAATTTTTTCTACGCTTTCAACCGTTTATCAAGATCACTGGCTGAGCAGTGGCGAAGGGCAGCGTTGGAACCAGCGGCTGGCCTGCTCATACCCGTGCGCCAATTGCAGGACAGCGAAGTCGGCCTGGTGCTTGCCGATGATTTGCAGCCCCATCGGTAAACCGTTCGAATTGAACCCAGCCTGAACACTTGCGACCGGGCAACCCGACAACGTGCCGGGAATCACTACTTCCATCCAGCGGTGATACGTGTCCATCGCCACGCCTTCGATAGACGTTGGCCACGGCTGGGTTTTATCGAAAGGGAACACTTGGGCGCTGGGCAGCAGCAGGTAATCGTACTTTTCGAACAGTCGGGAAATCGCCCGATACCAATCGCTGCGCACCACTGAGGCGGCGAACACTTCGCTGGCCGACAGCTTCAGGCCGTTCTCCACTTCCCAGATCGCTTCAGGTTTCAACAATGCACGCTTCTGCGGATCGGCATACGTCGCGCCCAAAGACCCCGCGACCAGCCAGTGCCGCAACGTCCGCCAACTGCTCCACAGCCGTTCCGGCGCGAACCCAGGCTCAACCGACTCAACGTGGCAGCCGAGGCTTTCAAAGTCGGCAAACGCCTTCTCACACAGCGACAGAACGCCGTTCTCCATCGGCAGATAACCGTTGAAGTCGCCCAACCAACCCAACCGCGAGCCCTTGAAATCACGCTCCAGTGGCGCCGCAAACGCCTCACCGGATTCAGCGATGGATAACGGCGCCCGAGCATCACCGCCAGCCTGCACCGACAACAACAACGCCGCATCCCTCACGCTGCGCGCCATCGGCCCCTCATAACCGAGCTGATCGAAAAACAGATCAGCACTGTCATCGAACGGCACACGCCCCTGTGACGGGCGAAAACCAAAGATATTGTTGAACGCCGCCGGATTACGCAGCGAACCCATCATGTCGCTGCCATCCGCCACCGGCACCAGATGCATCGCCAGTGCCGCTGCCGCGCCGCCACTGCTGCCGCCCGCGGTTTTGCTCGGGTCATATGCGCAAGCGGTGGCGCCAAACAACGGGTTATAGCTTTGCGAACCGAGACCGAATTCCGGGGTGTTGGTCTTGCCGATAATGATCGCGCCAGCAGCCTTGATCCGCTCGACCATGATGCCGTCGCGCTCAGGCACAAAGTCCTTGTACAGCGGCGAACCGAGCGTGGTGCGAATACCTTGGGTCAGCGACAGATCCTTGATCGCATGAGGCAAGCCATGCATCCAGCCACGGTATTCGCCACGCGCCAGTTCGGCATCGCGTTCATCGGCCTGAGCCAGCAGATGTTCCGGTGATTGCAGGCTGATCAGCGCATTCACCAACGGATTGAAACGTTCGATATGGGCAAGGTAAGTCTGCATCACTTCCCGGCAGGAGACCTGGCGCAAGCGGATGCGTTCGGCGAGTTCATGGGCCTGCAACAGGACCAGTTCGCTGATGTTATTAGAGTTCATTGCAAGCGGCCTTTCAGACGGCTGGAAAAACGCCCCGCCAGTGCGCCGGGGCGGTAGCGATCAACGCATCAGGTTGGTCCAGAGACGGTCAGCGAGGCGGATCGCACCTTCGCCGCAAGTCTTGCTGAACACCACGTTCGTCCATTCGGGAATATGCAGTTCCGCCGCGTCCTTGAGCGCCGCGTCGAGGAACGGTTCGACGCCTTTGATCGGGCTCTGGTGCTTGAGGAAGTTCTGCGTCATCGCCGAGTTTTCTGGCTGGCTGAGGAAGGCGATGAACGCCTTGGCATTCGCCGGATTTTTGCTGCCGGCAGGGATGACCATGTTATCGACCCAGGCCAGCACGCCTTCTTTCGGGTAGAGGTATTTCAGCGTCGGTTTCATCTCACGGGCACGCATCGACGAACCGCCCCAGAACATCGACATGTCGATTTCACCCGAGGCAAGGTTCTCGCGAATCGAGCCGGCCTTGGAGCTGTAGGTTTTCACGAATGGCTTCTGCGCCTTGAGCAGCGTCAGCACCTGCTGCATCTGTTTCGGGTCTTCGCTGCACAGCGGAATGTTCAGATAGAGGCTGGCCATATCGACCATGTCGCTGACCGAATCGAACATGTTGATGCGCCCCTGCAACTCGGCTGGCGGCTCATACAAAACCTTGTAACTGTCGGCCGGGCCTTTGTAGCGCGCCGAGTCCAACACGACGCTGGTGGTGCCCCAAATGAACGGCACCGAATACGCGCCTTCCGGGTCCCAGCTCGGCTTTTTCAGGTTATCCACAACGCTGGCGTAGTAGGGCTCCTTGACCGGGTCGAAGCGCTCCAGCAGGTTTTCCTTGATCAGGATCGGCACGAACTGGTGCGACGGAATCGCCACGTCATAACCGGCGCCGCCCTGTTTCAATTTCGCCAACAAGGTCTCGTTGGAGGCGTAGGAATCGACGGTGACTTCGATGCCGGTCTGCTTCTGGAACTTGGCGAGAATCTCCGGCGAAAAGTAGCCGCTCCAACTGACCACGTTGAGTTTTTCGGCCGCCTGAACACTAACAGCCATGGTCAGCGGCACAGTCAGAAACAACGAAGTGCCAACACTTTTTATCCACTTGCTCATGCTATTTCCCCACAGGTCGTAGAAAGTTCAGGCGTTCTTTTTGCCCAACAGGTAAGAGAGGCTGACGAACAGCACCGAGACCCCGAGGATCAGCGTCGACACGGCGTTGACGTCGGGTGTCACACCCATGCGCAGCAGGCCGAAAATGAAGATCGGCAGGGTCGTGGTGCCAGCCTGCGAGACCATCATCGAGATCACGAAGTTATCCAGCGAGACGATAAAGGCCAGCATCAGCCCGGAGAAAATCCCCGGCATCAGCAGCGGCAAAGTGACTTTGCGAAAGGTTCGCCAAGGGCCGGCGTAGAGGTCGGCGGAAGCCTGTTCCAGCGACAGGTCCATGTCGTTCAGCCGCGCCCGAATCGGCAGGTAGGCGAAGGGAATGCAGAACACTGTATGGGCGATGATCAGGTTGCCGTAACCCAGCGACAGGCCGATGGTGGAGAACAGCGCCAGCGTCGCCACACCGACGACAATCTCCGGCAACACCAGCGGCAACATGATCGCGCCCATCGACAATTGCAGGCCCTTGAACTTGGCGCCGCGCGAGGTGCCGAGGGCGGCGAGGGTGGCAATCGCCGTGGCAATCATGCTTGCGCAGACGGCGATCAACAGGCTGTTGCCGGCGGCCTGGCGCAAGGCCTGATTGGCGAACGCGGCGCGATACCAGTCGAGGCTGAAACCGGTCCACACTGTGGCCGATTGGTTGGCGTTGAACGAGAACACCACCAGCACCACGATCGGTGCGTAGAGGTACAGATAGAACAGAAAACTGAAGCCGCCGAAACCGGGGAAGTCCTGCACGCCCAGCCCTTTGCGTTTGAATAGCGCGAGCATCACGCACCTCCTTTGGCGATGCGCTGGCGCTCGGCGCGCAGGGCATAAACGGTCAACACCAGCATCACCGCAGCCATCAGCACCAGCGACAGCGCTGCGCCAAACGGCCAGTTACGCGCATCGCTGAACTGCCGGAAGATCAGGTTGCCGAGCATCATGCGCGTGCCGCCGCCGAGCAGTTCCGGGGCGATCATCGCGCCCAGGCATGGCACGAAAGTGAGGATCGCGCCGGCGAGAATTCCCGGTTTGGCGATCGGCAAAACCACTTTGCGCAAGGTGCGCACGCGACCGGCATAAAGGTCCTGCGCGGCTTCGAGCAGGCGGATATCCATCTTTTCCAGCGTCGCGTAAATCGGCAACACCACGAAAGGCGCATAGGTGTAAACCAGCCCCAGCAGCACCGCGCCGTCGGTGTACAACAACTGCAACGGTTCATGGATAACGCCCAGGCCCATCAGGCTGTTGTTGATCACCCCGGTGTTGCGCAGCAGCAGAATCCACGCGTAGGTGCGGATCAGCAGGTTGGCCCAGAACGGCACGGTGATCAGAAAGATCAGCAAGCCACGGCGATGCGCCGGTTGCATGGCCAGCCACACCGCCACCGGAAAACCGATCAGCAAGGTGATGATCGTGGTCAGCCCGGCAATGCCAATCGAGCGCAGGGCGATGATCAGATACGAGTCGGCAAACGCGAGGCTGTCATCCAGTTGCCGCTCGAACAGCAGCGAGGTGTAGGCGTCGCTGCTGAAGACTTTATTGACCCCGCCGTAGGGGTTGGCCTCCATCAGCGAATAGCCGATGACAATCAGGATCGGCACCACCAGAAACAAACAGATGGCGATCAGTGCCGGGCTGACCCCGAGGAACCTCTGGAAGGCCCTGCGGCGTTCCAGTGTGTTGGCAATCGGTAAGGCGTGCATGGCAATTCCTCCGGCTCAATCGTGCAGGACGCTGGCGCTTCCACGGTCGAATAACAGACCGGCCTGACTGCCGACGGCGAAACGCAGGCTCTGGTCGACGCAGTTGGGCGTACGCACGGTGAGGCGCGAACCGTCGCTGAGGCTGACCTGATATTGCAGGTCGGTGCCGAGATAGATCTGCGCTTCGATCCGGCACGGCAGCGCGTTTTCGCTATTGGCCGGCAGCAGATGCAGGCGCTCTGGGCGTATCGACAAAGTCACGTTGGCGCCGACCTGCACATCGCTGCACGGTTGCGCCGGCAATGGATGACCCGCTGGGCCGGCGAACCACGCCTGACCGTTTTCCACACGAGTGACGGTGCCTTCGATGAAATTGGTTTCGCCAATGAAGTCGGCGACGAAGCGATTGCGCGGGCGTTCGTAAATATCCTCTGGCCGACCGACCTGCTGCACTTCGCCTTCGGAAAGTACGGCGATGCGGTCGGACATGGTCAGCGCTTCTTCCTGGTCGTGGGTGACGAAGATGAAGGTGATCCCGGTCTTGGCCTGGATTGTTTTCAACTCTTCGCGCATCGCCTGACGCAGCTTGAGATCGAGCGCCGACAGTGGCTCATCGAGCAACAACACTTTCGGATGCGGAGCCAAAGCGCGGGCGAGGGCGACACGTTGTTGCTGGCCGCCCGACAGTTGCGCCGGCTTGCGGTTGGCGAAGCGTTCCATCTGCACCAGCGCCAGCATCTCGCGCACACGCTCGGCGATTTGCGCCTTGGTGAGGACTTTGCCCATCGGCTGCGATTCGAGGCCGAAGGCCAGATTCTCGGCGATGGTCATGTGCGGGAACAGCGCGTAATGCTGGAACACCGTGTTGACCGGGCGCTGGAAGGGTGGGCGATCAGCGATGTTTTCGCCGTAGAGCAGGATCTCGCCTTCGGTGGGAAATTCGAAACCGGCGATCATCCGCAGCAGCGTGGTTTTACCGCAGCCGGACGGGCCGAGAAGGGTGAAGAATTCGTTGTCGCGGATGTCCAGGTCGATGCTTTTCAGCGCCACCGGACCGGTCTGCGGATCACCGTAAACCTTGCGCACTGAGCGGAACGAGACCGCCAGCGTTTGCAGCGAATGCAGGGCATTCATGCGTTACCTCCGATTCCCCCATCGCCTGCGACTCGCTTCGCAAAGCGTGCCGTCGGGCCATGGATATTATTTTTTTGGGCAGGATCGAGATTGCGTTCGGGTGTGAAACCAGCTGTTTTTTTGTTTTGCTGTGGCTCGATTATCAGCCAGGGGTTGCGCGGCGCGACACTTCAATTTAAACATGGCAGGTGTTAGTTAATTTAACAGCCGAAGGTGCCAGGAATCATGCCCGACCACCGTTTGCCGCCGCTCAACGCGGTGCGCGCCTTTGATGCCGCTGCGCGTTTGGGCAGCTACGTCGAAGCCTCGAAAGCCCTGCACGTGACCCAGCCTGCGATTGGCCGCCATGTGAAGTTGCTTGAGGACTGGTTGGGCATTCAACTGTTTGAGCGCACCTCGCGCGGGGTCAACCTGACGCCGGCGGGCGAGAAGTACCACCGCAAGATCAGCACTGCTTTGCAACTGATCATCGAAGCCGGCAAGGAAGCTCGGCCGAAAGATGCCGAGCGTTGGTTGCGGATCATGGTGGTGCCGGGTTTCGCCAAGCGCTGGCTGATGCCTCGGATCGAAGCGCTGCGGCATTTGCGCCCGGGATTGAAACTGGCCATCGAGCCGAATTCGACTTTCACCGAAGTGGATGGAAAGAGCGCCGATCTGGGCATCGTCTACGGCCTCGACGGGCAATATGCCGACTCACGGGAAGCGCTGATTTGTCCTCGGGTTTTCCCGATCTGCACGCCGGCGTATCTGGCCAGCATCGCACCGATCAACAGCCCGGCCGATCTGGTCAGCCACGAACTGATCCATGTCGATGACGGCGAATGGTGGAACCTGTGGTTCGCCGCGCACGACCTCGATATCCATCTCAATTCCGACATGCTCTACGTCAACAATGACCACGCGCTGTCAGTCGCCGAAAGCGGGCAGGGCATCGCACTGGCCAACGAGGTGCTGGTGCGCCATGAACTCGCCAGCGGCAAACTGGTGCGCGCGGTCGACGCTCAGGTGAAGCTTGAGAGCTATCGGGTGCTGACGCCGTCCGCCGAACTTTCGGCGGATGTGGCGTGGTTTATTCAATGGCTCAAGGCTGAACTGGAAGCGGACTTTCCCGAGGCCGTGATCAACTGAGGCGGAAGCGTGCGGTGTTGTCGCTCAATGCTTTGCTGCCCTGGCTCAGAGTGTCTGCGGCAAGATTCACCGCCCGTGCACCTTCGAGCAAACGTACGGCCGCCTGATCGACCTGCTGGATATTGCCGCTGACTTCATCGGCGGTACTCGCCTGTTCCTCAACCGCTGTGGCGATCTGCGCGAGGGTGTCGGTAACGCTCTGTCCCGCGCTGGCGATTTCGCCCAGGCGTTCACCGAGACCGGTGACCGACTCGGCATCGGTTTGCGCCTGGCCGCACGCGGCCTCCATCAGCGTCACGGCTTCGTTGACCGTGGCGCGCAGGCTATCGACCGTGCCGGCGATCTGCGCGGTGGACGACTGCGTGCGTTGCGAAAGGCTGCGCACCTCGTCGGCGACCACGGCGAAACCGCGTCCCTGTTCCCCCGCGCGTGCCGCCTCGATGGCCGCGTTGAGCGCCAAAAGGTTAGTTTGCTCGGCGACGCCGCGAATGGTGTCGACGACCAATTGAATCTGCTGGCCTTGCTCGCTGACCCGGCCGAGTGCCGCTGCAGTTTCGTTCAAACGTTGATTGAGCTGCTGAATACTCGCCGTGGTGCGCTGGCTGTCGCGGCTGCTGTCGGCCGCGATGCGCCGGGTGTGCTGGGCGCTGCCGGAGGCCTGTTCGCAACTCTGCGCCACGCCTTGCGAGGTGGCGGCCAATTGCGTGGCGGCTGCAGCGATCTGGCTGATCTGCAACTGCTGCGCCTCGACTTCGCCGAGAGCGCCGCTGGAGTGTTCGTTGAGGCTGCGCACAGCATGGCTCAACTGCGAGGTTTCGTGATCGACACCGAGCATGCTCGCGCGCAGTTGCACCACGGCAACGTTGAGTGCGGTACTGATCGCTGCCAGCTCATCGCGGCCCTCCACCGGCACTTGCAGACTGAGGTTGCCGTCACGCAACGCTTCGGCGAGCAGGGTGATGCCGCTGGCGCTGCGGCGGATCGAGGCTTGCAGGCAGACAAACAGATACAGCGCCGCGAGCAGCAGGCAGCCGAAAATGGCCGCGACGATGATGAACTGACGGATCGCCGAGCTGTGGTAGGCATCCAGTCGTTGGTCCAGCGACACCAGCGACTGCTGGCGCAGAGCGGCGAGGTCGGTCAGCAGGGCATCAAGGTTGCGTTCGAAGTCTTCCGGTTTGAGAGTGATGCTGCCGCCGAACACGCCGTCATCCAGTACCTTCAGTCCGCTATCAAGGCGTTTCAGGCTGTCATGGTATTGGCTGGCCCAGTTCTGCTGATCTTTCGGCAGGCGTGCTTCGAGCAGCGTGGCAGTTTTCACCAGTTGCTCGCGGGCATCACCGATGCGGCTGCGCAAGTCGCGCAATTGCAAACGGCTTTGCAGGGTGAACTGGCCAGAAACCACTGAGGCTTGACCGACTGCTGCGAGACGGCCGACGCGTTCGATCAGGTCTGGCGCGTGTTGCGTAGATATCTGCGTCAGCAGGTAGGTTTCCAGCCACGGTGCGAGGGTCAGGCGATTGTCCATGACGATCTGTTCGCGCAACGCTTGCAGGGCGCTGAGGGCGTTGGTGAAACGGTCGTAACCGTCTGGCCACCAGCCGACGCTGCTGAGGCTTTTCGAATCCAACCCGTTCAGCGCGGTTTGCAGCGCCTGATAGCGGCTGAGGGTTTCGCCTTCGGCGCCTTCGTTTTTCAACGCGTTGCCCAAATCTGTGGTGGCTTGCAGAACTGCCGGTTGCACTGCGTCAAACGCGCCCATGGCGGCGAGGGTAGCGGGCGTCGGTTGTCGATTGGTTTCGGTGGTGCGCCAACGGGCGGCGCGGTCGCGCTGTGCGGCGAGCAGGTTGTCCAGCGCATCCAGCGCGAGCAACTGACGCACGCCGGCGCGTTCGCCGGAAATCAGATTGAGCTTGTCGCGATAGTCCTGGCCGATCATCAACAGGCTGCCGGCCAACGGCAGAATGAACAGCAAAAACAACAACTGGAATTTACCTGCGAAGCCAAACCGCCCCAGCAATTTGATCCCCGGTGAAAGGAAAGCCTGCATGCCCCATGACTCCTCTGGACACCACGCACCATCGGCGTGCATCGCGGTCGTTCGACGTTGATGTTGTGCCCTGCTAAAAGGCCTCGAAAGTTCACTCTCGCCCGCTCTGTAGGCTGGCTCTGTAGCGAAACTTCCCATTGTCGGTCGCCTTTGTAAGGCGCCCGCGTTCAAGGGATCAAACAAGGCAAGATTCAGACCATGGCGTTGCGCTATCACCTTGCAGTCGACGACCAGTCAGTTAGTTAGCTGGCTAAGGGGATGGCGCTGGCGCACCGAAAAATGGCACATTGACGCACCTGCCTGTGTGCACCCATCTGCTGTCCGGAAACTTCCATGGCTATCAGCAACGTTCAGACCGCCGCTGCCTCGGCGCCCGCTGCTCAGCAAAGCAGTCCATTGGTGATGCGTATCATCGGCGCGGTGGCGCTGGCGCATTTGATCAACGACCTGATCCAGTCGGTGCTGCCGTCGATCTACCCGATGCTCAAGGCCAATTACGGCCTGACCTTTACTCAGGTCGGCCTGATCACCTTGACCTTCCAGCTCACCGCGTCGCTGTTGCAGCCGTGGGTCGGTTATCACACCGATCGGCATCCGAAACCGTGGTTGTTGCCGGCCGGTTCGATTTGCACACTGATTGGCATCGTGATGATGTCGATGGTTGGCAGTTTTCCGTTGATTCTGCTGGCGGCGGCTCTGATCGGTATCGGTTCCTCGACGTTCCACCCCGAAGCCTCGCGGATTGCGCGGCTGGCTTCGGGCGGACGCTTCGGTCTGGCGCAATCGACTTTCCAGGTCGGCGGTAACGCCGGTTCCGCGTTCGGTCCGTTGCTGGCGGCGGCGATCATCATTCCGTTCGGTCAGGGCAACGTGGCGTGGTTCGGTTTGTTCGCGGTGTTTGCGCTGTTCGTGCTGTACCGCATCAGCCGCTGGTACGCCCATCACCTCAATCTGTTCAAGCTCAAGGCGGGTCAGGCAGCGACTCACGGGCTGTCGAAGGGCAGGGTGACCAGTGCGTTGGTGGTGCTGGGGCTGTTGGTGTTCTCCAAGTATTTCTACATGGCTAGCCTGACCAGCTATTTCACCTTTTACCTGATCGAGAAGTTCGACCTGTCGGTGGCCAGTTCGCAGCTGCACCTGTTCCTGTTTCTTGGCGCGGTAGCGGCGGGGACGTTCTTCGGCGGGCCAATTGGCGACAAGATCGGCCGTAAGGCGGTGATCTGGTTCTCGATCCTCGGCGTGGCGCCGTTTACGTTGCTGATGCCTCACGTCGATCTGTTCTGGACCACTGTCCTCAGCGTGGTGATCGGCTTCATTCTGGCTTCGGCGTTCTCGGCGATTGTGGTGTACGCGCAGGAACTGGTGCCGGGCAATGTCGGGATGATCGCCGGAATCTTCTTCGGTTTGATGTTTGGTTTTGGCGGGATTGGCGCGGCGCTGCTCGGGCATCTGGCGGATATTCACGGGATCGAGTACGTGTATTACCTGTGCTCGTTCCTGCCGTTGTTTGGCGTGTTGGCGATCTTCCTGCCGCGCACCAAAAAGGCCTGACGCCACACAATCCCCAACTGTGGGAGCGAGCCTGCTCGCGAATGCGGTGTGTCATCCGCAGAGATGTGACTGACACTCCCTCTTCGCGAGCAGGGGAAATAGGTTCAGCAGTAAATTTCAGGCACAAAAAAGCCGCGTATCAAACGCGGCTTTTTCTTCGGCGTAACGCTTACACGTTGAAGCGGAAGTGCATCACGTCGCCGTCTTTGACGATGTAATCCTTGCCTTCCAGACGCCATTTACCGGCTTCTTTGGTACCGGCTTCGCCCTTGTACTGGATGAAGTCGTTGTAGGCGATGACTTCGGCGCGGATGAAGCCTTTCTCGAAGTCGGTGTGGATCACGCCAGCAGCCTGAGGTGCGGTGGCACCGACTTTGACGGTCCAGGCGCGGACTTCTTCGACACCGGCGGTGAAGTAGGTCTGCAGGTGCAGCATTTCGTAGCCGGCGCGGATCACGCGGTTCAGGCCAGGTTCTTCCAGGCCCAGGGCCTCGAGGAACATGTCCTTCTCTTCGCCGTCATCGAGCTCGGCGATTTCTGCTTCGATCTTGTTGCAGACCGGAACGACCATCGCGCCTTCTTCTTCGGCGATGGCGCGAACCACGTCCAGGTGCGGGTTGTTCTCGAAACCGTCTTCAGCGACGTTGGCGATGTACATGACCGGTTTGGTGGTCAGCAGGTGGAAGCCCTTGATCACGGCCTTTTCGTCAGCGCTCATGTTTTTCATCAGGCTGCGCGCAGGCTTGGCTTCGGTGAAGTGCGCGATCAGTTGCTCAAGTAAGGCTTTCTGAACGACGGCGTCCTTGTCACCACCCTTGGCGTTACGCGCGACTTTCTGCAGTTGCTTCTCGCAGCTGTCGAGGTCGGCGAAGATCAGTTCGAGGTCGATGATTTCGATGTCGCGCTTCGGGTCAACGCTGTTGGAAACGTGGATCACGTTTTCGTCTTCGAAGCAGCGCACCACGTGAGCGATCGCGTCGGTTTCACGGATGTTGGCGAGGAACTTGTTGCCCAGGCCTTCACCTTTCGAGGCACCGGCCACAAGGCCTGCGATGTCGACGAATTCCATGGTGGTCGGCAGGATACGCTTCGGATTGACGATGGCCGCCAGTGCTTCCAGACGCGGATCCGGCATCGGCACGATGCCGCTGTTCGGCTCGATGGTGCAGAAGGGGAAGTTCTCGGCCG
>Ga0163162_10006269_pt1 | contig 11522 bp, 10 predicted proteins | sample S55metaG_FD_115310 | JGI IMG/M metagenome (GOLD analysis project Ga0163162, IMG submission 115310) | Switchgrass rhizosphere microbial communities from Kellogg Biological Station, Michigan, USA - S5-5 metaG | ecosystem: Host-associated > Plants > Roots > Rhizosphere > Soil | place: USA...
CGACGATGTATATGGCGTTCAATTACCGGGAGTCACCGGGCTTTTTGAAGTGTTGGATAAACACGCTCCGCTCGTAAGCGCCCTGAAGAAAGGTCGCATCAAGGTATTGAAGGATAAAAATAATCATCTCGCTTTTTTTGATATTCAAAGCGGTTTTGTAGAAGTGATTTCGAATACAGTGACTGTGTTGGTCGAAGGTGCCGTTGCAGTCTAATTCCAAAGAATATTTCTTTTTCTATGTGCTTATGATTCTATGTAGTTAAAATAACTAAATAGAATCATAGGCGCAAAGATGTTATTTAAGTGGGAAAAACGACTAATTCAATTGCGGATCGGTGGGAAAGTTTACCATCATTTCATAATCGCCTCCCAGGTGTCGCAACGCATCTTTCCATACTTCTTCGGGCTTTTTATGAAAAATCAGACTTCGGTTAGCCTTAACCGATAGCCAGGATTTTTCTTTGAATTCGTCATTAAGCTGCCCGCCCGACCACCCTGAATAGCCGATATAAAAACGGATCTTATTAGTGTTGATGGCCCCTTCGCGGATCAGGGAAATGGCTTTTTCGAAATCTCCGCCCCAAAAAACGCCATCGACGATTTCGTAACCACCGGCAATCTGTTCGGGATATTGATGTAAAAAATGAATCGTATCCATTTGAACGGGTCCGCCATAATAAACGGGGATGTCGAGATCATCTAATCCGTTTACCAATTCGTTGAGCGTATATTCGTAATTTTTGTTGAGCACGAATCCAAAACTCCCTTCTTCCTGGTGTTCACAAAGGAACACAACAGAGCGCATGAAATTGGGATCCTTTAAAAAAGGATCAGCGATCAACAATATGCCTGCTGCCGGTTTTTCCATATAGTCTAAATTAATCAATTTCAATAATAATTTATTTAATGGCAGTAAATTTTAGCACTGATGTCGTTGTCACTTTTATCAAAGCTAACTGCAGGTAGATTGCGCTGGCTTTTCTTTGTGAAACCTTAGTTAAATAGCATATTTGTGGCAGGACAACTTATGCAAACCTTGTGCTGTTTTATAAATTTGCAGGTCATTCACTTATATGTAAATTGAGTTTGTGAATCTCGAATAAACGACAAAGCGTAGTGAAAAAAAATTTTCCTATTATTTTTATATTGATCAGCTTGTCACTTGTTGGAATCATTTATATCCAATGGAACTGGATATTGACGATGGTTGAAAACAAGAATTCGGAGCTTAATCACAAATTGGTTGATGCAACTACGGACGTAGGGAGAGAATTGATAGCATACAAGGAAGCTACCATGCCGATGAAGAGTTTACAGTTGAGACCGGGGATTAATTGGCGACCCTCTGAACAATTCATGCGTGAACTGATGAGGTCCACCAACATTTCTCAGAAGTTTACAAAGGACGAGATAAACGACAAACTAAAAAAAGCATTTGATAAATACGGATTGAAAGGTACCAGGTTTGAATTTTGTATTTCTTCCGAAACCGGGCTTGCTCCGCAACTTTCGTCTGGTAACTATGAAATAAGATCCCCGAACTTTCTAACAGCGATTGCCGATAATGTTCACAATCTACAAAGCATTTTTTTTCTCGTGGTGAATAATGCAGATTTTGAAAGCACCGATCCGGTCGAAACATTGTCAGTCGTTATTCCAGATTACAATACCGTTGTCATGAAGCAAATGCGAGTGATGATTTTGGGAATGGTGTTTTTTACGCTGATAATCATTTCCGCATTCTATGTTACAGTGCGAACGCTGCTTCGTCAGAAGAAGTTGAGCGAAATCAAAAATGATTTTATCAATAACATGACGCATGAGTTCAAAACCCCTCTTGCAACGATCTCGCTCGCTGTCGATGCGCTCCGGAATGAAAAGGTGATACATGATAAACAGAAATCAGATTATTTCAGCGGGATCATTAAGGAAGAGAATAAGCGGATGAACAAGCAGGTCGAAACAATATTGCAGGCTGCGTTATTGGAAAAACAAGAACTTCAATTAAATCTAAAACCTATCCACGTACACGAAATAATTCGGAACGTGATGGAAAATTTCGAATTGCAGTTCCGGGAAATTAATGCAAGAAGGGATTTGCAGCTGCTGGCAAAACAAGATCTCGTCGAGGCCGACGAAGTACATTTTACAAACCTTATTTCCAACCTGATTGATAATGCAATCAAGTATTCGAGAGAACAGCTTAATATAAAAATAGGCACGAATAACAACACCAAGAATCTCGTTATCCGCATTGAGGACAATGGAATCGGGATGAACAAAGAAACGCAGCGCCGTATTTTTGAAAAATTTTACCGGGCGCACACCGGAAACATTCATAATGTGAAAGGATTTGGTCTTGGTCTGAGTTATGTGAAGAATGTTGTTGACGCCCATCATGGCAAAATCCGCGTTGAAAGTACGGTTGGTAAGGGCACAACTTTTATATTGGAATTCCCGGTAAAAAAATCCGTAGTAGTTAATTCCTGAACTTGCTACACCTATTGTTTCTCACTTCGAAAAAGCAAGCATCCATCTCCATAACTTAGAAAGCGGAAATTATTTTCTAATGCATATTCGTAGACGCTTTTCCATTCTTCCCCAACAAGGGCGGCAACAAGTAATAATAAAGTGGATTGGGGTTGATGGAAATTTGTAACCAGCGCTTTGATTATTTTGAATGAGTAACCGGGAGTGATCAGTAAATGTGTTTTGGTAAAAAAATTATTAAACTGGTTTTTCTGAATCCAATCTCGCAAAGCAACTAAAGAATTTCTTGCCGTGAGGTTCTCGACTTGCAATTCGGATGCGTCCCATTGGTTGACGGTCAATAACTCTTTTCGTATTTCAGGATCAAGTATGATTTTTGCGCCAAGCCAAAACATGCTTTCAATTGTTCGCAGTGAAGTTGTGCCTACCGCAATAATTGTTTGATCGAGATGATCAATGATTTTATCTATGATTGAAATGGACACTTCAATGAATTCGCCATGCATTTCATGGAACTCCAGTCGGTCGGTTTTCACCGGCTGAAACGTGCCTGCGCCAACGTGCAACGTGAGAAAATCCCACCCAATATTTTTTTCTGCAAACGATTTAAAAACGGCGTCTGTAAAATGCAGGCCGGCCGTAGGCGCCGCAACCGAGCCTTCATGGTTTGCATAAATAGTTTGATACCGTTCCGCATCTTGCGCCTCGACTTCTCTCTTAATATATGGAGGCAATGGAATGAGACCTGCATGATGCAAAATTTCCGCGAATGATAAATTGTCCGGTGCCCAAGTGAATTCTATGATAAAATGATCGCTTCTTTTTTCAATATAAGTTGCATTCAACAAAATCGTCCCTGTGCCTGATTCGATTTTCTTCTCCAGAATATACCCTCTTTTCCATTTTGAAGCTCCTCCGATCAGACATTTCCAAAGAATTTTTCCGGTTTGCAACATGGCAGTTGTGGGGTCAGCATATATTTCGTGTGGTTCGAGACAAAATATTTCGATCACTCCGCCAGTGGACTTTTGAAAAAGCAGCCGTGCCTCAATAACCCTGGTGTCGTTAAAAAAAAGAAAACTACCTGGTGGAATATGATGAGAAATATTGGCGTAAACATCTTCGGTTATGCGTTTACGTTGGTAGATAAGCAAACGGGAGGCGTCTCGTTGGGGAAGGGGATAACGGGCGATGCGGTTTTCCGGAAGGTCATAAGTAAAATCAAATATGTTAATTGTTTTTGGATCCATCCTATTTCAAACAAGCGACATTTTTTTTGGTAAAAAACGTTTTCGACACAAAAAGATCGCAGTGGTAGTTTAGATCATATTCTCTTTGCTACAGGAACCACCAATTTCAATCCACTCCAAATATCACTGACTGCGCAAACTTTTACATCTACCAAATCATGGCTGAGTGCATACTGGCGAATGGTTTCCTCTGTAACGTCTGTCGGGATCTTCGCGCTTTTTTTGTACCACGAAACCCAGATAACAATATTCGAATTTGCTTTGCAAAATTTTTTTAATCCCTGCATCTCTTTAACGAATTCCTTTTCTGTTTTTACAAACAGATGAACCAGGTCAGGTGTTTCATTTCCATGAACAAGTTGTGATGAGATGTCGACTTCAAGCAACTGCATATACTGTGTAGGAGCCGCAACCAGCAATACTTTTGTCGACTCCAGTATCCCGAGTTTTTTTATTAAAGGTGTACCTGAGTAACCGGCTGCCATCTGGTTTTTGGTTTAAATTTTATTTGAACGAAATAGTTTAATCACATCATTCCACCGGTTTCCACATGCAATTCACACTCAAAAATTGACTTTCGCAATCCCCGGCTGCCTGAAAGTCACGCCTGCTTTGACCTCATCTAAGTAATTGAAACTGTGGAAAAATTAAAATTTCCAAAAATAGTTGTATAAGTGGGAAAAAGTGTTATTTTGTGGTAATTTTAAAAAACTTGATTCAAGTCCTTATAAATGAATGGTTTTCTAGGGGAATACGAAGCTACTCTCGACTCCAAAGGTCGCTTTCTACTGCCGGCAGCTTTAAAAAAGCAGGTCGGTGAGGAAGGGAACAACCTATTCATAATCAACAGGGGATTTGAAAAATGTTTAAGTCTGTATCCGTCCCAAAGCTGGGATCCAATTTTTGAGGAGATCAGCAAGCTGAATGATTTTGATCCGAAGGTACGAGCATTCAGACGATATTTTTTGAATGGGGCGACGAAAATGGAACTCGATTCTGCAGGTCGGCTGCTGGTTCCACCAAACTTAAAAGAACATGCCGGACTCGAGAAGGACATTGTACTGGTTTCGGCAATGAACAAAATTGAAATCTGGGACAAAATAAAATACCAGCAGTTCTTTGAAACTTTTTCACCGGAATCCTTCAGTGACCTGGCCGATGAAGTGATGAATCCAAAAGGAAACAACCCGACAACTTGATTGGTTGCTTATGGGCAAGAAAAAATATACACACTCGTCAAACGGACCATTGCCCGACACGTCAGATCATCACTATCACATTCCTGTAATGTTGCATGAAGCGATCGAAGCATTGAAGATTCGCGCCAACGGAATTTATGTTGATTGTACTTTCGGAGGCGGCAGTCATTCAAAAGAAATTTTAAAGCATCTAAACGATGATGGTCGATTACTTGCTTTTGATCAGGACGCAGACGCATTACAGAATTTGCCGGATGACAAGCGCTTTGTATTTCTTCCTCACAATTTCAGGCATCTTGCGCGCTTTTTGCGCCTGCATCAAGTCGACCAAGTGGATGGCATTCTTGCTGACCTTGGAGTCAGCAGTCATCAATTCGACGAAGCTGAAAGAGGATTCTCTCTTCGCTTTGAAGGAAACCTGGATATGAGAATGGATAAACGCCAATCACTCACCGCTTTTGACGTGGTGAAAACTTACACTGAGCAACAGCTTCATAAAATTTTTGAGCAATACGGCGAGGTAACCAATTCAAAATCCCTGGCAAAAAAAATTGTGCAGACGCGTGAGTTGACTTCGATGAAAACAGTGAACGGATTTAAGCAATCGATAAGCGATATGGTGAAAGGAAATCCAAATAAGTATTTCGCACAAGTTTTCCAGGCATTGCGAATCGAAGTAAATGACGAATTGGGAGCACTGAAAGAAATGTTGCAGCAGTCTGTTCAGTTGCTTAAGGAAGGCGGAAGAATAGCTGTTATTACTTTTCATTCGCTTGAAGACAGGATTGTGAAAAATTTTTTCAGACAAGGGTCATTTGAAGAAGAAAAACCTTACAACCCCTTTGGCTTACACGCTGAAGAAAAAAAATTGCTTGTAATAACAAAGAAACCGGTTGTTCCGGGAACGAAAGAAGTTGAACAAAATTCACGCGCGCGTAGTGCAAAACTTCGGGTAGCGGAAAAAATATAATGATGGTGCGACGAATATTACATCATCCGAAAAAATTGCTGTCGATATGGAAAGCGTAGACGAAAAAAAGAAGACCAAAGATCAACGTATCAAGCTAAAACGACTATTGAAGTATCAATGGATCGTTAAGAATATTCCTTTCTTTCTTTTTCTGGCATTCCTCGCAGTAATATATATATACAATGGTCACTATGCAGACAAAATCGTTCGTGATATCGGCAGAACGAGCCGGGAGTTAAAAGAATTGCAGTATGAATACAAGACACTTAAAAGTGATGTTATGTTCCGAAGTAAACAAAGTGAATTGGCAAAAGCAGTTGAGCCATTTGGATTAAAAGAATTGACAAAACCACCGGCGATGCTTGAAGATAGTGTCGGAGCAGAAAAATAAAATGTAAATGCGAGACGGCGATCAAACATAAATGTAAATAACATTGGAGCGTAAGAAGGACATATTGTGGAGAGTTTACCTATGCTTTTTAGGCATTGTGCTGATTGGTGTCTTCGTCCTTGGAAAAGCATTTTACATTCAGCGGATTCAAGGGAATTATTGGCGCGGGCTCAGCGACAGCCTCCATCAAAAATTTGTTGCGCTCAACGCAGAAAGAGGTACCATCTATAGTGAAGATGGCAACATGCTCAGCACTTCGATCCCTTACTTCAATGTTTATATCGATTTTGGCGCGGATGGTTTGCGCGAAAAAAATGGCAAACGTTTCAAAGAAAACTTGGACTCTCTTTCCTTATGCCTTGCAAATTTATTCAGAGATCAAAACGCGGCTGCATATAAACGTGAGCTGCAACAGGGCTACCGGGACTCGGACCGCTATCACTTATTGCAGAAAAATTTATCGTTCGAACAATATAAGGAGCTGAGAAATTTTCCATTGGTTCGTCAGGGCAGAAACAAGAGCGGTTTTATCACAGAAGTAAATAGCAAAAGACTAAACCCATTCGGTCTGTTGGCAAATCGCACAATCGGACTCGCACGTGCAAACGCACAATGCGTCGGACTGGAAAGAACCTACGATACTTTACTAAAAGGAGAAAACGGAAGCCGCCTGGTCCGCTACATGGCCGCAGGAACATATATTCCTGTTGAAGGATATGAAATCGAACCTGAAAATGGAAAAGACATTCTTACGACAATCAACGTAAACATCCAGGATATCGCAGAAAACGCCTTATTAAAGATGATGATCGAAAATGAATGTGAGCATGGAACCTGCATCGTCATGGAAACTTCAACCGGTAAGATTCGTGCGATGGCAAATCTTGGACGGCAACAAGATGGTAGCTATTGGGAAGATCTCAATTATGCAATTCATGCGACTGAACCTGGCTCGACTTTCAAACTGGCTACTCTGCTTTCATTGCTTGAAGACAAAGATGTGAAGTTGACAGATCATGTAAATCTTGATAATGGACAATGGAATATAAATCGACGCACAGTTTATGACGCAGAAAAACATCCGGGTGAACAAGATGTAACGGTGCAAAAAGCATTTGAATTAAGCTCAAATGTTGGAATGGCAAAACTTGTGGTGAGTCACTACGCAAAAGATCCAGAAGAGTTCATTGACAGGCTGAAAAAATTGCACTTGAACCAGGTGACTGGTGTCGATCTCGCTGGTGAAACACAACCCATCGTCAAATCGCCAAAATCGAAAACATGGAGTGCTACCACGTTACCGTGGATGGCTTTTGGATATGAAGTATTAGTGAGTCCATTGCAGACACTCACATTGTACAACGCAATTGCAAATGACGGAAAAATGGTAAAGCCTTACCTGGTTGACAATATTCAATCAGGCGGAAGAGTGGAAAAGCAAAATCACCCAACTGTTCTTTCAGAAAAAATATGCTCTGACAAAACTCTTCGTGATCTGAAATCGTGTGTTGAGGGAGTATGCATTGAGGGCACGGCTAAAAATGTATTTAAAAATTCTTTTTATAAAGTAGCAGGCAAAACAGGAACCGCACTCGTAGCAAATGGAAGTCGAGGTTATGCGGATCATATCTATCAGTCGTCATTTGTAGGATATTTTCCGGCAGATCATCCGCAATACACATGCATCGTAGTGATCAAAAACAAACCATTTGCAAAAAAATTTCTTGGTGCTTCGGTTGCGGGGCCGGTTTTTAAAGAAGTATCTGATAAACTGATGAGTTTGGAAACAAATCAAGACAAAGTGATGATGGCTGCAATCAACGAAACGATGCGTAAAAAAGACAGTTCACAATATATCTATTCAGGAAATGTGCAGGATATGAAACAGGTTATGCAAAGTTTGCGGGTTACATATAATGATTCGACGGGAAAATCAGATTGGGGGAAAATGTATTCTTATAACTATCAGCCCGTGCTGAATGAGAAACCGATTGACAAAAAACTTGTGCCGGATGTAAAAGGAATGGGATTAAGAGACGCGCTGGCATTGTTAGAGGAAAGAAATATCAAAGTGCAAACCAGGGGAATTGGAAAAGTAAAGCAACAAAGCATTCAACCTGGAACTGTATTAACAAAAAACGAAACGCTTACGCTGGAATTAAACTGATGAGCCTACTGCAGGATATATTATACAAAGTGGGCATCCGGTCTGTGCGTGGAAAGCTTGATGTTTCTGTGAATGATCTGCAGATCGATTCGCGGAAGGTGACGAATGAATCAGTGTTTATTGCGATCAGGGGATCACATGTTGACGGCCACCAGTTCATTGAAGCAGTATCAGAAAAAAAACCTGTTGCAATTGTATGTGAAATTTTCCCGGAGAATATTCATGACGGAATCACATACGTCCAGGTTGAGAATAGCGCAGAAGCGGCGGGTTTGATGGCTCATAATTTTTATGGTTCGCCATCCGAAAAATTAAAGCTGGTTGGTGTAACTGGAACAAACGGAAAAACAACAATTGCGACATTATTATTTAAGCTCTTTGAAGCATTGGGATCTAAAAGTGGTTTGCTGAGTACCGTGCAAAATCATATCGGCGATACAATCATTCCGGCTACGCATACAACACCGGATGCGATAAGCCTGAATAATCTGCTTAAGCAAATGGTAGATGCTGGTTGCACACACGCATTCATGGAAACAAGTTCGCATGCAATCGATCAACATCGAATTGCAGGATTGAGATTTGCCGGGGGCATTTTCAGCAACATCACACATGATCATCTTGATTATCACAAAACATTTGAAGAATATATCAGGGTGAAGAAATCATTTTTTGATTCATTGCCATCAACGGCATTTGCAATATCTAATGCTGATGAAAAACGTGGTGGAGTGATGTTGCAAAACACAAACGCAAAAAAATATTTCTATAGCCTGAAAACAATGGCTGATTTTAAGGGAAAGATCCTGGAAAATAACCTGACTGGTTTAGTGATGGCAGTGGATGACCAGGAAGTGCATTTTAGGCTGATTGGAGAATTCAACGCGTATAATTTGATGGCGGTCTACGCAGCGGCAATATGTTTAGGTGAAGACAAGCAGGAAATACTTCGTTTCCTGAGTGTGTTGAGTGGTGCCGAAGGCAGATTCGATTATAGTGTTTCTCCGAAGGAAAAAATAATCGGCATTGTTGATTATGCTCATACGCCGGACGCATTGATGAATGTTCTGACAACAATCGAAAAACTTCGGAAAAGCGGTGAACAAATTATAACGGTCGTTGGTTGCGGTGGCGATCGCGACAAAACAAAAAGGCCAATCATGGCTGAAGTCGCCTGCAAGTACAGCGATAAAGTTGTCTTCACCTCTGATAATCCGAGAAGTGAGGACGCAGCACAGATCATAAAAGATATGGAAGAAGGATTGAGTTCAGCCGCAAAAAGAAAATATATATCGATTGTCGATCGCAAAGAAGCAATAAAAACTGCAGTGACGTTGGCTAAACCTTCAGATATATTATTGATCGCGGGAAAGGGCCATGAAAAATATCAGGAAATAAAAGGAGTCAAATATCCTTTTGATGATAAGGCTGTGTTGAGGGAAATGTTCGACACATTGGAAAAATAGAGCGCTAAAAAAGAGTTTGTGAATCGTGTGACTTGAGACGTTCAGCGTGACCAGGAACAACAGGCAGGAACAAGAATCATTGGAAAAGATGTTCACGTTTGACGTCTCACGATTCACGAAAAATTGAACAACATAATTAAAGATACACTTTGGACGGTGACTTAAACAGCCAGAGAAAAAACCATGCTGTACCACTTATTCGATTGGCTTCGACAGATTGGCATTAAAATACCCGGAGGAACTCTGTTCCAATTTATCACTTTCCGGGTATTACTGGCTGTTTTATTATCTCTTGTCATCACGATGCTCTATGGAAGAAAATTAATCCAATACCTCCGAAATAAACAAGTGGGAGAAAGTGTGCGCGATCTTGGATTGGCAGGTGAGCAACAAAAAAAAGGAACACCAACGATGGGTGGGTTGATCATCATTCTCGCCATCCTGATTCCAACATTGCTGCTTGCAAATCTCAGCAAAGCATATATCAGGTTGATGATATTTAGTACGATTTGGCTGGGCATGATTGGATTTATAGACGATTATTTGAAGCTGCGCGCAAAGCGCATTGCACAACAACAGGGAATTCCTTATAAGAAAGGAGATAAAGATGGATTGGCAGGATGGTTCAAAATACTCGGGCAAGTTGTATTGGGTTTTGTGGTGGCGGCAACTTTATATTTTAATAGTAACACCAGGGTGTGGCGCGAATATGTAGGTGCAACAAAACCTTCGGATACGACCGGGATCAGAAGTGTGAAGTTTGACGGGAAAGAAAGATATTTTGTCGAAGTGCGTGAACCCATAACGACGATTCCTTTTGTAAAAAATCATGAATTCAACTATACCAAATTACTGCCGTCTGCAATACGGGGAGCGACGTGGATATTGTACATATTGATTGTGATTTTTATTGTGACGGCTGTTTCAAATGGTGCAAATGTAACGGATGGATTGGACGGATTGGCGACGGGAGTGAGTGCGGTTATAGGAACCTGTCTCGGCATTTTTTCCTACGCAAGCGGCAATCTTCGGCTCGCTGAATATCTTAACATCATGTACATCCCAAATTTGGGGGAGTTGTCAATATTCATCGGCGCTTTGATTGGAGGTTGTCTTGGTTTTTTGTGGTACAATGCTTATCCGGCTTCTGTTTTCATGGGTGACACAGGAAGTCTGATGCTTGGTGGTATCATTGCGTCATTGGCAATAATTGTTCGAAAAGAATTGTTGATTCCGATTTTTTGCGGCGTGTTTTTGGTTGAAAACTTAAGTGTCATAATTCAGGTGTCGTATTTCAAATACACTAAGAGGAAATATGGTGAAGGCAGAAGAATTTTTTTAATGAGCCCTCTGCATCATCATTATCAAAAATTGGGATATCACGAGAGTAAGATCGTAACGAGGTTTTGGGTGGTAACCATATTATGCGTTGTGTTTGCCCTTGTAACATTGAAGATCAGGTGAGCAGGTAAAGACATTAGATGGAAAACCCAGTTTTAGAATTCCAGTATACGGAAAACCTGATGAAAAGATTGTGGTGCAGCAAAGTTCATGCTTTTGAAAAACCCCTAAATCCGTCCACGAATGAC
>Ga0163162_10006270_pt1 | contig 11519 bp, 10 predicted proteins | sample S55metaG_FD_115310 | JGI IMG/M metagenome (GOLD analysis project Ga0163162, IMG submission 115310) | Switchgrass rhizosphere microbial communities from Kellogg Biological Station, Michigan, USA - S5-5 metaG | ecosystem: Host-associated > Plants > Roots > Rhizosphere > Soil | place: USA...
ATCCTGCGATACGACCTCAATTGGCGCGAGATTGCGGTCGAGGTCGAGTTCCAGCGCGATCTTGAAGTCTTGATCCTGCGCCCGGGCGCCGTGATAGGCAAGGTTCGCGCTCTCTTCGATGAGCGCATTTACATCAGTCACTCGCCAGTCGCCGCTACTGCCGCGCGAGTGCTGCAGCATGCCCCGGACGATACCGTCAGCGCGACGACCGTGTTCGCCGATCCTTTCGAGGTTGCCGGTCAGCATCTTGATGGTATCAAAAATCTCTGCGCGCTTGCCGGATTCGTGTGGGCCGATTGCCTCCGCCGTTGCTTCCTTCAATTCCTCCAGCAGCTCGACCGATAGACCGGCGAAATTGTTGACGAAATTAAGTGGATTCTTGATCTCGTGCGCGATGCCGGCAGTCAATTGTCCGAGTGCTGCCATCTTCTGCGCATGGACGAGGCTCGCTTGCGTCTTCTGCAGCTCTCGAAGGGCCTTCTCGGCGGCGTCTCGCGCTGCACGGATCGCCTCCTCCGCACGTTTGCGTTTCGTGATGTCGCTATATATCAGCACAAAGCCACCGCCCGGAACAGGATTGCGGCGTACCTCAATGATGCGGCCATCGGGCCTCGTGCGCTCGTAGCGCATCTCGATCTCGGTGTCGTCGACTGTGCGGCCGAGTTGCGCTTCGAGATCAGCCGAGCCGAACTCGCCGCGATCAGCGAGATAGCGGAAATATTCGGCACGAGTTGGCCGTCCAGCGAGGAAGGACTCCGGGAGCTCAATCAGTTCTTGGAAGTTGCGGTTCCATGCAGTAAGTCGTCCCGCAGCATCGAACATGACGACACCATCACCCATGTTGTCGAACGTAACGCGCAGCTCCGCCTGGCGCTCGCGCAATTCCTCGAACAGCCTGGCATTCTCGATCGCGATCACAGCCTGGTCGGCGAAGCTGGCGGCCAATTCGATCTCCTTGTCCGTGAAGGGGGCGAGGCGTGTGCGGGTGATGGAAAAAGTGCCGATCAGCGTGTCCTCTCGCAGCAACGGAACGCCGAGCATCGAGCGGTATCCGAGGATCTTCTGTAGCTCGTGTTGCTTGTATTCCGGATCTCGCAAGGCATCGGGGATTTGGACAGGAAAACGCTCGATCGCGACCCGTCCGGTCAGGGCACCGCGGTCGGCGGTTAACGGATATGTGCGAACAAACGCTTTCGCTTCTTCCGACCAGCCGTGTGACGCGATCAAGTGATGAGTGTCGCCCTGTTGTCGAAACAGCGTCGCCTGGTCGGCATGACAGAGACGCACGACCGTGTCCGTTAGCGTTTCGAGCACGGTCTCCAGGTCCGTGGAGGAACGGCTAATGATCTTGAGCACGTCGGCCGTTGCCGTCTGCTGCTCCAGGGATTCGCTCAGATCATTTGTGCGTTGCTGTACTTCATTGAACAACCGCACATTCTCGATGGCGATCGCCGCCTGATCGGCGAAGGTCTGGACGAGCTTGATATGACTCGGAGTGAACGGGCCAGGATCAGGCCGGGCCAAGCTAAAGAGGCCGATCACCTCATCCTCTCTGAACATCGGCACCACGACGCCCGCCCGCACGCCGGCCATCTTTACTGCTTTCTTGAAACGATAGGCCGGATCGTTCCACATATCCTCGTAATGGCCGTAATCGCCGGGATGTACCGGTCCGCGTCGATGCAGGGCGTCATGCAGCGGGATCGGAACCGCGAGATTGAAGGCAACCGTTTCCTGGTTGTGCCCTAACGCCAACTTCAGCCGAAAAACATCATCGTCGCGCAGGTGTAGTAGGCCCGTCGGCGCGTTGCATAACTCCATCGCTGAACGCAAGATCGCCGTCGTCACTGTATCGAGATCGAAGGCCGAGCGACTGATGACTTTGAGCACGTCGGCGGTCGCGGTCTGCTGCTGCAAAGATTCCTCGAGGTCGCGAGTCTTCTTCTGCACCTCGTCGAACAATCGCACATTCTCGATCGCGATTAATGCCTGATCGGCAAAGGTGGTAGCTAGCTCGATCTCTTTATCGGTGAAGGGTTCGACGTGCGTCCGAGCAATGCTGAATATGCCGGCAAGCGTATCCTCCCGCAGCAGCGGAATGCCAAGCATCGAGCGGAAACCCGCGATTTTCTGCCCTTCCCAGTAGGTGTATTCGGGATCCTCCAATACATCAGGGATGTGGACCGGTCTGCGCTCCAGTACCGCTCGGCCGGTCGCAGTGCCGCGGCCCGACGCAAAGGGATGAGTAAGAACGAACTCCTTTGCTTCCCCCGAGAGGCCGCGAGCCGCAATCAGCCGATACATGTCGCCCTGCCGGCGATACATATACGCCTGGTCGGCGCGGCAAAGACGCGCCACCGTCTCCACCAGCGTGTCGAGCACTGTCTCGAGTTCGACCGATGAGCGACTGATGATCTTGAGCACGTCGGCGGTGGCGGCCTGATGCTCCCGCGCGTCCCTCAACTCGCGAGTGAGGACGCCGACTTGCTTTTGCAGATCGGCAATGGATGGGGTTGCAGTCGTGCGAGTCTTGGGCCTGTTTGCGCGCCGCCCTTTGATCGGTTGCTCGCTTCTGTCACGTTGTCGCATTTCGCTCCCTCGGCGGGCCACGACAGGGCCCAATCTTATGCAGATTCCGGGTCCCATGCCATGGCAAGAAGTCCGGTTCGGGGCCAAAAAGGCGACATTGAAGCTGCTCATTCAATCGCCTCGTCGGCGCGTCCGAGCGGCGGTAGCGGAACGGTAACGCCAAGTGCCTTCGCCGTCTTGAGATTGGCGATAAATTCCAACCTGGTGACCTACTGTGCCGGCAGATCGGCGGGTTTTTCGCCCCTGAGACTTCGCCCGACATAGCCGCCAGCCAAAAGAAGGCCGGGGCATCGCCCCCCGACACGTGTTGTCTATCTCGCGCGCCCAGCTTGCCGGGGAGAATCAATTCATCCCGGTCGCTTTACCCCGTGAGCCGATATTCCGGTCGAAGGATTGCGGATCAACGACTCCGCCAGATCGCGGCGGTTCCCCCGAAAGCTAGCGTCATCGTTCTGGATGCACCGCGATGGCACCCCTCCTCCGCAGGCTGAAACCAGATCGCTAGCGTGCTCACCCTTGTTGATCCTTCGCCGGCTGATTTCATTCAAGGCTTCGCTCGGCACGGTTGCCCCGAGTGAGTCCGGGAGTCACGGGGTGCACGCGCAGCTCGCTCGCTGAAATGATCCGCACCGGACGGAACGACAGACTAACGGACATAAAGCAAGCGAGCGGGTTGGGGCTAGCGCATGATGCTGCGGGCGCCTGAGATCGCGGTTGATGGCCGCAGCCAACCAAAGTCATAGCCAGCGCGCCAATGAGTAGCGTCCTCAAGCAATCCTCCTGAAGAGGCTGAGTTCCGCCGCAGCTCGTGCCGCCTAAGAATTTTTCGCGCTGATTTTCGATAAATGATGCAGGAATATTAAAGGCGCATTAAACGCAACGTATTTGCAGTCTGAGGGGCTGGCACGGTTAATTTTTTGCACCTGCTCAGGCCACTCGCTAACATAACGCGCATTGCAGCGTGGGCTTCGCGGTCGCGCTATTTTTTGCGTCGATGAATGCCGATGCCCACCATCGGAAGCTTCCGACGAACGCGCTTCAGGTGTGCACAACTTGGGCAGGCAACCCAAAAATCAGAAAGAATTTTTCCTTCTGCTCTTATGGCTCTTCTAAATCTGAAGCAGATTAGTGCCCAACCGTTGCGACAACCCTTCGCGACGATAAGGGGTTGATTAGTTTTTCAACCACAAGGCCGATAACAATTTCGAGACGCCGCTCGGAGGCGCCGGTTCACGTGGTTCAACCACAATCTTGTCGCTACCTAGCGGGGGTGACGGAGCGAACGCGGGGCTCGATTTATTTCCGCTGGGCGGCAGCAGGGCCACCAATCTGCCACCGTCCCAGACCTCGACGGCATGTTTATCGGAAAGCTGCTTTGCCGCATCGAGGGCAGTCGCATCGTCACGATAATCGGCTTTAAAATCCGGGACCCAAACAAAGCGGTGACCATCCGCACCAAGGATGTAAGCTCGATATTCCCGCATAGCACCCCACAGAGAGGGTTAGACCAGACACCCGCTAGCCGAGATGGGGCGGTCGGCCGGTCGAATAGCTGCGACTTACCGCGCTGACAGCCAAGCGAAGACAATTCCGACGGTGGCAATTGCTATTATGGTGGATGTGATCATCCCCGTGACCCCTTATTTATCCAGGAACAGTTTTGCAGTCGCTGTCACGAACCCTACAAGCGGCGAAATGTTCCTAGAATTTTTCATGGTCCCTCCGCCTATTTTTAAAACAACGCCAGGCGGTTTGTATTCTGTATTCCCGCGTGCGGGCTATCGTCACTACCCGTCCCGATTGGCTCATGAAAACCGGAAGCCCCGGCGATGAATCGCGTGATGGAAACGGTCCGAGCAAGCCGCCTCCAAATGAACAGCCCGCCATTCTCGGCGGGCAGTTCAGGAAAAAATTCTTGTGGCCGATCAGACTGTAGCGAATGACGAGGGGCCCAGCGCTCGCCGGGCCCCGAATGACCCATGAACCTGAGCGAAAGACATCCATAGTGAGATTGAGCTACAGGGATTTAGCTACAACATAGGGAACGGCCTTTCTCGACAGCAGCAAGCCACATCCTTTACGGAACCCATCGCAATTGGAGCGCAGACAATCCAAGCGTGACGTCCATCGCTACCGAACCTTCGACTGAAAGAGGTTGCAACGCAAAGCTTCTGTTGGACCCACCTATCAGAACGTTCGCCCCGACGCCGGCACCCAAGGCGACGTCTCCGCTTGCGCCAACATATGTGCCGGCCAGCGCACCAGCAGGAACGCCCTGAGTGGGCGCCAACACAGCCCACGCCAGACCACCCGTGCCGACTATGCCAATATCGATTCCGACCGTGTTCAGAGCACCTTCGTAGATCTGTGGAGGAACGGGTGCGGCCGGCACAAACCGGCACTCCATCGATTGATGTCCAAAAATAACGAACCCGATGCTCGGGTTCAGCTTGCATTTCAACATACCCGACTGGGTCCACGACTGCGCATGGCTTTCGGTCCGGCTAGCAACTGCAACGAGGGCTACAGCAAGAGCCCATACCTTGAGATTCATAATCGCGCTCCTCCCTTCATTTGCCAAAGAATCGATGGGTCGTCCTAACGGCTACTCGGAACCTGCTGGCCGAGAATGCCTGCAACGCGAGGTCGCGATGTGATATGAATCAAGAGACCTTAGGTGCACAGGTGGCGGTGTGGATACAATGTTACCCGTGCATTCAAGCTGCATTTTTCCCTTCATGCACCCACGGCTCGGCCAGTGGGTGTACGACGGGCTCTGCCTTGCGCCGCCACCGGCTGCACATGGAGGGGGCCTGTGCTTTGCCGCTATCCCAAGAACAGCGCTTTCAACAACAAGGATCACTTCGGGCTTGCCCAGCCTCGTCCCAACCGGTTTTCCGTGCTCAAAAATCAAGCTCTCATCCATCTTGATCAACCAATTTCCATCTCAATAAATCGGTGGCTTTCCACTGTGTGAACCGGTTCACAATTGGGTCGTCCGAATCGAACTAAAGCTTCCGCCAAGCAGAACAAAAATGGGGAAGATTTCTAGAATGACGACCATTGTAAAGTCGATTCATCGGGCCCCCGGCGTCGATCTTGATATGAGAATTTGAAGACGGTAGTGATATTCTGCGCAGTCGGTCTCACTGTCTCGTGCATGTATCTTTCCCACGGCATCGATCTGAGCCCCTGTTTCTCGTGAGAGGGTGAGCTGAGGACGGCACCGCATCACTTTTTCGGTGGCTTTGTAGCGAAACTATTTTCCCGGCCTGCCGAAATCATCTGAAATTGCGGACTTATCTCGGAGTCCTGGTGAGGGCGGCGGGACACCGTCAACGGCCGAGATGTGGACGAATATGTCCTCGCCACCGCCGTCCTGCTTGATCAAGCCATGTCCCTTGGTTGAGCTGAACCTGCTCCACGTGATTCTTCGGTCGATCAGGCGTGCAAAAAGCCGTCGCTGATTGATCACGCGACGGCTTTCCGTCACAATAGTTAATGTTTTGCTGGCATACACGCCTTTCAGGGCCGACGTGGTGATGTTAGGCTGCGGGGCGGCCTGGAGCACCAGCACGTCATACCAAACGGGAGGACGATATGCCTGAGAGCATCTACGATGTGATTCAACTTATCGGTACCAGTAGTGAATCCTGGGAAAAGGCCGCCGCCAACGCAGTCGAACAAGCCTCTAAATCTCTCCGCGATGTTCGCGTCGCCGAAATCGTGGAGCTCGATATGCAACTGGACCCGAAGGGAAAGGTGGAAGCCTATCGCGCGAAGGTCAAGCTATCGTTCAAATACGAGGTGAAGAAGTCCTAGCGCCAGTATTGGGTGCCAAAGTTTTTTCTGCCGTTGAGAAGTCGCCGGGTGGCGATACAGGAGAACGATTTTGCTCCCCAAACCCGTTGGAGAGTCCAGCTTCTCGCCGCGTCAACAGAAAGCAATCGGTGCGTTTATTTGGTTGGCATTTGCGGCGCTTGGTATTGCGGCTCTCTATGGCTGCAGTATTTTGGCAGGCGACTAGCGATATCGAGACCGCCTAACTCGGGCATTTACACAAGAACAGGGCGGTCTGTAATGCCGGCGCCTAAAAAGCTTATGTCGAAGTTGATCGCGACGATTGTGCTAACGCTCTTAAGTGGCGGCACGGCGGCAGTCGCGCAGAATCAAGGCGCACGTTCATCGGGCGCGGCAAGTTCGCAGGCCCCGATTGGCCATCGCCAACCCCGCGCCGATCAAATGCCATCGGAGAAAAATCAGAGCAATCCGAATGATGAACTGGCCAAGGAAACCGCCATCCTCGAACGCAAGATGAAAAGCATTTGCTGGGGTTGCTGATCGCGGGGTGCGCGGTGCTGCCGTTGCGTCGAGACCAGCGACGATCGATAGCCGAATGAAATGAGGCTGTCCGATCTGGAGCCGCGTCTGTCAGGGGTGTGGCAATCGTGACGCCGAGATCAGGTTATGAAGGCTGCCGTCCTGGGTAATCATCAAGCGTAAGATGTTCGCCGCAGTAGATGGAAACGGCCTATGAAAGGAATAAGCCTCCTCGTTTGCCTCATCCTGCTGCTGTCGCATTCAGCCGCCACAGCCGGCGACACCGTCCAAGATACGTTCGCTCCGAAGCTCCGCGAAGAGCTATGGGCGATTCCTTCGGCCGTCCCTATGTTGGCCTACATGGTCCGCCCGATCGGCGAGGGTCCATTTCCGCTGCTGGTGATGAACCACGGAGTTTCGCTTGATCCGAGGGAACGAAGCTATTTTCCCGTGGTCGAATTTCGCGACGCAGCGCTTTGGTTCGCCAGGCAGGGATACGTCGTCGTTGCGCCCGTGCGTCCGGGGTACGGTGCCACAGCCATTGAAATCCCCGAGCGAGGTTTGTTCGGACTCTTTTTCTCGGGTGTTGGCAATTGTTCCGATGCTAATTTTCGAGACGCCGGACTGGCGATCGCGACAATCGACAAGTGGGTGATCGACTACATGTCAGCTGAGCCGTTCATCAAGCGAGATGAGGTCATTGTCGTCGGTCAATCCGGCGGGGGCTGGGGTGCGATCGCGCTTGCCAGCCGGAATCCAGCAGCGGTGCGTGCCATTATCGGCTTCGCGGCCGGGCGCGGCGGTCACTTCAACGGGAAGCCAAACAACAACTGCAATCCGGAGAGTTTGGTCGAAACAGTTGCACAGTTCGGACGAACGGCAAGGATACCGATGTTATGGATTTATGCCCAGAACGATAGCTATTTCGGCCCCGAACTTGCGAAGCGACTGGCAACGGCCTTTCAGGAAGCGGGCGGCAAACTCGAATACCACATCCTGCCGGACTTTGGGACCGACGGCCATTTCATGATCGACTCTGCCGATGCCGTACAAATCTGGGCTCCAATGGTATCCGCCTTTCTGAAGAAACATCGATAGAATCTTCGGCTGTTTGTCGCAGGTGTCTAGCCATGAACCGTAGAAGCGCCCTACCAACCCTGAGTCCTCAAGCAAGACGATCGGCCGCGGCCATCTTGATCGCGCTTTGCGTATCAATGATTGCGACAGTAGCCATTGGCCAACAGATCATCCCATTTGGTGACGTGCCCGCGACCACGGATTTTTCCGAAGCCGAGATTGCCGCGCGAGGGCAGCAAAGGCTTCCGAATCTCACCTATTCGACCTGGGCAAAACTGTGCTTCCGGGGTGCCCAAGGTGCGAACGCGAAGATGGTCTGCCGGACATCCATGGAAGGCAAGTCGGACCTGGGCCAAGTAGTTCTCAAAATTGATCTCATCGAACGCCAAGACGCCCCCGCCTCTCGATTGCAGATCTTCATTCCCGCAGGAAACTTTCTGCAGCCGGGTGTCAGGCTCACCGTAGACAAGGGCACCTCGATGCTTGTGCCTTACACAATTTGCTTGGCAAACGGATGTGTGGCCGCAACTGTTACCGAACAAAAATTTCTTCGAGAACTCGAAACCGGCAAAACACTTTCACTCGAAGTGATCAATTCCAATGTAGTTGCTGCCGTTGCATCGCTGTCGCTGGAGAACTTTGCAAACGCTCGTCAAGGCGCTCCCTCCCAGATTTTTGAGCAAAAACTGGAAGAAAATTGGGAGCGACCTGCGGACGAAGGTAACAGAAAATAGCCCTCGTGGATCGGACTGGGGCCGTAATTAACGGAAGCTTGCGAACACAAGGGGAGATGTGTCCCGAAGTGTAAAAGCATCTGTCCCCAGCGGTTAAACCCTGGTGCAAGCATTCATCTATCTTCCTTCACGACATGGTCGTCGCTTTTTCCGCGGCGCATCGGAGGGAGCAGGAATGCCTAACCGTCTAGTCTCGCTATTCACCTGTCCGAACACCAAATTCATGGTCCAGCACTGCCTTCCATATGACGAAGAGGCGTCAGAAGACGATTTCGAAGGGATTGTCTGCCAGGGCTGCACCCGAGTTCACTTCGTCAATCGAAAGGGGAAGGTGTTCGGAAGCGAAGAAAATCCACCACAGCAGAGTGCGATATCCAACAAGTGACTCAGAAATGGCTGTACATGCGTTTTGCCAGTTGGCCGGCCCAGATTCGAATCCTTGCACCGATCCGGCGCCAATTCGGTTACGTACCGCGAGCTTCGCATCGTGACCCGATAAACTTTGAGGCGCCCGAGTTAGCTACGATTAGCTCACTGACGCCCGTCAATCTTTGTGGTTGATATAGGAAGCAATGCGGCGAGATTGCACGATCGCCTCACCGAGGTCTATAAATCCGCCCAGGTCTTTAGGCGCAACAGCCAGTCCGACTCCGTCCGGGTTGCCGAGAGACGGTGCCCATATTTCGCGTGTCTCAAGAAGATAGACGCCATAGGCCGTCCGCACGCCCATCGGCTCGCTGCCCCCGAACTCCTGTTGTATAGAGTAAGCTGCAAGCGCCGCGTTGGTGACAATCGAAGCCTCTATCAGGCTCTTTCGGTATCCCGGACGGAACACGACGTTCCGGCCAAATGCGACGAGCAGCTTTCTTGCGGCCGTCTGCACCACAAGGAGCAAACGATCGAGAATGTTGCGCAGCGAATGCTTGGTGGCGAGCGGCAGGTAGTCGTCAGGATTCAAGAACACATCGACTGCTGTCGTCAGGGCACCACATCCACTGTGACCCAACACGACGATGAGCTTCAAGCTGCCGCCAAGGTTTTCAACCGCGTACTTGATGCTTCCAAGCACCTCTGTGCCTAGCCCATTGCCGGCCACGCGGATGACGAAAAGATCGTTCGGTCCTTCGTTGAAAATTAGTTCGACGGGTACGCGGGCGTCGGAGCACCCCAGTACGGCAGCATACGGCCGCTGCTTCGGGTTGCCCGACATCAAGCCCAAATCGCGAGGATCGACCGCTATGACCTGCTGTATGCCGCTCTCATCCTCTAGGTGGTCGAGAAGCTCGGCAAAATCCTTATTGCCTCGTTCCAGACGAAGCAAAGCCTCATCGCTGTCTGCCGGCAACGGTCTGATCGTGGTCTCGTCAGCATTGTATCGATAGATGATGTCGACTGTCTTCACGTTCGTACTCGCCTCAAACATCTGCGCAAAAATCCGGCAAGGATCCGCTTATATAGCGCGCGGTCTCGCAAATATCGAGCAGATGATTAGTTAGCTAATTCCGGCGGCAGCATTCTAATGGGGCTTGCAGCCGTCACCTCAATCCCGCGCCGGCCTGCGCGGTCGTATATTGCACCTACGTGGGTCACCCGCACGGTTGCGTTGCGGGAGCTAGCGTCGTGCTCCACGCGCGTTCCGTCGCGCGCGCGGGCGGTCCGCCATAACGTTGGTGGCAATGCCAATGGCGGCGTCAATCGCGTTGGGCGAGGCGGTAAAGGACTTGTTTGGCGGGTCAGGGGCTTTGGCGGCTGGACGAGACGTTCTTGCGAAGCTGACGCCGTCCCAAATCCAGTCTCTCTGGTCCGCGAAGCGCGACGTGAAATCCCCCACCTCGATCCGACTTCGCGCCCCCGATGCCACCTGGGGAGTTGTCTCGCGGAAAACACGAAGCCACGTGTCGTGCTGTTGCCTTGCCATGTGCAAGCTGATTGACCCACCGTTACGGAACTTGTGAACGCAATTTGCTGCCTCTCGCCGATCGGAACGGTTCTTTATTTTCACCTCATGCGAGATGGAGACGGACATGAGATTCCATACAATTTTGGCGAGCCGTCATCAGTTTCATTTGCGCAGCGGCTTTGGCTCAGGAACCCCTTAGCGGAACCGTCAAAAAGGTTGACGAGCAAAAGGGTGCAATCACAATCCAGCAAACGCAAAGCGGCACGGTCGGCGGCGGCGGAGCGACGGAAGAGTACAAGGTGAAGGACGGCTTGACGTTCAACGCCCTAAAGCCACGCGATAAAGTCGTTTTCAGCTTCTTTAAGAGCAGCGGGCCAAAGACAATCGAGAAACTGAGCAAAGAACGACGATTTCGCTGAACATCGATCGCCGTCACCGCCATCACCTTGGGTGGCGGCGATCCGCAGACGGTCCTTCGCGCGCGGTACCTCCTTAGCACCAAATCGTCCCGCGCCCCATGTCTATTCATCTTTAGGAACGAAGCGCCGCGTCGTAGATTGCCGTCGATCGCTGGCAACGGCCCGATCCTTAGGCGCCGGTGGCTGAGAGACCGATTGTGCTCCCGCCTATACCGTCAAGGAGCGCCAGTCATGTCACTGACTTTCCGCGGCAACCGTCTTTCCAATCCCACCAGGGGGCTGGAGCAAAGCCGTCTTGAGGATATGGCGGCAGCCATCGTGGAAACGCGCGGGGTGCTCGTGGATAATCCGTGTTCCGACACTTTCCTGGGCCGCAAGACGCAAGAGCCATTTCCGAAGGAGAAGGAGAATCCCGGTAGGCGGAAGATTTGGCTCTCTTTGACGCTTACGTCTTTCAGACTTGTCGGCGATGGAGCGATG
>Ga0163162_10006272_pt1 | contig 11516 bp, 9 predicted proteins | sample S55metaG_FD_115310 | JGI IMG/M metagenome (GOLD analysis project Ga0163162, IMG submission 115310) | Switchgrass rhizosphere microbial communities from Kellogg Biological Station, Michigan, USA - S5-5 metaG | ecosystem: Host-associated > Plants > Roots > Rhizosphere > Soil | place: USA: Michigan...
ATTCCTGATCGTGTGCCTCGGGTTTGGCTTTCGCTATCACGGTCTCGCGAGCATGTCGTTCGACCACGATGAGATGGGTATAGTCGCGAAATCGAAGGGCATTTATAGTCTCGGAATCCCCTACACTCTGTTTGCAGGAGAGGTTCGCTGGATGACGACTTACGAGGCCGTCCCCTATCCCCTGGCACTTTCTGGGCTTCTCTTTGGTTATTCCGAGTGGTCGATGCGACTTCCCGCCTGCTTGATGGGTACGATTTGTATTGGCGTCATTGGCCTGATGACACGAAGACTTTTCGATTGGCGAACCGGACTTGTCGCCGCCTTGATCTACGCCTGTTTGCCTCTCGATATCCGCTGGGCGCAGAATGCCTTTTACCTGACTCAGTGCCAGCTAATGGCTGTCTTGACCTACTGGTTTTTCTATGAAGCCATTCAAACACGCCCCTTTAATCGAAAGTTCTTAACAGCCGCGGCGGTCACTTTTTGCATCTCATACCTGTCGTGGGAAGGGACTGGTTTTTTGCTTCCGGCCTTATTTCTGGGCCTGCTCGTCGTGCGCTGGGGACAATGGTGGTGGTTGAAGGAGTTCCATCTCTATCGCTGCCTCTTTTTCATGGCAGCGGTCGTCGTAGCGCAATATTGCTCCCGAATGCTCGCAGGAGCGGCCTATCTTCAGGTTGGCTCGGGTCTTTCCAATCTGACTGGTCCGTCTCTCTTTCTGATTGCCCCGGGTTATCAGCCAATGTACTACGTCGATAAGCTCCTTCTCTCAGAGAACCACGTTTTCTTCACTCTGATGATCTTAGTCGGACTCCTTTTTTGTTGGAGAAACGTCGGCTTCCGTTATGTCGTCGTGCTTCTGGCGACTCTCTTTACCCTGCACACCAATTTTCTCGCGGCGCTTTCCCCGCGTTATTGCTACTACTTCCAGCCTCTTGTCGTCATCGGGGGGGTAGCCGCGGCTGTAATGCTTTATGATAAGCTGCTGGCACTTGCCTTGCGCGCGGGCGACTCAAACGTCGCGCGCTTCGCCGCCCATGCCACCGGCTGTGCCTTGCTCGTCCTGCTTTTCCTTCAGAGCAATGAATCGGTCCTGAAGGAATATCAATTGTCCAGCACTGGGGACACACCCCAGATGATGACTCGGTTAAATACCTATCGATACGATTACAGGGGCGCGGCTGACTATGTCAAAAATCACGCCCGTCGCGGCGACGTGATTCTTCCCGGGATTCCGCACGTGTTTTCCTACTATTCCGGTTTGCCGGGGGATTATTTCCTCGATACGCTTTTTAGCTCAAAGGTGCCGTACAACCAACTACTGAATGAGCCTAGATTCGCCGACAAATTCGGTGGCCTTCCGGTCATCCGGGACGTAACTGAGCTCAAGGATGTGGTGGGCCGGGCCGGTCGTACGTGGGTTGTTTTTGCGCCTTACTCGTCTTTCGAAAAGCTCAATAGCCCAGCGGCACTGGACTACATTCACGAAAACGCCAGAACAGTCTTCGAGAGTTACCGGGCGAAAGTCTTGCTGATCGAGGGAGCGCAGCCTGGGACGCCGGTGGCTCAATCCTCTCAAATCGCCGAGTAAACCCGGTTGATCGCCTTGCGCGTGGCGGCACGCAAAGAAAAGACCGTCGCGCCGAGTGTTCCCTGGGATCGCGTCCGCGCGCTTGTCAATTCGCTCGCCAATCGCGCGACCTGGTCGGCGTTGGCGGCGACGGCTTCTTCAAATATCTGTTGAGCGCATTCGTAGAGTTCGATATCGAAGGCGTTTTTTTGGTGGATCAAGTCGAGCGTGGCGGCGGGTAGATCCCGCTTCTTGGGGCGAGCACGGGTGACATTGAAACTCGAGTAAGAGTTCAGTTTCCAACCGAAACGCAATTTCATCAGCGCCAAACTCTCTTCGAATCGCTCTGAGAGGCCAACTACACTAAAGTGATGACGCAGATTATGCTTCGCCTTTTCCACCACCTCCCGAGTACACGGGGCCTCGTAATCGGAGCCCGCGATGATCTTCGATTGGACACTATCACGCTGTGATCGCCGAACGAAGTCCTCGAGAGTCCAGTTCTCGCGCCGCATCTTCCAGTAGAGCGGATGCAACTTGTAGCTGCGCATGAAGTAGAAAGCTGAGAGCACGCGATCAACCGGATCCCGCAAAACCGTTATGTAGGTGGCGGGCTGAGGAAGGACTTCGTGAAGTCCAAAAAGCATGTGACCTTTGAACATGCGGGTCTCCTTCAACCGCTTCGGCGAGAGTCTGCGGAGGTGCGCGGCTGACCACGTAAAAAGAACCGGATCGATCGAATACATTCGGGAAAGCGGATACTCCCATTCAATCAAGCGATTCAGAGTGGTGCCGGCGGTTTTTGGGAGGTGAAGAAAAATGACCGCCTCCTCGGAATTGGGAGCTGGGCGGCCGCGATTGGCGGCCGGCTGGTTCGATTGCTGCCGTTTCGTTAGCTCTGCTGCGTCTTGGCTCATCACTGCCGATATTTCCCTTCCGAAATTAGTTTCTCGCGGTAGGCATCATAGCCTAGTCGACGCGCTTCCTGCCAGATTTTTGCGACGGCGCTCCTTGTTTCCCTGCTGAAGCCGTCACCGTGCCAGAGTTCCCAATATTCACCTCCCGCGTGCACGATGTTGAGGGCGGCCATTTCGATGGAACCCATGCGCTCGTTGGGAGGCGACAATGAAGCCAGGCTTTGAAATCCGTGATGCACCCGCTGGCGATACTTTTGCACTAGATCGTAGCTCATCATGCCCGAATCCTCCCGCCGCCCGGTGAGTTGGCAGTTCTGAATCGAGAAACGTTCCGGATACTTCCGCAGGCCGGACTCGATGATGCGTTCACAAAAAGAGGGCGGCAGATCGAGCACTTTGGAGAGATGGAGGGAGATCTCCTGCTCGGGGAACGCCGCGGCCCACTCGTCGGTATATTTTTTGTAGACCTCGAAAAGCCTTGTTTCATAGTCCCCCAGCGACTGCCAGCGGCTGAGATCGGAGCGAGTCTTCGGTAAATGCATTTCGGCGCTGAGAAAATTGGCGCAGGTCAGGACGACACTGACGCACAACGGATCGGACGCATAGCGCTGCCCCAACAACTGGATGATACGAGAGAAGTCGCGCTGATAGACGGGATCCCACGGGACAGGAATCTTGATGGCAGCACCGACGTTCGCTCGATGCGGGTTTGTCACGCGTGTTTCGAAAGCCTGCGCGCCATCCGCGTAAACAATTGACGGCGTATAGGCCCCGGGCTTAAGACAAAGCTGATATCTCATTCCGCTCTTCCGCAGTATCGCCACTGTCTCGTCGATGGCGCTAAAGTCCGGCTTTCCCGGATTCTTCTCAATCTGATCCCAGGGAATGTGAAGGCACACGCCTGCCAGGTATTTGCTGTCTTTCAATTGAAAGGCGAATTCTTCAAGTGTTACGGAGTCGTTCGGCAATTTTTGCGTAACCCACAAACCGGTTCGAGTCGCCGCCGTGGGCTCGGAAAAGAGAAGGCCTGGAACTACGATCCCTGCGGCAAGAACTGCCAGCGCTACTCGAAAAGGGGCCCGGGCTTGGGAAGAGTGCATGGCAGGTCGCCAGAGGGCCGCGCTAATGCGCACGATTTGTCTTCAAGTGCTTATCGAAAAAATTCGTTATCACCGACTCGTATCTTGGGCCACCGACTCCATGACCACGCCCGATCGCGACCTCCAGGGTCGCGTCGACTCCCGCTGCCTTGAGCGCTTCGACAAAGGCAGAGCTCTGACTCACAGGGATCGACATGTCATTCTCGCCATGGATGACAAGAAATGCTGCGTCGTCTTTCGAGATATAGGTCATGGGACTGGCGGCCTTCGCAATTGCCATTCTTTGTTCGGCCGATCCGCCCAAAAACTGCTCGATAAATGATTTGGCCCGGCGGGCAGAGCCGCGCTCCGACTTAGAAACTTCTTCGTAGAGGCTTACGATATCAGTCGGACCGGACATGTCGCAGACGGCCTGGACACGACTCGAATAGGACAAGTTATCTCCAGTTCCTTCCAAAGCGGCGACACCTCCCGAGGTGCCTAACAGAGCTGACAGATGTCCTCCAGCAGAATGGCCCCATGCGCCAATGTGGTCGGGAGCGATGTGGTAGGCCGTGGCATTTGCGCGCAACCAACGAATTGCCGCTTTGCAGTCTTCGATCTGCGCCGGAAACGGCGCTTCCCCTGAAAGTCGGTAATTAATGCTGGCAACAACATATCCGGCGGCCATGAGATTTATGGGAGGACGCTGTTCTTTGCGTCCCGATCGCCAACCTCCGCCATGAATCCAGACCACGAGAGGAAGGGGCTGGGTGACGTTCTGGGGCGAATAGAGGTCGAGCCTAAGAGTCCCGCTCCCGACCGTTTTGTAGACCAGATCGCGTTGAACGGTTACGTCGGGGTAATCGGGCCGCTCAGGCCGCTCACGCCGCGCTTCTGCTGGCTGGAGCCAAACTACGGCGGTCGCGGCGAGAATGATCCACTGTGAGATCATTCCTGATCGCCGCAACCCGCGATCATGGATGCGTCTCATATGGCCGAGGCAATCTTATTTACGAGGAAGCGGCCGGCGCCGACGGTGGAAGTGTAAAGACTCTCCATAGAACCAGGCTTCGAGATCTGGCGTAAGTTATCCAGCCCTGCCCTTACCGCCGCCTCTCGCTTGCGCAGGCTCTCCTCAAAGAGTTGCTTCCCAAACTCATAAAGCTCAAGGTCCAACCGATTGTGTTCCCGAATCATCGCTACAGCCGCCGGCTCGACGCGCGAACGGTTCTTCGAGACCTTGCGATTTTCATAAAATGGGACCTGCCAACCAAAGATTTCCGCGAAGAGCACCAGACTCTCCTCAAATCTTTCACAAATCCCGACGGCGCTGAAGGAATCTGCAAGGTTCTTTTTCGCCTTGTCCAGGGTCCGCTCGTCACAGGTCCCATCATTCTTGATGCCGGCGATCAAACTGCATTGCAGGTTCTGCCGATGCGGGGTCAAACGGATGAAATCTTCGACCCCGATTCGTTCCGTTGTCACCTTGCGGTGCATCGGATGGAGAGGCCGGCGTTGGATGAAGTAGTAGGACGAAAGGAAACGGGCCACCGGCTCACGCAACATCGTCATGTAAGTGGCACCCTGGGGAAGAAATTCGTGAACGCCGTAGTAGAGATGACCGCGGACCACACGCAACCGCCGGCGGCGCTGCTCCGATAATTTCCGGAGCCGCTCCGGAGTGGCGCGAATCCGGTAAGGATCCATGGTAAAAATCGAGAGCGGGCTGTACTGCCACTCGATAATACGATTGAGAGTCGTCCCGGCAGTCTTGGGGATATGGAGGAAGATGAGTGCCTCGCCGTCCAAACCCTTTTGAGTCTGATTCACGAACCTATGTTGGCTCCTCTGCGGGAGACAATCCAGCGCAAACCCTTAAGCAACCTCGGCGACCGGCGCTCGATCCGGGCGGGAAGGCTGCGGTGCCCGGCGTTTTGCCAACAAGCGCCGCATCGCGGCCCGCGACGCATTCTCTTGCACGATCTTGCCGTAGATTCTTCCCGCGAAAAGGTCGGTGATGTCATCCTGTGCCTCTCCGGAAGCCATGCGAGTAAAGACTAACGGATATTCCCAAAAGGTGTCGATGACATCGCTAATTGCGTCCTGGCCTTCCTTCGTAACCCTAAGGTAGTCGGTGAACGGATTGCCGTTCGTGCCGCCCTCTTCGCCGAGGTATTTCACAATCGATTCTGCCGCGAACTCCCCTTCCCTCATGGCGAGGAAAACGCCGAACGAGAAAATGGGATCGGTAAACTGATGAGAATCACCGACACAAACAAATCCTTTGCCTGCGTAGTTGCTGGCCTCATAGGAATAACTGCTGACTGAACGAACTTCCTCAAGGAACGAAGTGTTCGTGATGCGGCGCGTCAACTCCGGGTTCAGACTCATCATCTCTTTCCGGAGGTAATCCGTTTTGTCGAGTCGCTGAGCTTTGAAATAGGCGGCCGGCGCAACAACTCCAATACTTATGACGTTGGGAGCAACCGGAATGGTCCAGCCCCAATGATCACGCTGCTTGTAAAAGATGAGCGTGTTGCCCGGGCTCTCCGACGGCATCGTTCCGGAATCGAGGGTCATGTCTTGAATCTGCGAAAAGACGCCGATCTGGTTGTTGTAGTTCCCTTTGACCTTGGGGCCAATGACTCCTCGGTTGGCGAGAAACGTCGCCTGGCCCGAGCAATCGACCAAGACGTCGCAATAAAGATTCTCCAGCGCGCCGCTCCCGTTTCGAATCTGCAAGCCGGTGACACGGCCATTCTCTTGAATCGGTGCAACCGCGTCACAGTTCATATATTCTGCTCCGCGCTGGAGAGCTGCATCGAGCAGGATCTTGTCAAAGCTACTCCGCATGACCGACCAGGTCGTATTCGGCAGCATTACGTTGGTTTCGGGGCAACGCTTCTTCACCTCCACCCAAAAGGGTACGCCATGGGGATTGTAGACGTTGACGCCGTACTTGACCGGGTAATTCTGAGCCCCTAACTCGGCTTCAAGATTAAGTTTACGAATTGAGTTGCCACACTCTCCGCTCAGCGATTCACCGATATGAAAGCGGGGAAAGCGTTGCCGCTCGACAATGAGCGGTGTAATACCCGACTGCATGAGATAGAGCGCCGTCGCAGCTCCGCCGGGTCCCCCTCCAATGATAATGACTTCGCGTTTCTTCATAGTTGAAATTCAATCCTGAGCTGATTCAGAGCCCTTCGTATCAATCATGAATTCGAATTTGTCCGATCTCCGGACGCAAAAAATCGCGTCTGCCTGTTTGGAGCCAACGGTGCAAATAGGCAGCGTGAGATGCGTTTCTTACATTTCGATCAAGATTTGTTACGATTCCCAAAAAAACTGTCCCTGCCTGAGGGAGCAACTTATGGTCCAAAGAGATTAGCCAATTGGGGCGCAAAATGTCAAGCTCCATCGTGCAAGAGCCTCGCATTGGCGAGGAGACGGAAACGACCTCACCCGCTCCTCGTACTTAGGCGGTTGACCGGAACAAACAAATGATCTAAAACGGACAGGAATCAGCCTGACCGGTGGCGTCGCGGCGGATTAATGGCCGCAAGCGCCAGGCATTTCTCCAGCGGCCGGTGCGATTAGCAAGCTCCTCGCCGCCGTCATAGGTCATTGAAGATTATGGCATACGTCTTACCTCAACTACTCACGAAAAGCGCGCAGCGTAGTCCGGACTCGGAGGCAGTCCGTCTACTCGATGAAACGCTGACTTACGCTGAATTGGAGAAACTGAGCAATCAGATTGCCCACCTGCTGATAGCGAACGGCGTCCGACCGGGCGATCGCGTCGGGATTTATCTCAAGAAATCGCCCTCTGCGATTGCGAGCATTTTCGGAATCATGAAAACCGGAGCATGCTATGTCCCGGTCGATGCGAATGCTCCTGGCATGCGCCTGCTCGAGATCGGACGGCAATGCGCTTTCCGCGTTCTGATCACCAGCCACGCGCTGTATCAGAAACTGGACGCGTCGTTTCATACCGAGTGTCCGATGAACGCGCTTCTGTTTATTGATCAAGCTCCGGAGCAGACGCTGCCGTTGCCGGTCTTGAGTTTCGGCGCCGCGCTCCCCTCTCAATCCGGCGAGCCGCCGGAGATCGCCGTGATCGATCACGACCTGGCTTACATCCTGTTCACTTCGGGGTCCACTGGCACGCCCAAAGGCGTCATGCTTTCCCACCTTAACGCCCTGACTTTCGTCAACTGGAGCGTGGCGACATTTGGCGTCACCGCGCAGGACCGCCTTTCGAATCACGCCCCGTTTAATTTCGATCTCTCCGTTTTTGATATTTTCGTCGCCGCCAAAGCGGGTGCGGCGCTCTCGCTCGTACCGGAAGGTTTATCCGTTTTTCCGCTACAGTTGTCTTCCTTTATCCAAGACCAAAAGATCACGATCTGGTACTCGGTCCCGATGGTCCTGACCCTCTTGCAGTCCCGCGGCAAGCTGGAGGAACGCGATCTCAAATCACTTCGCTGGGTGCTTTTTGCGGGTGAAGTCTTTCCCACCAAACACTTGCGCGCGCTGATGGAGAAGCTGCCCCGGCCGCGTTACGCGAATCTCTATGGGCCGACCGAGACGAACGTTTGCGCTTATTACGAAGTGGAGTCCCTCGCGCCCGAGCAAACGGCGCCGATTCCCATTGGAAAAGCTTGCGCAAATACCGATCTCATAGCCCTCGATAGCGACGGCAACAGAGTGACCAGCCCCGGAAAAGAGGGGCTGCTCTACGCGCGCGGCTCGACCGTGATGCAAGGCTACTACGGACGGCCGGAAAATACCGCCGCCTCTTTTATTCCAAATCCGCTCGCGATCGGCCGCGAGGAAAAGCTTTATTGCACTGGAGATTGGGTCACGCTCGACGAAAAGGGCAATTACCTCTTCGTGGGACGGAAGGATCACATGATCAAGACCCGCGGCTACCGCGTCGAGTTGGGCGAGATCGAGGCCGTCATGGTCGCCCACCCCGCAGTCGATGAGGCGGTAGCGCTTCCCATTCCGGACGAGGCGATCGGGAACACGATTCACGCGGTCGTGACGCTCGCGGCCGATGGGTCGCTCGATTCAATGCATCTGAAGCAACATTGTGCGGAAAAGTTGCCCGCTTACATGGTGCCGGAAAAGATCGTGTTTCGGGAGTCGTTACCGAGAACCGACAACGGCAAGATCGATCGCCGACGGCTCGTCGATGAGTTTTCCGGTGCAGCTAAGTAGCCAGCAAGATTTGCGCACGCTCCAGGTCGGCCGGAATCCCGATGTCGATAAAAATTCCCTGTGAGACCAAGCCGTAAACTTCGCCCCCGAGCAACCCCGGGAATACATCGCGTTCCAACGAAATCGCCTTCCCGGCCGGCAGGGCGCTGACGATTTCTTTGCGCAACAGGTAGACGCCGGCATTGATTAGGCCCGCCCCGGCGCGAGTTCCTTTCTCGACAAATTCCGTCACCCGGCCATCCGCCGCGACGGTGACGCTGCCGTAGCGATCGACCTCTGGAACGGTTTGGAGGACCATGACCAGAGAAGCGCCGTTCTTGTCGAACAGCTCTTTCGCCGCCGCCAGCCTCCATTCCACATAACTGTCACCGTTGAGCACCACCACCGGGTCGTTCAAGAGGGGTTCAGCCAGCTTGAGCGCGCCGCCGGTGCCAAGCGGCTCGTGCTCCCGGGAATAACGGATGCGCAGGGAGTAACTCGCGCCGTTGCCAAAGTAGTTTTCGATCTGCTCAGCCATGTAGCCGGTCCCAAGGACAACTTCCGCCACACCCTGAACCCGCAGGTTTTCGAGCAAAATCTGGAGAAAAGGAACACCGGCAACCACCGCCATCGACTTCGGTCGATCGCTCAAAATCGGGCGCAGACGCGTCCCGAGACCCCCGCAAAGCACAAAGGCCCGCAAGCCACCGTCTGGACTCCCAATTTGGTCCCCGCTCATGATCGAAACCCGGACGTTAGCAGCGATCCGCCCGCTTCCACAACCATCTGTGCCGAAAGCTCGAATCTCATTCGCAAAAACGGCAATCTGGCGTAGGTTGTCTGTCCCAGATTATGGATCAATTGGTCATTCAAGATTTACACGTTTCGATCGCCGAGCAGGAAATTATCCGCGGTCTCACCCTCAGCGTCCCCAAAGGGGAAGTGCACGCCATCATGGGACCGAACGGTTCCGGCAAAAGCACCCTCGCCAAGGTGCTCGCCGGGCATCCCGACTATGTGGTCACGGCGGGCTCGCTTGTGATGGACGGGATCAACCTGCTCGAGCTCGAGCCAGACGAACGGGCCCGCCAGGGGCTTTTTCTCGCTTTCCAATATCCGAGCGAAATCCCGGGCGTGACGATCGCTAATTTCCTCCGCGCCGCCGTCCAGGCGCGATTGCCGGAAGGCGAGGAACTGGAGGCAACCGATTACTACGCGCAGCTCTACAGGAAAATGGATCTGCTCGAGATGGATCGCTCTTTCACTTCGCGGTCGGTCAACGAAGGGTTTTCCGGCGGCGAGAAAAAACGCAACGAGATCCTGCAAATGGCCATGCTCGATCCGAAATACGCGGTCCTCGACGAAACCGATAGCGGACTCGACATCGACGCTCTCAAGGTCGTGGCCGACGGTGTCAACTCGCTCCGCAGCCCGAAGCTCGGCGTGCTTTTGATCACCCATTATCAGCGCCTGCTCAATTATATTGTCCCCGACCACGTGCACGTGATGGTGAAGGGACGGATCGAATTAAGCGGGGGCAAGGACCTCGCCCTTCAATTGGAAGAAAAGGGGTACGATTGGGTGAAAGAGGATGTCGCAGAACCCGCCCTCGCCTGACTAGGAGACCAAAATGGTTAAGCAAAACACAACTCTCGATATCGAACGGAATCTCGGCAATTTCGCCTACCCCGAAACGCACACCCACGATGCGGGCGTCGGGTTGTCCGAAAAGACGGTCCACTACATCTCGGATGTGAAACAGGACCCCGATTGGGTGCGTGAATTCCGCCTCAACGCGCTCCGGACTTTTCTTAGCAAGCCCATGCCGACTCATTGGGCGAGCAAGGATTTGGAAGCGATCGTTTTCGATAAAATTCGCTATTACCTGAGCGGTGGCACTCAGCCAAAGCGGAGCTGGGAAGACGTGCCCGACGATGTGAAACGAACCTTCGAGCGGCTCGGCATTCCCGAGCAGGAACGTAAATTCCTCGCCGGAGTCGAAGCGCAGTTCGACAGCGAGGCCGTTTATTCCAACATCAAAAAGGCGGTCGGTGAACAGGGCGTTATTTTCGTCGGCAGCGCCGATGGCTTAAAGGAGCACCCGGAGATTTTCCGGAAATGGTTCGGCAAGGTTATTCCGACCGGCGACAACAAATTCAGCGCCCTCAACAGCGCCGTCTTCAGCGGCGGCTCTTTTATCTACGTGCCGCCGGGTGTGAAAGTGAAGCATCCGCTCCAGGCCTATTTTCGGATCAATGCCGAGAACTTCGGCCAATTTGAGCGCACCCTCATCATCGCGGACGAAGGCGCCGAGCTGACCTACATGGAGGGTTGCACCGCGCCGAAATTTAACACCGCCACATTGCATAGCGCGGTCGTCGAATTGGTCGCGCTCAAAGGCGCGAAAATCCAGTACATCACCGTGCAAAACTGGTCGAACAACGTCTTCAACCTCGTCACCAAACGCGGCCTCGCCCACGAGCAAGCGGAAGTGAAGTGGATCGACTGCAACATCGGTTCCCGCCTAACGATGAAGTATCCCGGCGTGGTCATGAAAGGCCGCAAAGCGCGCGGCGAAGTAATCTCGATCGCGCTCGCCGGCGATGGCCAGCACCAGGACACGGGCGCGAAGATGGTTCACGCTGCCGACGAAACGACGAGCAACATCATTTCCAAGAGCATCTCGATCGGCACCGGACGCGCCACTTATCGCGGCCTCGTCCATGTGCCGAAACACCTCAA
>Ga0163162_10006273_pt1 | contig 11514 bp, 10 predicted proteins | sample S55metaG_FD_115310 | JGI IMG/M metagenome (GOLD analysis project Ga0163162, IMG submission 115310) | Switchgrass rhizosphere microbial communities from Kellogg Biological Station, Michigan, USA - S5-5 metaG | ecosystem: Host-associated > Plants > Roots > Rhizosphere > Soil | place: USA...
CCAACGGCAGTGAGAGCGACCTCCACGGTGATCGTCTTGCTCGGTGCCAAGTCGTCTCCGTAAACAACCTTGACTTTAAACTTGACGCCGTTGGCGAACTCTGAGTAGGTCGCACCAACGATGGTGGTGCTAGAGAAGCCCTGTTGGATGACTGCGGTCGTGTTGCCCTCGAGCTGACCTGGGCCGGACACCTCCACAAGCTCGATCCTGGTCGCCTTCTTGACCTTGACGGGTTTACCGTCGTCGTCGACCACCTGCACGACGACATTGAATGGCCGGTCCAGAACCGGATATTGCAGGCCTGAACCGGTATCGGTGATCAAGACGATTTGGAGGCGCTTCACATCGTCACGGTCGCCTCCTTCGCCGTGTGTTCCTGTGGCACCAGCAGGAAGCCAGGTACCAAGCATCACTAATGCCGCAGCTAATAAAGCGGCGCTCAGGATGGCGAGACAGCGTCGAAAAAGTGATTGTTTGGGCGTCATTTGACAGCCTTTCCCCCGGGGAAGAAGAAGGATTTGCGCTGGAGCGCGCTCAGGAGATTACGGCAGTCGGCCGCGCACCCAGTGGATTTCAGCGCTAGTGTCGCGGCCCGATTTGATCATCTGTCGATTCACCGGGGCTGAAGCCGCCGAGCATCTCCCCAACCTCGGCTCCTGCCTCCCGCGCGCTGGACGGGAACCCGGTGATGACCGGCAGGAACCGGTTGCAAGTCAGCGCTTGTAGCTCGAGCTCTGCGGTCGCCATAACCGTCGCCGCACGTTGCACCCGCCACTAGGGAGCCGTTGAGTGCGACGACATTGTTGGCAAAACGCCGCTCCGGCCGCCATCAGCCTGCCCCGCACCGGCCGTTTCATGCCTGGTGACCATTTCGCTCGTCGGTCTGCCCACCAGGCGGTCCACGCCGCAAAGTAGCTCAGCTGCGCGCGACGCAGATTGCTGTTGACTGCATTGGTGGCGAACGCCGCCGCGGCCTCATTCAGCCTGGTGTGCGGCCGCTGCTCCATGCCTGCTGACACTAACGCTGAAGCGACGAGAGAAGCTTCGCGAATACTTGCGGACTTGTGCATCTGAACGATCGAGGTGGCATGTCGACGGTGGCGTGAAGCTGATCATCGATGCGGACCGCCGTGCGTCACGTCGGCCACCCGTTACGCTCTTCTGTCGCTGTCGGGCAGCCGCTCCCGATGCGCCCCAAGTCATCCCGGTGTTGCGTCAACTGCTCACCAGCCGGCAACAGGCGCCCGCTACCTCGCCAATCATGGCTCAACGAAAGTGGTCGGAGACCACATACTTGCGCGCCGATCTGATGCCGCTTCTGACCACGTTCTCGAGGGGTGAGTCAACCGCGCAGCAGAAATCTGGTCAGCCTCGGTAAAGACCCCGCTTGGCGATGTACTGCACGATGCCGTCCGGTACCAGATACCAGATCGGCTGGTGACGTTGCACTCGCAGTCGACAGGCTGTGGATGAGATCGCGAGCGCCGGCACCTCCATCAACGTGATCTTGTCCTGCGGCAGTTGAGCGATCACCGGCGAGTCAAGATCAACTCCTGGACGCGTACAGCCAACAAAATGAGCAAGATCAAAAATAGAGTCGACCTCATGCCAGGTGAGAATCTGGGTCAATGCATCGGCGCCGGTTATGAAGTACAAATCCAGGTCTTCGCCCCGCTCAGCGCGCAAGTCGCGGAGCGTGTCCGCGGTATAGGTCGGCCCTGGTCGGTCGATGTCGACGCGGCTGACCGTAAATCTGGGGTTGGACGCGGTGGCAATGACGGTCATCAGATAACGATCTTCGCCGGATGAGACCTGCCGATCAGTCTTCTGCCAAGGCTGGCCAGTCGGAACGAAAACAACCTCGTCAAGAGCGAAGCGACTGGCCACCTCACTCGCGGCGACCAAGTGCCCGTGGTGGATTGGATCGAAGGTGCCACCCATAACGCCAAGCCGATAACGCTGCTGCGGGTCGAAGCCGCGCTGCCGGGCCAGGCCTGTGGCGCGAGGTGACGAAATCACGCCTAGCTGTGCGGGCGACCCCGGCCGATCGACCAGGTGATCAGCAGCAGGATCGTGAGCATGCTAAACGCGAGCAGGCCAAAAGCCCATGCAGGAATTGGGAGTTCGCGGGTGACCTCCGTCTGGAGAAGCGTCAGTCCCAGGGTCATACCCGCAGCGTAGCGGCTCCGGGCATCTGATGGGTGCCCGGAAACTGTGTGCCCGCTCCCCTACTTGGAACGCCGAGCGTTACGACACTAGATTTACGGCAGGCCTGGCCCACGAAGGAGCTTCCCCTGCGATGCTGAAACCACTCCGGCGTGCAGCGGTACGCATGGTGAAGCCTCGAGTGAGCGAGGAGACCTGGGTCAAATTGCGAGAAATCGACCCGCAGCGCATCACGCCACGGTTGCGGCCCAGTCTGGGAAGCCTGGCGACTCGCTACGAGAGCCTCCCAGCCGGCAGTCGCCGCTATGCAACTCAATACCAACGACATTTCAACCAGCAACGAGGGACCAACTTCACGTTGCTGCAGATTGGCATCGGCGGCGAGGGCCGGGACGGCGCGGATGGTTCAGCACTGCGCACATGGCAACACTTCTTCCCCAAGGCTCAAATCGTCGGCGTGGACCCTGACGACAAGTCATTTGTCAACGAGAAGCGCATCAGCATCTATCAGGGCAGCCAAGTCGACGCGGATCTGTTGCGCAGCATCGCCCGGAAGCATCATCGTCTGAAGATCATTATCGACAACGGCAGCCATCGCCCCGAGGACACCAGAGCCACGTTCGCGATCTTGTTCCCGCTGCTAGCTGATGGAGGCTACTACGCGATCGAGGACACCCGGGCCTCCTATTGGCCAGCCCTCGGTGGGAGCGTCGACGTCACCTCCCGGGCTACCGTCATGAGCATGATCAAAGATCTTGTTGATGGTCTCAACTATCGTGATTTTGGTGATCATCGGCCACGCTGCTACACCGATTCCCATGTGGTCGCCGTGCACTGCTACCAGGATCTCGTGATCATCGAGAAGGGTCACAACACCGCAAGCTAAACGCCCTGAGCCCTACCTACTGGCGAATTTGGCCCGACCCGATGATCACGTACTTGGTCGAGGTCATCTCCGGCAGGCCCATCGGGCCGCGGGCGTGCAGTTTCTGAGTGGAAATCCCGATCTCCGCCCCGAAACCAAACTCACCTCCATCGACGAACCGACTCGATGCGTTCACGAGTACGGCTGCGGCATCGATTTCAGCGGTGAAGCGAGCCGCCGAGCGCTGCGATTCGGTGATGATCGTTTCGGAGTGGCCAGTGCTGTAGCGGCGGATGTGCTGTAACGCATCGTCGAGGGAATCCATGATCGCGACAGCGATGTCGAGCGACAGATATTCCTCGGCGAAATCGTGCTCTTCTGCCGGAATGATCTCCCCGTACGCCGCTACCCGCGTATCGCCATGCACGATGACGCCATGCTCGACCAGCGCGTCCAAGACCTTTGGTACGAACGAGTCGGCAATATCGGCATGCACTAGGAGCGTTTCCGCGGCATTGCACACCGAAGGCCGCTGGGTCTTGGCATTGATCACGACGGCGAGCGCCATCTGCTCGTCGGCATCAGCATCGACAAAGATGTGACAGTTGCCGACTCCGGTCTCGATGACCGGCACCTGGCTGTTGCGCACCACAGTGTCGATCAGCCCCGCACCACCGCGTGGGATCAACACATCGACCAATCCGCGGGCAGCCATCAGTTCACCCGTGACCTCGCGCGGCCCGGGCACGAGCTGGATGGCGTCTGCCGGCAGACCGGCGTCGACAAGCCCGGCCCGCAGTGCTTCGACTATCGCGGCATTTGATTGGGCAGCCGAGGAGGAGCCACGTAATAGCGCGGCATTGCCAGATTTCAGACAGATGCCGCCAGCGTCGGCCGTGACATTGGGACGAGCCTCATAGATGATTCCCACGACGCCGAATGGCACCCGAACCTGGCGGACCTGTACGCCGTTGGCGTTGCTCCAGCCGCGTACGACGTCGCCGACTGGATCGGGCAGCGCGGCCAGCTCACGCAGACCCTCCACCATGCCCGCAATCCGATCGGGGCTGAGTCGAAGCCGGTCGATCAACGCCGTACTGGTGCCGTTCGCTTCAGCGCGGGACACATCGAGCTCATTCGCCTCCAAGATCGCGGTCTCAGCCTTGGCCAGTGCGTCGGCCATCGCCAGCAAAGCCGCGTCCTTAATAGCCCTGGTGGCACTGCTCAACGCCAGCGCGGCGGTTCGTGCTTTCTGAGCCTGTTCCTGAACAGTCACCGGACAAATCTAACCCCGCCGCCCCCTGCGTCTAACCTGCTGACTCAGCGCCGCTCAACGCGAACGAAGGCGCGCAAGCCGCAGAAAATCTTTCACACCGATCAACCGAATCAGGTGCGCAGGACCGAAGAACGACCGCATCGGAACGACCCCGGTGAGCATGCCGAAGAACTGTGAGGTCTCCACCCCGTCGGCGCCGATGGTCCTGAACAGCTGCTCTTCGATCTCATTGACACCGCGCAATGTCGCTACGTCCAGGGTCCAGTTGAACGCGGGTTTGGTCTCGCGATTGCGTTGCTTCTCGTAGCGAGTCAAGGCGCCAGGGAGGTCACCTGTGCCACCGAGTCCGTTGAGGACAGCACGCGAGAGCAATTCGGCGTCGCGCAAGCCATGACCGATGCCGAGGCCAGTGATCGGATCCATCACGAGCCCAGCGTCGCCGGCCAATGCCCATCCGGGGCCATGGCCGGCGCGTACCAGGTTGGGAAGATCACTGGTCCCTCTCGTCCGTCCGACCTGTACGGCGCCACGCGCTCGTTCACCCAGGCTGCCGGCCTTGTCGAGAGCCACGCTCAGGTGAGCCGTCGGATCCCGGCGAATTGCCTCGAAGTTCGCGATCGGCCCAGCGACATACGTCATCGTGAGTCCGTCGTTCGTCGGCCACGCGCTGGCTGCGAATCCGGTGCCTGAGTAGATTTCGCCACCCTTGACCGGCAGCCCGTCCCAATATCCGTAGAAGGCGAAGGTCCTTGCAGCAACCCGGCGACGCTCGGCCGCGCCAGCCAGCTGAGCGACCTTGGAATGCTTCCCGTCGGCTCCGATGACGAGCGCCGCAGACTCGAGCATCAGCCGGCCGCTGCGTCTGTCCTGCAAGTGAACTCCGCTTACCCGATCGCGATCTTTGACCAGATTCACCACGGAGCAGCCCTCGCGCACCTCGGCACCGGCGGCACGGGCTGCGTCGACGAGCAGAGCGTCGAGAACGGTGCGACGTGGACTGATCATCATGTTGACGCCCTGGTACGCCGGAAACTCCCCTTCCACCACAGCACCCCCAGCCTGGAAACGCACATGAGGGGTGGGTGGCGTGCCCGCATCCAGCAACGGCTGCAGCAGTCCGAATTGCTTAAGCCTGGCGACCCCGGGCACCTGGATCTGATGGGTAGAGAGCGTGTCGCTGGGGAAGTGTGCCTGGTCCACAACCAGGACGTGCAGTCCAGCGCGGGCCAGCAGCATTCCGGTCGCAGCGCCCGAGACGCGCGCTCCGACAACGATGACGTCAACCGTCATGATCAACTCCACAGAGCTCAGCGGGTTCGACACCCTGCAACGTTTCGTATCGCCGTAACGTAACACTGTTGCGATACTCTGTCTAGCATGGGTCGACCACGCGAGCACAATGATGAGACACGGGAGCGGCTGCTCCAGGTCGCAGGTGGGATCATCCGGCGCGGCGGCACCGAGGCACTCACGGTGCGTGGGCTAGCAGCTGAAGCCGGAGTGACTACGCGTGCGATCTACAGCCTCTTTAGTGGACTCCCGGAAGTCGTCGCCGAGCTCTGTAACCGGAGCTCCGCTGCGATGCTGCGGCACCATGAGGCAGTCCCCGTTACCGACAATCCGATCAGCGAGCTATTGCCTCTGGCACTGGCCTTCCGGGCTGGTGCGCGTGAGCAGGCCGACCTCTACGAAAAGCTGTACACACCGACCGCCGTTGCTGATTCAGCAGCGGCCAGGGAATACCCGCCACAAATCCAACGCACCGTCGGTCGCGTGGAGGACACGGTACGCCGCGCAATCCTTGCCGGCCAGCTGCGCCGGCCTGCCAATGATCATGAAGTGTTCCAGGGACTGTGGGCGATCGTGCACGGCCTTACCTCGCTGGAACTGCGTGGGGTGTTGGGGACACCGAGCGAATGCGATCGGATCTGGCATCAAACGATCACCGATCACGTACGCGGACTCGCTGCCCCAACATGAGAACGTGCAGCACCTACCGCTCGACGGTGGCCCTCGCTCGGGCGAAATCCGGCGCATGTTCCGGCAGCAAACCGATGGCGATGAAGTAGCCCGGAACCGCCTTGAGTACAGGAAACCGCTGCAGCAGTCGGAGCGCCAGAGGGGCCGTCGTCGGCCCCGACGCGGCTTCTTCGTCGGTAATGCGGGTCGCGACGACGAACCGATGCGCGATCCGCTGAAAGGTCTGCGTCAGCACCGTCGGGGCCCAGCGTCTGCGTTGAATCTTGCGGAGGCTCCTGATGACCACGTGCCCCTGTCGCAGCGGCTCAGCAAGAATCCGGCCAGCGGCGACGGCATCCTGCACGGCGAGATTGATTCCGATGCCGCCGACGGGTGACATCGCGTGCGCTGCATCGCCAATGCAGAGCAATCCATCCCGATACCAGCGCGGCAGCCGACTCAGTTCGACCTTCAAAAGCCTGATCTCGTCGAAGGAATGCAGGTGCTCCACGCGATCCCCCAGCCAGGGGAGCAGGTCACGCAGCCGGAAGCGGAATGCCTCAATGCCTTGATCATGGAGCGTGGCGATCGAGCCCTTCCTGATCACGAAGCCGATCTGAAAGTAGTCCCCACGATCGATCATGATCAGCAGGTTCGAGCGGGAGACGCGTCCCACGACGCCCTCGGGATCCGTCGCCAGCCGGGGCAGCCGGAACCAGAGCACATCCATGGGCACTCCGAAGGCCCGTGACGTCAGCCCGGCCAGCTCGCGTACCACCGATGATCGCCCATCACATCCGACGACAAGATCAGCTTCGAGTTGGTGGTCCTTACCATCCTTCTGGTAGGTCACGCCGATCACGCGCGACCCCTCCCAGAGCAGATCGGTGACCTCGGCCTCCATGATCAGCCCATAGCTCGGTTCCTGCCGGCTTGCATCGGCGATCACATTGAGCAGATCCCATTGCGGCACCAAAGCGATGTGCTTGTGCGGACCGGGCAGTCGGCTCAAGTCGCCGACGTCATAGGTGCCCGAGTCCAGCTGAACGCTGAGGTGGTCCACCCAGCGAGGTGGAAGATCGGCAAACTGCTTCCCTAGTCCCAGTTCATCGAGCAATACGAGTGTGGACGCGTGCACCGTGTCGCCGCGAAAATCGCGTAAGAAGTCGGCATGCTTTTCCAGGACAGTCGTCCGTACGCCTGCACGCGCCAGAATGAGCCCGAGCACCAAGCCGGCCGGCCCGCCTCCGACGATGCAGCAGCCCGTTGTGGACGCCGTCGTGGCCATGCATACGAATCTATCCGCGGCGGACGCCTACACCAGGGCCGGTGGAAGTGCGCCTTCGTTCTCGAGCAGCCACCGCTTGGTCTCGAGCTGACGACCGGGCTCACCGCCCGAATATCCGCCCAGTCCATCGCTTGCTACGACGCGATGACACGGAATGATGATGGGCACCGGGTTAGCCGCCATGATCTCTCCGATTGCGCGGGCCGGTACCCCGGTGCCGCTCAGCTCGGCCAGTTCGCCGTAGGTGATCGTTTTTCCATAGCCGACCGTGCTGAGCGCGCGCAGCACCGCCTCGGCGACGGGCTCCATCGGCGCCAGGTCGAGAGGCAGCGTGAATTCTCGCCGCTGTCCGGCGAAGTACTCCCGCAGTTGCCCGAGAGCTCTCTGCACCATCTCGTCGGGTTCGGTGGATGCGCCGCGCGGGTTCAGGCGCCAGCCGACCTCGCGTACGCCGACGGGCCCGGCAAGCACGCCAATCACACCAACCTGGCTGTCGAACTGATCAAAATAGAGCGTCGTCATAATGCAGACCATCGTGCCGCATCCCACCGACAAGATCGCCACTCCCCAAGCTTCGGTATCCCACGCTGCGTGGGATGTTCACGCTTTACCTGGCATGCATGCCATGCACAGTGCGAAAGACCTGAGTACAGCCTTGAGGAAACCGCGCGCGCTCAGCTGGACGTGTCGACGTTATCCATGACCACGAGCGCGTCGCGATGCACGACCGTACGGTCATAGCCTGCACCCAGCTCTGCAGCGAGGTCGCGGGTGCTGCGGCCGAGTAGCGCTGGCAGCTCGTCTGAGTCGTAGTTGACCAGGCCACGCGCGACGACCGATCCATCCGGCCCGACCAGCTCCACCGGCTCGCCCGAGGAAAACTGGCCGCGGACATCGGTAACGCCGGCTGGGAGCAGCGAGGCCTTGCGCTGGGTGAGCGCGCGTACTGCTCCTGCATCGAGAACGAGCGTGCCGCGGGTATCGCTCGCGTGCCGCAGCCACAGCAGCCTGGTCGGACGCCGTCGACCGGTGGGATGGAAAAATGTGCCCACGTCGTGACCGGCCAGGGCCGACTCGGCTTGCTCGGCGGTCGTCAGTACCACCGGAATGCCAGCCGACGTTGCTATTCGTGCCGCATCGATCTTGGTCACCATGCCTCCGGTGCCGATCGCGGTGCCGCGCGCAGCGACGTCGATGCCGACAAGATCAGCTTCGCCCCACACGTCGGTGATCTTGCGGGCATCCGGCCTCGCCGGGTTGGTGGTGTAGAGCGCTGCGACATCGCTGAGCAACACGAGTGCGTTTGCGTGCACCAGATGCGCCACCAGCGCGGCCAGCCGATCGTTGTCACCGAATCTGATCTCGTGTGTCGCGACTGTGTCGTTTTCATTGACGATCGGCACGACGCCGAGCTCGAGCAGCCGGCCGAAGGTCCGATAGGCGTTGCGATAGTGCGAGTGCCGCGTGACATCGTCGGCGGTAAGCAGCACCTGACCGACGCCAAGCCCGTACGCGTCGAACAGCTGGGTGTAATGACCCATCAACAGGCCTTGACCAACCGATGCCGCAGCCTGTTGAGTCGCCAGATCGCGGGGCCGGAACTTGAGCCCCAAGGGCGACAGCCCCGCTGCAATCGCACCGGATGAGACGAGCACGATCTCTCGACTGGCCAGTCGTGCCCGCGCCAGTACGCCGACCAGCTGCTCGATCCGTTGTGGGTCGATGCCGCCGTCTGCGGTCGTCAGCGACGACGAGCCGACCTTGATCACCACCCGGCGGGCTGCTGCGAGTTCGTCACGCATCGTCGTTGCCAGAGTCCGCTCTGATCTCCCCTGAGCTGGTCGCGGCGCCGTCACCGTCGGCCTCGTCCGACTCCTCCGGTGCGTGATACGCCCGATCTTTCTCCCGCCGCCGCTGTACGGCAGGTCTGTCCTCGGTCAATCGCTGATCATGACCTCGCGAGCTGAGGATTTCCGCGCCGATGTCAATCTGCGGCGCGAAGTCGAAGATCACCGCGTGCTCGCCGCCGATGGCGACACCATCGCCGGGCTGCGCGCCCAGCTCCAGCAGTCGATCTTCGATCCCGATCCGATGCAGTCGGTCGGCAAGGTAGCCGACCGCCTCGGCGTTGGCGAAGTCGGTCTGGCGTACCCATCGCTCCGGCTTAGTACCACGTACCCGCCAAAGCTCACCTTCCCGCTCAACGGTGAACCCAGACTGATCATCGATCGGCTTGGGCCGGATGATGATCCGCGCCGGAGGGGGCGGCGGTTCAGTGGCCCGGCGCGCGGTGATCAGGCGGGCCATGGCGTAGATCAACTCGCGCAGACCTTGGCCGCTCCTGGTAGAGATTGGGAACACTTGCAGGCCGCGGTCGCGCAACTCCCCGATCGCAAATTCCGCAACCTGCCGTGCGTCTGGAATATCGATCTTGTTCAGCGCGACGAGCCGCGGCCTGTCTTCCAGACCGCCGTGAGCTTTGAGCTCCGCCTCGATGACATCAAGATCGGTCATCGGATCCCGGCCCGGCTCATAGGTGGCGCAGTCGATCACATGGACTATCGCGGCGCAGCGTTCGATGTGGCGCAAGAAGTCGAAGCCGAGCCCCCGCCCCTCACTAGCTCCGGCGATCAGCCCCGGAACATCAGCAACTGTGAAGCTGATGTCGCCGGCGACGACGACACCCAGGTTGGGAACAAGCGTGGTGAAGGGATAGTCGGCGATTTTGGGCCTAGCCCGGGAGATGGCCGCGACCAGTGAAGACTTTCCAGCGCTCGGCAGACCCACCAACCCGATATCGGCAACGACCTTCAGCTCCAGCGTGATCCTGCGGGTTTCACCCTGCTCACCCAGCAAGGCGAATCCGGGCGCCTTCCGAGCCGGCGAGGCAAGGGCGGCGTTACCGAGACCACCGCGACCTCCCTGTGCGATGACAAGCTCGGTTTGATCAGCCGTTAAGTCCGCGATCTGGGTACCGGTTTCGGCATCGTTGACCACCGTGCCGTTGGGCACCAAGAGGATGACATCGTCCCCCCGGGCGCCGTTTTGATTGTCGCCCCTGCCCGGCTGGCCGCTGGTCGCACGCCAGTGAGCCTGCCGATGGTAGCTAACCAGAGTCGTCAGCCCGTGATCGATGCGTAGGATCACCGAGCCGCCATCGCCGCCATTACCGCCGTCGGGACCCCCGAGAGGCTTGAACTTTTCACGATGAATGGAGGCGCAGCCGTTGCCGCCGTGGCCGCCGTACACGTGCAAGGTGACCTGATCGACAAAGGTCGGGATCGCCACGACGGAGCCTCCTCTCGATGATCGACAAACGCGCAAAGGGCGGCCCAGATGCTTGGACCACCCTTTCGGCGTTTGTTGTGCTGGGCTTTACTTCGCCGAGGTGGCCTCGGCTGGCTCCGAAGAATTGGATGCAGCCTCAGATGCAGTCGGCGTCACGTTCACGACCCGGCGGCCGCGCCGCCTACCAAACTCGACATGCCCCGCGACCAGGGCGAACAACGTGTCGTCGCCACCGCGGCCGACGCCGTCGCCGGGGTGGAAGTGCGTGCCGCGCTGCCTGACAATGATCTCGCCGGCGTTCACCAGCTGGCCGCCAAACCGCTTGACGCCCAACCGCTGAGAATTCGAGTCTCGACCGTTGCGCGTCGAGGATGCGCCCTTCTTGTGTGCCATATCGTCGCCTCAGCTCTTGATGTCTGTGACTTTGATCTTGGTATACCGCTGCCGGTGGCCCTGGCGTTTGCGGTAACCAGTCTTGTTCTTGAACTTCAGAATGCGAATCTTGGGACCTCTGGTTTCGGCAACCACTTCGGCTGTCACCGATGCGGAGCCGAGCGCCGACGCATCTGACGTCACGGCGTCGCCATCGACCAACAACAGCGGTGTCATGCTGACGGTGGATCCGACCGCACCCTCGAACCGGTCGACTTCAAGAACGTCGCCGACGGCGAC
>Ga0163162_10006274_pt1 | contig 11514 bp, 10 predicted proteins | sample S55metaG_FD_115310 | JGI IMG/M metagenome (GOLD analysis project Ga0163162, IMG submission 115310) | Switchgrass rhizosphere microbial communities from Kellogg Biological Station, Michigan, USA - S5-5 metaG | ecosystem: Host-associated > Plants > Roots > Rhizosphere > Soil | place: USA...
GGCCGCAAAACTGTCGGCAAGACACTATCGGCCCGTCATAAAAAGTTTTTGTGCGGGCATGAAACTTGGCAGCACCGATCACCCTTTCCCACATAAGCGAACCGCTTTTTGCGGTGCACAAAGGAGTCCCACCATGACCGATCTTCACAGCCCTTCCAGCCTTCCCGACCCAGCCCAGGCCATTTCCCAGCTGGGAGAAACCATGGCCCGGACCGCGGAAAGCCATCGCGTCCTGGCCCAGGAAATGACCACCTTCGCCAAGGACGAAAGCCTGCGTTTCATGAATCTGCGGCTGGAACGCAATGGTCAGGCCATGGACAAGCTGCAGAATTGCGTGGGCCTGCCGGGTTTGATCAGTGTACAGCAGGAATGGCTGCGCGACCTCCTGCAGGACTATACCAGCCAGAGCATGCGGCTGATGGGCGCCATGCGCGGCGTGACCAAGAATGTGATGGCTTCCGCGGTGGAGACGGCTTCCGAAAATATCGACCGCATGCAGCAAGACGCCGGAGAGGCGATGAATCGCACCAGCGAGGCGGTGCATCGGGCCCAGGAAATGGGTTATCAGGCGGTGCAGCAGGCCGGCGAGCACGTCGTGCAGGACGCCAACAACAACTATGTTCAGCATTGATCGTTAGGCATTGAATTAAAAAGGCCCGCCATTCGACGGGCCTTTTTTCTTGCACAAAAATCCCGCCACACTTGTCACTCCCGCCTCGCAAAGCCTCAGACGTAGCTTCTCCTCATCAACCAATCACCGGGAGAACAGCTATGTTTGATATTTTGCACAAAGTCGGCGTTCGTTCGTCGACCCAAGACGTGTACCGCGCCCTCACCACGCTTCAAGGCTTGGCCGGATGGTGGACCAACGACACGCGGGGCCGCCCCGATCTGGGCGGTGTGATCGAATTTCATTTCGGCACGCGCGGTTATTTCAAAACCAAGGTCCTTGCGCTCGATCCCGCCAAGCGCGTCGTTTGGCAGGTCGTTGAAGGCCCGGAAGAGTGGGTCGGGAGCAAGATCAGCTTTGACCTCAGCCAAGACGGCGACGAGGCCACGGTGTTTTTCAAGCATCAGGGCTGGAAGGAGCAGAGCGAGTTCATGCACCATTGCAGCACCAAATGGGCGACGTTCCTGATGAGCATGAAGGCGCTGGTCGAAACCGGCAAAGGCGCGCCTTTCCCGGACGACATCCGCATTTCGGTGAACTGGGATTGAGGCAGTGCGTGTTCGCAAAAAAAGGCCGGTCCGACGGACCGGCCTTTTTACTGAAAGTTTCTGCCATCCTTCGTTACGTGCTTTCCGGATGCAAGTTTCGCACGATCAGCACAGCCAAAAGCGGTATCGCGACCGCATAAGCATATTGCGCCAAGGTTACGCCAATTCCGAACGGAAACCAGATGTCCGGTATACCGAGGGAACGTATCTCGCCGGAAAATTGCGCGGCTAAGATCAACGCCATTGTTGCGACCGCCACAATGCGCATAGAGCCGCCCCGGACCATCCGCACGGCTATCAGCCCAAACAAAGCAATGAATCCGTATCGGCAGAGCTGAGTGATCGCCGGGGCCTGCAGTGCGCCACACACAATCCCTATCGCTGCCAGCACCAGGGCTGCGCCATCGATTGACCGCGAGGCGCGCGGGGACCAACGGTTCCAGGCCAGCACCCAAGCCGCAGGGCTCAGGGGCGTCCAGACCAGTCTGTTCAACCAAATATAGTTGGGCAGGCTGAGCAGATCGGTCCAGGAGACAATCGCATTGTCGAGGCGCTTGAATGCCGAAAGCACCAGCGCGATACAGACAAAGCCGATGAAGTGCGGGTAGAGGCTGCGCGGTCGGACCGCAAGCGCCAAACCGATCAGCGCGAACATGGCAAGCGGCTCGACCACCTCGACGATATAGCCGGCGATGGTGCGCCACCATTCCACGCGATAGAGCGCGTGGCTCTCCGGCCGCGGTCCCAGGGTGGGCGCGACATGGATGCCGCCGCCATCCTTGCTGGCATGGATGCCCGGTTGCCGGAAAGCGCGGATGGCGAGCACACCGTTTGCACCGGCCGCATCGGCGGGAAGCGCGAAAATCATCGGCCGCGTGCCGACGACTCTGGGGGCTGCGCCAAGCCGGCCCGATCCACCCAGCCGCTTGCCGTTCCAATAAAGTTCGTAGCCGTCCTCGACCGCGGTTGGTCCCAAAATATCCCATTCCCGGTTTCCGGCCGGCACCGCCACGCTACGGCGATACCAGGCATAGCCCTCGTACCCGGGATGGCCGTGCGCGCCCCATCCCTTGAGATAGTTCGGCAGCCCGACATCGCCATCATTGCTGCTTGCCGGCGCACTCAAGTCCACCATTTCCCAGCTGCTGTCGTCCGTTTCCGCATTGGCCCAGTTGGGGTCGTCGCCGGTGTGGAATCGCCATGCGCCATCGAGCAATGGCGCGGCGGCGCGCAAGCTGGACGGGTCGGGCCCGCCACCGATCGCCAAGACGGCTGTCACGCCGGCGAGCGCGATCAAGGTAAGAATGAAGATCCAGACCATGAGAGTCCGGGATGATGACTTAAACGTGGTTGCCCTAGCGGATGCAGGCTCGATTGTTGCGCTTGTCATCTGTGCCCCCCGGGTTGGCCTCGGCTGATGTGAACGCTCACATATGTACTGCTCAAATTTGGGCAGTATCGCGGCACACTCCATCGAACGGGCTGCTCATGCAGCCCAGTCCCTGCCGCGGCGCGGCACTACGCTGACGCTAGCCGCGCCTTGGCATCCAAACGAAAACGCCCCCGAGGTCGGGGGCGTTTTGTTTGGATGGTTGCGGGGATAGGATTTGAACCTATGACCTTCAGGTTATGAGCCTGACGAGCTACCGGGCTGCTCCACCCCGCGTCACGGAAGGTGGGGGGATATAGGCTATGCCCATCCCCCTGTCCAGCCCCGCTTTTTCTTCAATTTTCCAAGCCTTTGAGGGGCCTTCAGGGCGGTTTAACCTGGAGCGGGATATGTTGAAGTTAGCCATTTCGGCCGGACCACCCATGCGGACGACCATGCGACTGTCCCTGCTGCTTTTCCTCCTTCTGCCGGGCGCGGCCATGGCCGCCGATCCTGCCCACACTGTGTCGCAAAAGGGTCGCGCCTTTCGCCCCACCGAAGTGACCATCAACCGTGATGAAACCCTCACCTTCACCAATGAAGACAGTTTCATCCATCAGATCTATGTCGACGGTCTGTTCGATTCCGAGGAGAAAGCCCCGGGCGAGAACATTAATCAAACCTTTACCAAAAGCGGCACCTTCCAGGTGCGCTGCCACATCCATCCCACCATGCGCATGACGGTGCGCGTGAAATAGACGCAAAACCCCCGGCTTTAGCCTTTCCCGCTCGGGCTTTCCTTAAGCCGCCATAAACCGCCAATCGGTCAAAATGTAGGGGTTATTTTTCCAGGCAGGCCTGCGCCTATGCCACTGGCCAAGCACTCGATCGGCGCCAAGATCTTCGGCGCCTTCGCCGCCATGAGCGTCATCATCGGCCTCACGGGTCTGGTGGGCTATGGCATTTTGTCTGCTGCCGGCAATATCGCGGTCACCACCTTTGACGGTCCGTTGATGGCGATCAATTACGCCCGGGCCGCGCAAACCGATTTCACCGAAATGCAGCTGGCGGAATTGCGCTTCGAGCATGCCGCGCCCAAGGACCGATCCGCCATCGCGTCCGATATTGCTGATCTGGCTTCGACCTTTACCGCCGACCTCGACGTTGCCGCCCAGCGCAGTCAGGCCGCCGACGAACAGAGGATGATCACTCAGATCCGTCCGCTGGTAAAACGCTGGCGCGAGGCACGCGCAAAAGGCGACACCGCCGAACTGGAAAGGCTGGACCGGCAGATAGACGAGAAGTTCGATCTGTTGATCGAATTCAACACCGACCACAGCTTTATCGGCCGCCGTCAGACCGTCGGCAATATCTACAACTACAAATACGCCAGTGCGGCCATCACCGTCTTTGCGCTGTTGCTGGCCGGCGGCATCACCTTGCTGTTGCGCAGCCGCATCGTGCGGCCCTTAAGGGCGGCCGCCACCGTCGCCGACCGCATCGCCAAGGGCGAATTGCAAACGCCAATACCGCCCGCGGGCCAGGATGAAACCGGCGCCTTGCTGAAATCCTTGACGGTGATGCAGGACAGCATTCGCGAAGCCATGACGCGGGAAAAGGAATTGCGGCGCTCCGCCGAAAACCGGCTGGTGGATGCGTTGGAAACCAGCCGCGAAGGCGTGATGCTGGTGGCCGCCGACGGCAAGATCGTGATGTCCAACAGCACGCTGCGCGGCTTTTTCCCGAAAATCGCCTATCAGCTGATGCCCGGCGTCCGCTTCGACGCCGCCCTGGAATTGATCCAGAGTCAGCTCAAGCCCACGCAGCTGGCCAGTGAAGACATCCAAACGTCCGGCCATGCCGAACTGGAACTGACCGACGGCCGCTGGCTGCGCATGACGGGCAGCGCCACCTCCGAGGGAGGGTCGATCTTCTTCCTGTCGGATTTCACCACCATCAAAGAGCGTGAGGAATCTCTGCGTCGCGCCAAGTTGGAAGCCGAAGAAGCCAATGCCTCCAAGAGCCGCTTCCTGGCCAATATGAGCCATGAATTGCGCACCCCGCTGAACGCCATTATCGGCTTTTCCGAAATCATTTCCGGCCAGCTGTTCGGCCCGGTCGGCAATCCGCGCTATCTCGATTATTCCGGCGATATCCTGCGCAGCGGCCGTCATCTGCTGGCGGTGATCAATGACGTGCTGGACTTGTCCAAGAGCGAGGCGGGCAAGATGGTGCTCAACGCGCGCCAGACCGATATGCGCGATGTTCTGGAGGACTGTCTTTCCATGGTGCGCGAGCAATGCGCCACTGCCGGGCTCGGCCTGTCGGTGACGGGGATGGAGCATCCGCTGCCCATGAGTGGCGATGCCGCCAAGCTGCGTCAGATCTTCCTCAACCTGTTGTCCAACGCCATCAAATTCACCGAAAACGGCGGCATCACCCTGGCGGCCGACGCCGCGGATGGGTGTGTGTCGGTGACGGTGGCGGATACCGGCATCGGTATGGATGCCGATGACGTCAAGATCGCCTTCCAGCCTTTCGGCCAAGTGGATAACCGGCTGGAGCGACGATATGAGGGCACGGGGCTTGGCCTGCCTTTGACCAAGGCGCTTGTGGAACTGCACAACGGCACGATTGTCATCGACAGCGCCCGTGGCAAAGGCACTCGCGTCACGATTTCTTTTCCGGGCGCGGCGGCGACGGAGCTCTTGGAAGCAGTTTAGCCTCGGCTTCTTTTTTTCTTACCCCTATCCGTCGCAACTCGAGTCGGCTCTGCCGACATCTCGTTGCGACACCTTCCCCCTCCAGCGGCTTCGCCGCGAGGGGGAAGGGATCTGTCGGAAGCTGAACGTCGCTCGGCGGAATGCCTCGCTCGAGGTTCGATTGCGGTCTAGCGATCCATCCGCGCCCGTTCTTTGGCGGTCTGGATGGCGCGAACAAAACCTACCGGATCGGCGATGGCGGGTGTGGTCACCGAATCCACCCCGGTGCCCTCGATTCTCACCGTGCCATAGCCGACCAACCGTCCCAACACCGACTGGTTGACCCGCACGCCTTCGATATTGGGCAGCGCGATCTCATTGGTGTGCATCGACAGCAGGCCGTATTTTTCCACAAAACGGTGGCTGGTGATGCCGATTTCGGTGGACCATTGGCGGATCATCATCCGCAAAAATATGACCAGCCCCAGCAGGAACAGCAGTCCGGCGCCCAGGACATAAGGATCGGTATATCGGTCGGCTCCAATCAACGCCGCCAGGAGCAGGAATAGCGGTATCAGCAGGACCAGCCAGGCGAAGGCAAAATAAAGCTTGTGGAAGCGGGCATAGGTGATGACGACCTCGCCGTCGCCCAGCGACCGCTGGATGTAAGACATATCTGCTTCTCCCGCCGTACCCGCCCTTTTTAAGCCATAATTGGCCTAGGTGATATGCCTCGCAAAAATTCTGGGAGGGATTTCATGAAAACTCGTTTTTCTTTGCTGATCGCGGGCGCCATGATTTGTGCGGTTGGAGGCGCAGTCCAGGCACAACAGGCCAATAGCAATATGAGTTTTTTCATCACCAGCGTGGGCAAGGGTGACGGTGCCAATCTGGGCGGGTTGGCGGGGGCGGATGCCCATTGCGCCACCCTGGCCAAGGCGGCCGGTTCAACCAAGACCAATTGGCGCGCTTATCTGAGCACCAGCCCGGTTCAAGGCGGCGCGGCCCCCGTGGATGCCCGTGACCGTATCGGCAAGGGTCCATGGGTCAATTCCAAAGGCGTCACCATCGCCCGCAATGCCGATGACCTGCACAGCACCAAGCTGACCAAGGAAATGCTGCTCAACGAAAAGGGCGCACTGGTCAATGGCGCGGGCGACACCCCCAATACCCATGACATGCTGACCGGTTCGGACACCGCCGGCCATTATCTGCCGATCAGCAGCGATACCACCTGCAAGAACTGGACAAGCAATGGCGAAGGCTCCGCCATGTTGGGCCATCATGACGGCAAGGGGCCCAATGCCAATCGCAACTTCTCGTCTTGGAACACGGCGCATATGTCCAAGTCCTGCAGTCAGCCGGACCTGGTCGCCACCGGCGGGGCGGGCTTGTTCTATTGCTTCGCGGCGGATTGAGAGCTTTGTCTTGACACCTCCGGACCAGGGATGGCCCGGAGGTGTTTTCCTGCACGAACGCATTAAGTCCCGGGGCCATGCTTAGATATCTCCCCCTGGTATGGGCAGCATTGGCGCGGCACAAGCTGCGGACTATTCTCACGCTTCTATCGGTGACGGCGGCCTTCACCCTGTTCGGCGTGACGATGGGCACCGACGCCGCCTTCCAGAAGATGGTGGATGTCATTAACCGCAGTGTCGTCGTCATAGGGGCGCGTTTCGCCGACAATATGACCGACGCCCAAGGCCAGCAGATTGCCCGCATGCCCAATGTCGCGGCGGTTTCCGCCGCCGGCGCGGTGTTCGGCTATTATCGCAATCCCAAAAATCGCGCCGGGATCATGATGTTGGAAAATGAGGCAGGCTGGCCCAATGCGCTGCTCACACCGGCACAATGGGCACAGTGGAAGACCAAGCCTGACGGGATTTTCGTCAGCCGCGCAACGGCCGCCAAGCGGGGCCTGAAGAAAGGCGATATCTTCACGATGGTCATGTCCGCATACCCACGCGCCGATGGCAGCCAGACCTGGCGATTCGAGGTGCTGGATTTGGTGGAGGACACGCCCTATTGGTCGAACGGCGTCACCTTCGGCAGCTACCAGTATTACAAGATGTCACGGCCGGTTGCCGATCAGTCCAAGCCCGGCTGGTTTCAGGCGGTGGTGAAGGACCCGATGGCCGCCGAGGAAACCGCTATCGCGATTGACGCGCACTTCGCCAATTCCGCCATCCCCACCGAGAGCATCTCCGAGCGGAGGATGCGCCTCGACGACGGGACAGCGATTGTCAATGTCGCCGTGGTGACGCGGCGGGTGGCGGCGGTGGGACTGTTCATGATCCTGCTGCTTACCGCCCATGGCATGGCCCAGTCGGTGCGCGAGCGTTTGGGCGAATTTGCGGTGCTCAAGACCATCGGCTATTCCGACGCGGGCGTAATCGCGCTTGTGTTTGCCGAAGCCCTGGTGCCCGCCATCCTGGGCGCAGGCGCGGGACTTGGCCTGGCCGCGCTGATTGCAGTGCGCATACCCAAGCTGTTGCCCAGCCTGTCTCTGCCCGAACCCTATTTATCGTCCGCCGTTATTGGCCAGGCGTTGCTCGCCGCTGTCGTGCTGGCGTTCCTGAGTGTGATCCTGCCGGCCCTGAGACTGAGGCGGCTGGATGTCGCCGCCGTCCTGGCCGGGCGCACATGATTTTCCTGCGGGCCTGCCTTGCCGCCGTCTGGCTCAATCTCGCCAGCCTCCGGCAACGAATCTGGCCGGCACTGGTGGTGGTGGTGGGCGTCGCATGTGTGGTAGCGACCCTGCTCTCCATGTTGTCCATGACGGTCGGCCTGCGCCACACTTGGCAGCGGGCCGGCAGCCCCGACCGCGCCATCATCCTGCCCATCAACGCCCGGCAGGAAGGTGACGGGGCTGTCAGCCGTGCCGAGGCCGAGATCATCAAGGACGCGCCCGGCATCGCCCGCGATGCCAAGGGACGCGCCATTGCCGATCCCGAGATCACAACTTTTCTGATCGTGCGGCGGCGGGACACCGGCGGGCGTGGCTTCATCCAGCTCCGCAGTTTTGGGCCGGAGGGGCTTCCGCTCAGGCCGGAATTCCGCATCGTCGCAGGGCGCATGTATCAGCCCGGCAAGCATGAAATGGTGGTCGGCGCGGAAGCGCCTGGCCAGTTCGTCGGCGTAGGCCTGGGCGACAAGATCACCATGCCCGACGGCCTATGGCCGGTTGTGGGCGTGTTCAAAACCAACGACGATCTGGTGCAATCCCAGCTTGTCGCCGACAGCGACACGGTGATGCCGGTGCTACGCCAGACCGGCTACACCTCGGTCACCGTGCGGCTGGCCGGCCCGAACGCGCTGGCGATGCTGACACGGGCCATTACAACCAATCCGGCTCTGACGGTTACAGCGGAGCGGCAATCGGACTACTTCAATCGCCGTTCCGCGCAATTCTCCGACCTGAATGACGCTCTGGTCTATGGCGTCAGCCTGCTGCTCGGCCTTGGTGCGCTTTTGGCGGCGGTGAACATTCTTTATTCCGCGGTAATGGCGCGCTCGTGCGAGATCGCCACCATGCGCGCGCTGGGCTTTGGCGCTGCTCCGGTGGCATTGGCCGTGGCGGCCGAGGGGCTGTTGCTGGCGCTGGCGGGCGCAGTTATCGGGGCAAGCCTTGCCTATGGCCTGTTCAGCGGCGTGCAGGGTGTCTCGAACAATGTCGCCTTCCATCACACCATCTCGCCGGCAATGATCGCGCTGGGTCTTGCCTGGGCGCTTTCCATCGGACTGTTGGGCGGCGTGCTGCCTGCACTCCATGCCGCGCGCCAGCCTATCGCTGACGGATTGCGCGCAAGCTGAAGCAACTGCTGTCTGTGGGACCTATTGAGACGGTCGCGAATGGCCGCTTTGCCGCCATAAGCCGACATTCAGGCATGAGGTGACCATCCTGTTGCATGATCCGCGACATAGCTTTTGACGGCGGCATCGACGGTCGAGAAGAAAAACCTCTCTCCAACCAGCGTGAACAACCCGAACCGCTTGAATTTATCCTTCACGGGATCCTTGAGTTCGGCGAAACACAATCTGGTTCCCCTTTGCTCCAGGGTCTTCTGCAGTTCGGCGAGACTATCGGCCGCGGTCACATCCACGCTGGTGACCGGCTCAGCCGCGACAACCAGCCACCGCGCTTGCGGCGTGGCGACCGCCGCGACGTCCAGGACACGGTCCTTGAACAACTCGGCATTGGCAAAAAACAAAGGCGCATCCCAGCGAAAGAGCACGAGTCCGGGAATCTGTTTCGCATCCCGGTGGCGCGTGACGTCGTGATAGCCCTCAATGCCATTGACCTGTCCCAGCACCGCCGAATAAGGCCGCCAGCCGTCCCACAGAAACTCAATGACTGCGATCACAACCGCCAGCCCGATGCCGGGGATTGCGCCAAGAACGGCGACTCCCGCGAGGCAAACAATGGACAACCAGAATTCCCAGCGCTGAATCCGGAAAATCCGCCGCAGGTCGGTGACTTCGATCAGGCCGATCGCAGAGGTTATGACGACCGCGGCCAATGCCGAGGACGGCAGATATCGCAGAAGATTGGGAGCCAGCAGGAGGAGCAAGGCGACGGCGGCCGCACCCACAACCCCTGTCAGTTGCGTTTTGGCGCCAGCGGCTTCAGCGACAGGTGTGCGTGAAGCGCTGGCACTGATCGGAAAGCCTTGAAAAAAACCGGCCGCCAGGTTGGCCGCTCCCAGTCCCACCATTTCCTGGTTGGAATCGACCTTGACGCCCGTGCGGGCCGCGTAGACGCGGGAGAGCACGCTGGTGTCGGCGAATGATACCAGCGCCACCGCGAAGCCCCCGATCAGAACCGGCATGATGTCGGAAGTGGCGATCCACGGGATCGCGAATCCGGGAAGACCTTGGGGCAGCGGACCCAGGACCGCGACACCTGCGCGTTCGGACAAATCCAGTGCGGCAACGACTGCAGTCGCGCCGATGACGGCAATCAGAACAACCGGCACGCGCTTGGCCCTCTTGAGCAGCAGAATTGTGATCAACGTCCCGGCGCCAACCGCGAACGTCGCCCAGTTCATTCGTCCTCCCCAAACGCCCCTGCCCAGGGACCAGAGACTCATCAATGGTCCGCCGGCTTCGATTTTGAAACCGAAGAGCTTGGGCAGTTGGCTGATCAACACTGTCAGCGCAATTCCGTTCATGTATCCGTAGCGAATGGGCTTGGAGAGAAGTTCGGTCACAAATCCCAGCCGCGCTATACCCGAGAGTATGCAAACTGCTCCCGAAACCACCGCCATCATGCCGGCCAGGGCAACGGCGCGCGCTGGATCTCCGCCCGACAGCGGAAGGACAACGCCGAGAATGACGGCCGTCAACGACGAATCCGGCCCCAAAACCAGGATGCGGCTCGGGCCGAACACCGCGTAGGCCAGAAGCGGGATGATGGTCGCATAGAGACCGTAAATGCCGGGAAGGCCGGCAGCGACCGCGTAGGCGATACCAACCGGAATCAGCATTGTCGTAAGGACTGCACCGGCGGCGATGTCATGGCCAAGCCAGCCCGGCTGGTACTGGCGCAAGACATTCAGCCCCGGAAGCCAGCGCGCTGGCATTGACCGGCGGATGAGCGGTTCCCGGTGCGAGGGAGCTGTCTTGGTCAAAGGTCGGAGGCGGCGCCCATGAGGAATTCTAACCGTAACAGATCGGGGGCAGCTGGACACAGGTTTCGCTCCCGACAGAGCCCCGCTGGATGTCCATCCTGCGCGCCAGCTGTGGGATGCGGCATTGGCGAGCGCGCCAACCGGGAATTGCCATAGCGAGGATCGAAGGTAATTTCTTCACCGGCCCAGGGCGGAAGCGCGAATTTCTGATTGGGATGGGAAAGCTCGATCTCGGCCACAAAGAGCCCCTGGTTCGCGCCTTCAAATTGATCGACTGACCACACCAGGTCGCCCGGAGACGGGATCTGGTATCGCGTCTTTTGAATGATCTCCGTCGGAGGCAGGGTGTGCAAGGCACGCCATGCGCGCCCGATATCCAGAGGGTATTCGTATTCCAGCCGGCAATATCCGCGCCGCGCCCCTTTGAAGGTGAGGACCGCGGTGCAATCGTTGTTATCTCCCGAAAGAATACGCACACGAACGCGCAGTCCATCGACCTGACCGAAATAGCCCTGGGTTATGTGGAATGATGATGCCGCCGGTGTGCCAATCGCCGCGCACGGATCACGGACCAGGAACCGCCGTTCGATTTCGA
>Ga0163162_10006276_pt1 | contig 11513 bp, 7 predicted proteins | sample S55metaG_FD_115310 | JGI IMG/M metagenome (GOLD analysis project Ga0163162, IMG submission 115310) | Switchgrass rhizosphere microbial communities from Kellogg Biological Station, Michigan, USA - S5-5 metaG | ecosystem: Host-associated > Plants > Roots > Rhizosphere > Soil | place: USA: Michigan...
TCTGTTCGTCGAACAGTTGTCGGCGCATCTCTGGGCCACCCATCAGTTGGATACATTTCGCAAGGCTGCGATCGATTATGCCAACCGTTTGCAAGCGGTGATGCCACCGGAGCTTCCGGTGACGTCTCGCTTGGCAATCGCTGTCATCGGCCAGGGCGCGATTGCGCACGAGGAGCCTCTCTTCCGCAAATTGCGGCCTCATGGTGGATATTTCAGCCGCGTCAATCCGGAAAATGGCTTGGACACATTGCTCAGCACGATTGCGGCCAGAGCGAAAGCGCACCCTGCTCCGTACGCGCACTGGTACATCGACGGAGGCCAGGAGTCTGCTTACGATCCCGCGCTTACATGCGTTTCCTACCACGCCCTGGAACCCGTGCGGGGAGCGCTGCTACGTAAGATGCACGGAGAAATCGAAAAGCCAGGGATGGGACCGGAGACGCTGCGCACGCGTATGGCGCAAATGCGTCCCGAGGAACTTGGTCTGGGAAAAGCCGGAGACGCGGTGCTCGATCGTTTTCAGGTGAAGCTACTGACCGAGGGTTCGGGAACCCAGATTTTCAGCACGACCTTCGCGCAGTGGGCTGCACGCGAAACTTTGCGACGGGCCCAGCCTCTCACGCTGATGGTGCGCTTTGCCCCTCGCCAGCGCCAGAGACCGATGAACGAGTTGCTCTCCGCAACGCAGCCCGCAGTCGATCTCGATCCGGCGGGCTCTCTGGTCGATGCCGACATGGGTTCTTACTACACGTATCTGAATCAACAGAGATTGACTGGGGCCGAGAGATCCTCGTTCCTAGTGTGGTTCGAAGGCCACAATGAAGCAGTGGCGATCGGCCCGGGTATACCGCGCGGAACTGCATCGTCCGCCCCTACAGACCTGAAGCAGCTACTCACCTGGATCGGTTAGTGGCTGTGTTGTGTGGGGCGGGCAAGGGGTGTCCGCTCCACATTATTTCGACAGGACCGCTACTCCATAAACTGGCAGCTTGATAGATTGTTTCGATCCCCCTTCGAGCACATCGTTCATGGCGGACGGCAGTGAAACCGTCTGTTCAGCTTTCGACAGATTGACCAATATGTAAACTACGCCATGATCGCCGTAGCGGGGATAGACTTCGACCCCTTCCGGAACCGCGCCCAGAGCGGGTTTTACGCCACTGACGCCAGTCATCCATTTAGCTGCTGCGGCCATGGCAGAGCCATCCAGCCAGGCTCCGATGTAGGTGATGCGGCCTTTGCCGACTTTTCTGGTGATGGCTGCCGGCTTGCCGTCGAGCCATCCGTTGCTCTTTCCGTAGGTCTCGAGGACTTCGGTGTCTTTGTCGTTGGCGCTAAGCAACTCGGCCCACCACTTGCTTGGACCCGAGCCGAACTTTCCTTCGATCATCACCGGATCGACCAGAGCGTAGTACTGCTCGACCCTTCCTCCTAGCAGATCGGTAAGAGGCCCGGGCTGGCGTTGAGGCTGCAATCCGTTGTCTTCATCTTTCATGGCAGAACGCTGGCCGAGAACAAGATGTCCGCCTTGTTGAACGTAATCAGCAAGATTCTTGGCGGCAACATCGGAGAGTACGTTAAGTCCCGGAGCCACCACTAGTTTGTATTGGCTCAGTGAAGCGACGGGTTCGACAACGTCGATCGACTGGCTGATGGCGCGCAACGGCCCGTAGTAACTCACAAGTTCTGCTGCGGGATCGTAGCTCTTGTTGTGACGCTGCCAGTCAATGGCCCAACGGCTCTCATACGAGTGCAGGATCGCGACTTCAGATTTTACCGACGTCCCCGCGAGCATCGCCCTGGCCTTGTCAAACTCCTTGCCGATCTGCTGAGCCTCAGAATAGAGGGGCACGGGTGTCCCGTCCGCTCCCAGGAGTGTGCCGTGGTATTGCTCCTGACCATTCAACGCGCTGCGCCACTGCCAGTAGCTGACGACATCTGCGCCGTGTCCGATGGCGTGCCAGGCCATGGCGCGAACCTCGCCTTTATCGAGGGCATTGTTGGCCGGCGACCAGTTCACGGAGCCCGGCTGAGTTTCCATCACCCAGAAATTCTTGCCTTTGAAGCCGCGGGTCAGGTCGTGGGCAAAACCGTTTTTGGCGGGATCGAGGTGTCCCGTGCCGACATAGTCGTCCCAGGCGGCGAGGTCGAGATCTTTCTCTACGACGTAATGATCGAAGCCGTCATACCATCCCATTGTGTTCGTGGTGATGAACTGTTTGGGATCGGAATTGGCGCGAATAACGTCCAACTGGTTTTTCTGGTAACTACGCCAGGTATCGCTGACGAATCTCTTCCAGGCCAGCAACAGGCCGGGATTACCGTACTGCGTCTGAATGGGAATCTGGCTCCAGTCGAAAATCGTTTCGCTCCAGTAGGAAGTGGTCCAGCGGGTGTTCAGATTATCGAGTGTGCCGTATCGCGCCTTGAGCCACTGTTGGAATTGCGCTTTCGTATCAGGATCGAACGAGATGTCGGAATATTCATTGTCGATCTGCCAGCCCAGTACATAGGCATTGTGTCCGAAACGCTTGGCCAGTTGTTCGGCGATCTTGCGCGCCAACTCCCGATACTTAGGATTGGCGAAATTGAACTGCTGCCGATTGCCATGTTGGAGGCGGTGGCCTTCTTCATCGACACGCAGCGTCTCGGGATATTTCTGGGTGAGCCAGGCTGGCGGAGCCGCAGTCGGTGTGCCCACCACGGTGTAAATGCCGTGCTTCGAAGCCGCGCTGACGGCGCGATCGAGCCAGTCGAGATCGTAGTGGCCTTCGCTCGGCTCCATTCGGCTCCAGGCAAATTCTCCGACGCGGACCATGCGGATTCCGGCTTGCTGCATCAGCGTGAGATCGGCGTCCCATCGCGACTCAGGCCACTGTTCGAGGTACCACGCGGTGCCCATCATGATGGGAGGAGGCGGCGTCTGCGCGCACAGGCTGGTTGACGACAGAAGAGTGAGAGCAACAGCTAAAGAAGCTATGACTTCCATTATTCCCCGAGATGACCGAAATCTGCGCATGGGATGTCTCCAGATTCGTACAGAAAGTATTAAGCTTTGGCGACCTTCGTGACGTCTTATGCCCGACGCCCGATGTCCGGCACCTAGACCTTGGTTTTGGGTCTGCCCAGGACTAGCATGATTGCGCCAAAAATCAGCATGACTACTCCCCACTCGAGGTTGATGTTGATCCCCAGGGAGCGCTCGTAAATAGCCTTATCGCTGAGCGCGCCGAAAGCGATCAGCAATACTCCGAAGATGGAGAAGAGAAATCCTATTGGCAGTCGAATATCGAGTCCCATCGTTTCTCCTATCGGAAAACAATATTCAGCAGGGCGGTGGCTGCCAGCACCAGGATGGCAAGAACTACAGGCCGTTGATACCAGCTCAGACCTTGCTGTGTCGGGCGTTCAGTCAGTGAATAAACCAGGCCGGTGAGTTCCTTCTCGTCGTGGGCCCGCGTGAGCAGGCTGATCACGATTGTGATGACGAAGCAAGTGGTCCAGGCATAAATAGCAGTCCAGAAATTCTGCGCCATCTCGCTGGGATAAACGTGCAGGGCGGCGATCCATCCGCCTTTCACGCCGGGGAGGCCGCCTTGCGGCAAAGTCAGTGCGTGATGGAGTGCCGCCGCCATCGTGCCGCTCAGCAGTCCGCTGAAGGCTCCGTGGCCGGTGGTGCGCTTCCAGAACATGCCTAGTAGGAACGTTGCGAACAGCGGGGCATTCACGAAAGCGAAGACCAGTTGCAACATGTCCATGATGTTGTTGAACCGCGTAGCCATGTAAGCGGTCGCAATGGACAGCGCGATGCCGAAGATGGTCGCCATGCGGCCCATCCACAGGTAGTGCTCGTCGCTGGCTTTCTTGTTGATGTACGACTGGTAGATGTCATACGTCCACACCGTGTTGAACGCGGTCACGTTGCCCGCCATGCCGGACATGAAACTGGCCAGCAGCGCGGTAAGTCCGAGGCCAAGAATTCCGGTGGGAAAGTAATGCAAAAGCATGTTGGGAGTGGCCAGGTCGTAGTCGAGTTCCACCGTTCCGTCCTTATCGACGATAGGCTGGCCCGACGCATTCATCTTGGCCGGGATCAATCCTCGTCCTTCCGCCTGGCCCGGTATGGCCGCGCCATGAATCCCGGCCACGTTGGCCAGCTTTTGTGTCGGCAGGGCGATCGCAATCAACCCCGGCAAAATTACAAGGAAGGGAAAAAGCATTTTGGGAAAAGCCGCAATAAGTGGCGTGCAGCGGGCCGAATTCATGGAGTTGGCTGCCATGGCGCGCTGGATGACGAGAAAATCCGTACACCAATAGCCGAATGACAACACGAAGCCGAGGCCAAACGTCAAGCCGAACCATTCCACTCCCAGCCGGTTGGTGTGAGCATTGCTCATGCCCTGCCAGGAATGAATGTATGAAGGATCGAGATTGGCCTTCAGGCCTTGCCATCCACCGATGTTCTTCAAGCCCAGCCAGACCAGCGGCAGAAATCCTGCGACGATCAGAAAGAACTGCACAACCTCGTTGTAGATCGCGCTGGTCAGTCCTCCGAGCAGAATGTAGCCCAAAACCACGAGCGCCGAGAGGACCAGCGAGAAGTGAAATATCCACGCCTGCGGCAGTCCCAGCCAGGCGAAGGGCGAGTCGAAGATATGCAGGATCTGGATCAGCTTCGCCATGGCATACATCGAAATGCCCGAAGAAAACAGCGTCATGATGGCGAACGAAACAGCATTGAGCCCGCGGGTTTTCTCGTCAAAACGGAGCCGGAGATATTCTGGGACCGAGCGGGCCCGCGATCCATAGTAAAAAGGCATCATGAAGACGCCGACGAAGACCATGGCTGGGATGGCGCCGATCCAGTAAAAGTGGCTGGTGGCGATGCCGTACTTCGCCCCGGAAGCTCCCATGCCAATGACTTCCTGTGCGCCGAGATTGGCTGAAAGAAACGCCAGACCGGCAACCCACGCGGGAATGGACCGTCCCGCGAGAAAGAAGTCCGAGCTGGTCTTCACGTAGCGTTTCAGCACCGCCCCAATTCCGAGCACGAAGACGAAGTACACGACCATGATGGTCCAGTCGATGGTCCTCAGCATGAGTGAGTTCTCCTTCGTGAATCGGACTGAAAAACTACAGCTTCACGACAAATGGTGTAAACGATTGCAGTGTTGCCAAAGCTTTGTCAATCAGTTTCGCGGCATCCGTTTACAAGGCTCTACGCCGCGCAGAGCGACTTCAAATGCGCTGCCGCGCTTTCGGGCGTGATGTCTCGCTGCGGCATGCCCAGCATTTCAAATCCCACCATGAATTTTCGAATGGTCGCCGAGCGAAGCAGCGGAGGATAGAAATGCGCATGAAAATGCCATTCATGATGCGGCTTGCCATCGGTGGGTGATTGATGAAAACCCATTGAATAGGGGAAGGGAACTTCAAAAACCTTGTCGTAGGTCGCGGTCATCTGTTTGAGGATTTGCGCGAGCAGCGCGACCTCTTTTTCTTGAAATTCGGGGAACGCTCCCAGATTCCGGCGGCTGCAGATGAGAGTTTCAAACGGCCAAACCGCCCAGAAGGGAACCAGGGCAACAAAACCGTCGTTCTGGCAGACAATCCGTACCTGCTGCTGCTCTTCCAATTGGACGTAATCACACAGTAAACATTTGTCATGTTGCTCAAAGTAGGCACTCTGGCAAGCCAGCTCTTTTCTAGGGATTTCAGGGATCGAACTAGTGGACCATATTTGGCAGTGCGGATGGGGGTTGCTGGCTCCCATCATAGAGCCACGGTTTTCGAAGATCTGAACGTGATTGATTTGAGGCATTGTCCCCAGTTCGGTGAATTGAGAAATCCATGTCTCGATCACGCCCACAATGTCTTTTGGCGACATGGTGGCCAGGGTCAGGTCGTGGCGGGGGGAGAAACAGATTACCCGGCAAAGCCCAGGCTCGCCTTCCGCGACCAGCAACCCACGGTTCTCTATGTCGATGCGGTCGTCCCGGACCCCGGGTTTGAGTGCGGCAAAGTCATTATCGAAGACGAAAGTGCCGGTGTAGCGGGGATTGACGACCCCTCCAACCCTGGAGTTTCCGGGGCAAAGGTAGCAGGTTGGATCGTATTCCGGCTCGCGGCGGGTGGCTACTTTCTCGAGCTGGCCCTGCCACGGCCGGCCGGCGCGATGGGGAGATACCAGTACCCATTCCCCGGTGAGGGGGTTCAATCTTCGATGTGGATCTTCGGTAAGCTTCAAGCACGAGCCTCAGACGCTTGGGTTACAATGTAACGTAAAGTCTTACGAGTCTTAAACAAAGGCAAAGAGTATCACTGAAAAAAAGGGCTGCACGCCGGGTGATTCGGTGTAGCCTGTAATCGCTTACATAGTGCAGTATTTCACAACTTGAACTCGGATTTCACTTCCTGGCTGGGCCTCAGTGCGCACGACAAGTTCGACCATATGAAGCCGGCAGAATTGGCTCAAAAGTTTGAAGATTTGTTTGGGTCGAGGCCTCGCATCTTCTGCGCCCCGGGCCGAGTCAATTTATTGGGCGAGCACACCGATTACAACGATGGCTTCGTGATGCCCTGCGCCATCGGCTTTTCCACCCGCGTTGCCATCTCCCCTCGGCCAGACCACAGACTGGTCATTCGATCGGAAGACTTTCCAGAGCAGCTTGAAATCGATCTCGATCACCTGCCCAACCAAGGCACAGGGGTGTGGTCGGACTACGTTCTGGGCATTGCCGTAATGCTGAAAGAAGCAGGGCATCCGATTTCGGGCGCCAGCTTGCTGGTTCGCGGAGAAGTGCCCATCGGAGCTGGCCTCAGTTCTTCGGCGGCCATTGAGGTGGCCAGCGCTCTTGCCCTGATGAGTCTGAACGGAACCCGACTCGCGCTGCCCGAGGTAGCCAAATTATGCCAAAGAGCGGAAAACGAATTCATCGGCGCCCGCGTCGGCATTATGGACCAGTTCGTCTCCTGTCTGGGGCGTGCCGGACACGCTCTGCTCCTCGATTGCCGCTCACTTGAGTTCAAACTGATTCCGATCCCGGATGACATTCGCCTCGTCATCTGCAACACCATGGTGAAGCACGAACATTCCAGCGGCGCATACAACCGCCGGCGCGAAGAATGCGACGAAGGAGTAAAAATTCTGCGCCAGTGGTATCCCAGGGCGACTGCCCTGAGAGATATTTCCCTCGATCAACTTCAGGACCACAAGGCCGCAATTCCGGAGACCGTCTATAAGCGCTGCCTCCACGTCGTGTCGGAAAATCAACGGGTTCTGGAAGGCGGCAAGTATCTGACCGATGGCGATGTACAACGGTTTGGCGGATTGATGCGGGACTCGCACGTCAGTCTGCGCGACCTGTTCGAAGTGAGTTGCAAGGAACTGGATGTCATGGTGGAAATTGCCGGGTCTCTGGACGGCTTTTGTGGTGGACGCATGACCGGTGGGGGATTCGGCGGCTGCACCGTGAATCTGGTGAAGTCGCCTGCTGCGTCCCAATTTGCCGGTCAGATTGCGGAGCGATACCAGGCGGCAACTGGAATCAAACCCGACATCTACGTTTGCGCAGCAGCAAATGGCGCCGGCGCGGATTGAGACGAGCAAGCCGCAAAGCGGCCGAAAGAAATTTCGCCTACTGACGCTGTGCGTTTAGGCAACGCAGCATTGATTCTCGAAGCTTAGATAGCTCGAGTTGACCCCCGCATTACCAAGTGCGTGGGGATCGAATAATCAATGTCCGGGCCCGCTTCTTTTCGAATGAGAGTCTCGAGAGCGGCAAAAGCGGTGACGGCAAGCTGAGTTCGCGACAGGATCACTGTCGTCAAAGGTGGCTGCGTAAGGTGCGCGAACGAAATGTCGTCGAACCCGATCAGCGAGATGTCTTCCGGAACTCTCAATCCAGCATGATGAATCGCGCCCAGGGCCCCGATCGCGGTGAGGTCGTTCGAAGCGATGACGGCGGTTGGCCGCTGTGGTAGTTTCAGCAGACTTCGCATCGCCATGGCACCGCCTTCAATGCGGTGATCGCCTTTTTCGATCATGGCTTTGTCGGCAAGTCCTCTCGACTTGAGGCCGGAAATGTAGGCGTCACGCCGCATTTGGGCCGACTCCAGATTCATCGGGCCGGTAATAAAAGCAATGCGTCGATGGTTCAGCGAAAAAAGATGATGCATCGCCTCATGGATGCCCTGGGCGTAATCGATGCGAATGTTGGCGCTGTGCGGCCCGGTCTTACCGGTATCCATAAAAACGGTTGGAATGTTACGACGCGTGAGTTCGGCCACCAGGACGGGGTCCGTTTCTGACGTCATGATGGCCACGCCGTCGACTTTGCGTTCCACCATGCGGCGAACGCATCCCGCCATGCGCTTAGGATTGTAATCCGTGTTTCCAATGATCACTTCCTGGCCGCGTTCTACCGCCTGATCTTCGAAGCTTTTCACCAGCTCAGGATAAAAAGGGTTGGTAATGTCCGAGATGATAAGTCCCAGCATCCGGCTTCGGCCCGAGACGAGCGTACGGGCATGGGTGTTGGGATAGAAATTCAGCTCTTCGATCGCCTTGCGCACGCGCGCTGCAGTGCCGGGTTTAACCTTCTCGGAATCGTTGATGGTGCGCGATACCGTGGCGGTCGAGACCTTCGCGCGCTTGGCAACTTCTTTAATGTTCATGCAGATCCACGGGGTAAATTCGTGCGGAAGGCCTATTCTAGCAATGATTGCCAGACGAAAGAAATCACGTGTAGGGCGGATACTCTTGTCCGCCGCTGTTGAAGTTGATTTTGCTTCTTCAGTGTTTTGTTCGGACACGCAAGGTCAAAGTCAAACGCGGCGAAGAGAGAGGACCTCCTACACATAATTCAAATTGTAAGCGTTTACAGAAATTCCTCAATGTTAGATAATTCAGCCCGGCCATCTACCACTACGGCATTACCGAGGGGATCTCATGGACCGACGCAATTTTCTTAAAACTACTGGCACATTCATTGCCGGCGCAAGCATCGCGCGCTCTGCACTCGCCACTGCCGCCTCTGAACCGGCCGCCGCCGGACGATTGATCCTTCCCATGAATCGCAACTGGAGGTTCAGCCGCTCAGTCGCTGAAGGCTCTCACACCCGTGATTTCGATGACTCCGGGTACGAGCGCGTCGTGATTCCTCATACCAACGTCCGTTTGCCCTGGCACAGCTTTGACGAGAAGACGTACGAGTTCATCTCCAGCTACCGCCGCCGGTTCAAGCTGCCGGCGGAGGCCAAGGGCAAACACGTCTTCGTGGACTTCGAAGGCGCCATGACGGCCTCCACCGTGTGGCTCAATGGGCAGCGGCTGGGCGAGTACAAGGGCGGGTACACGCCATTTTCTTTTGATCTCACTCCGCACGTCGATTTTGAGGGAGAGAATGTGCTCGTGGTCGACCTCGATTCCAGCGAACGTCCTGACATTCCACCGTTCGGATATGAGATCGATTATCTGACCTTCGGTGGAATCTACCGCGAAGTGTCGCTGCGCATTGTCCCTGCAACGTTTATCGAAAATGTCTTTGCGAAAACGAAGGATGTGCTGACCGATCATCCCAGCATCGATGTGGATTGCCACATTCAGCGCACCGAAGCGTCGAAAGAAACGCTCACAGTTGAGGTAAGTCTTCGCGAAGGGGATCGTGTGCTGGCAAAGGGCACGCAGCGCATTCCTGCTGCTCAAGCAGCGAGTGAACCAACGGCGTACTCTGTCCACCTCGAGAAAGTTGGTCCGATCAAGCTATGGGATCTGACGCATCCGAATCTGTACAACGTACAGGTTCGCCTGCTGCGCGGGACGCAGGCAGTGGACGAAGTTTTGCGAACCATCGGTTTCCGGGAAGCTCAATTCACCGATCACGGTTTCGAACTCAATGGCAAAGTGATCAAGCTACGCGGCTTGGACCGTCATCAGACGTTCCCGTTTGTCGGCCAGGCCATGCCCGGCCGCCCGCAACGGAGCGACGTCAACATCCTGCGCAACAAACTGAAATGCAATATCGTGCGGACGTCACACTATCCTCAGTCACGCCACTTCCTCGACGCTTGCGATGAAATCGGCCTGCTGGTTCTCGAGGAGATTCCCGGCTGGCAGCATATCGGTGATGAGCCGTGGAAACTGATTTCCATCGATAACGTGAGCAGGATGATCCGCCGCGACTGGAACCATCCGTCGATCATTTTGTGGGGCGTGCGCATCAACGAATCGAAAGACGATCACGACTTTTACGTCCGGACCAACGCGATGGCGCATAAGTTGGACACGACGCGGCAGACGGGGGGCATCCGTTATTTTCAGGAATCGGAATTCCTCGAAGATGTTTTCACTATGAACGACTTCGGCTTTCCACTGAAGCCGCCGAATCACCCTCGCTACCTGAACACCGAGTTTGTCGGACACACCTATCCCACGAAGACGATCGATCAAGTGGAGCGCCTCACCGAGCACACCGTTCGCCACGCCCGCATCCATGATCAGCTGGCATCGAACCCGCAATACGCCGGCGGCATCGGCTGGTGCGCTTTTGACTACAACACGCACGGCGATTTTGGTTCAGGCGATCGCATCTGCTACCACGGCGTCACCGACATGTTCCGCGAACCTAAGCCCGCTGCCGGCTTCTACAAATCACAATGCGATCCGGCGGAAGAAGTTGTGCTTGAGCCGGGCTTCCATTGGGCGCGCGGTGATGCCTCGATTGGTTTCTCGAAGGCAGTCATTTGCTCCAATGTCGACCAGATAAAGCTTTACATCGCGGATGAGCTGGTTGCAACGGTTGATCCCGACCGTAAGCAATTTGCGCATCTTCGTTACGCTCCATTCGTTGTGGAACTGGGCGAACTTTTTCACAAATGGGGTGATCTGCGTCTTGAGGGCTATATCCAGGGCAAACAGGTCATCGTGAAGAAATACTCCGGTAAGGGCGTCGATCAGAAATTCACGCTCCTGCCCGACGACACGAGTCTAATGGCAGACGGTGCCGATACCACCCGCGTAGTCCTGCGGGTGACCGATGAATTCGACGCCATCCGGCCCTTCTCCAACGATGCCGTCAAATTTGATCTGGAAGGCCCGGCAGAGCTGATTGGGGACAATCCGTTTTCGTTGATCGGTGGAACGGGAGCGGTCTGGGTTCGGGCCAAGGAGCAGGCAGGAACGGTGCGGCTGACGGCGACACATCCGATGCTGGGGAAGCAGCAGGTGGAGTTTACGATTACTGCCGTAGCTGCAGAGGTTGTGTAGCTGTTCAGCTAAGCGAACCATGCGGCCCGGGCCGCGGAGCGGCGTGAGAATAAAGTCCCAGACGCAGGCCCGGGGTCAGCCAGCAGAATGATGCGAGCCCCGAAAGGGGCGAAAGAGACGTAGCCAAATAATCAAACCGCGGATCTTCGCTCTGGCGGCCCGACGGAAGGCGTCGGCCCCTACGTGGTTCGTGGTTATGCTTTGCTGCGTAGCAAATCCTCGACGTCGCCGATTTTTTCTCCCAACA
>Ga0163162_10006277_pt1 | contig 11513 bp, 6 predicted proteins | sample S55metaG_FD_115310 | JGI IMG/M metagenome (GOLD analysis project Ga0163162, IMG submission 115310) | Switchgrass rhizosphere microbial communities from Kellogg Biological Station, Michigan, USA - S5-5 metaG | ecosystem: Host-associated > Plants > Roots > Rhizosphere > Soil | place: USA: Michigan...
GGCCATTGGCACGACTGGCTAGTACTTGCCAAGATAGCGAGCAACCGGTTGGGAGCATCCTCCCCGCTGACCAAAATCTTCACGCAGCGCTGCCACCACGCCCTCACGATCTATCGCCGCAATCTACGAGCAGCAGTCTGACGACAGGAGAGCGTCTGATTTCATTGTGGGCCCGGAGAGATTTGCCCCCTTACCCAGGGGAATCAAACGACGGTACGCTGCATCAATGGCAAGTTCTACCATGACGTTAGGAGCAGATCATGATGGCAGCCGATTCAGGTACCGACGCCAGCGATAGGACTCTATTGCATAGCGAAGTCCTTCTACGAGGTGAAAGCGCAGGCGAAAAAAAAGAAAGTGGATCTGCAGACGGTAGCGAGCGATTCGTGTGGAAAACGCTTCGTTCGATGAACTTCGTATGACGGATGGTGGGAGGCGCGACGGCAGGAGAGACTTCTTGAGCGGACGCTTCGCAGGAATACCCGCGGCCTCAAGCTCTTTCTCCAGGAGTAGGTAGAGTTTTCTGCCGGGATGATCAGCGAAAACAGTACGACGGCCGTATCGATCCACCCAGAGACGCACCGATGGAGGAAGAACATCGACAGTCCATTCCGTAAGTGCTTCAGGAGCGAAAGGGCCCATGATCGAGGTGATCAGGTATGTCACTACCCCGATGCCCAGAGAGGCTCTGCGATCAGGCTCGGCAACACTCCGAAGTTCCCGCCAGAACGGATCATCACAACGATAGGCAAGCACATGCCGATAGAACTCAAGAATATGTGCAGTACGAGAAAACGCGCTGCATACGTCCTTGAAAGCATGAAGTCCCTGGCTCAGGAAGAGGTCGACAGGGGAAAAGACTGGCATGGTGATGTCAAAGATCTCTCGATTCACGATTCTATTCAATCGCGAATGCTCACCCTTGCTATCGGCCTCCAAATGCAGCTCCACTGCGCGGGACGGAAGGTCCTTGTAAAAGTCCTTCGTCGATAGGTGAGGTGTCTCGTTGATCTTGAACTCCCAGCTTTTCCCGCTGATCGCGTATAAGCGATAACCTCGACGTTCAAGAATACGGCGAGCCTCAGGAGCACTCTTTTCAGCAACGAGGTAATCAAGATCCAATTGGTGCCTAAGTTCCAAACGCGGCACCGACACAGGAGATAGTGCCAGGCCTTTCATCACGGCGTACGAGATGGCAGTTATTTTAAACTCGATCTGTATGGCCACTGACTCGTCCACCATGCCGCGCGTCCGTTTTGTGTTGTCATCCATGTTCTGTTGCAAGCGGTTGATGACGGCTTGCGGCAACGCATCGCGCAACCCTTGTTCCGTGAAGTGGTCAAGCAAATAGAGTGCGAGACCACTGATGTCCAACCAACGTAGCAGTCTGCGCCATTCCCTGGTCGAGAGGTGAAGCAACTGGTCGACTTCCTCAGATACTGGATCGCAAAAACTCAGGAGCACAGCCTCACGGATTCGCTGCTCTCGATTTATGTGGGACATTACTTTCCTGTTGATCAGGATTGACTCTTGCTGGCGACTGCGCTGTGAGGAAGCGCTACCATCGGCCGAGGGCTTGGACAGGCCGCGAAGTTGAGTTCCTTCCGAAATTCCTTTGCTATCAAATACTGACAAGGGAATGTCTCCTCTCTGCGTTGGCTCTACAGCGTGCATTCACGAAGTCGCGTATACAGTGCCATGTTGTAGTAAGGATAGGGTGGCTTACAGAAACAGTTGTCAACTCACAGTCACGCAGTTGTCATAGCACTGTTGGGATTGATGAGTTCTGATCCGCTTTACGAATATCTTGCATCGGAAATAACGCCCGGTTGCGCAGAAGTATCCCGGATAACTCCTCGAGAGGAGAGACCAATTGACAAAGAACAGACGATCCGGCGACAAATAGGGGCTCTAAGTGGGGGCAACAAAAAAATGACAATTAACTGATGTACCCATGACACCGTGGATGTGACTGTTCTCTTAGGGTCAATAAGGAGAAGTCGGCAACTCAAGCAGCGCTGCTTTCATTGGTGTGACCCCTTATGACTCTACGGCGACACGCGTATCTTCATACCTGTTTCGCTTGCACTTCACGCGTGATTCTCTTGGCACTGGCCTCTGCTGTGGGATCGTTGTTTTTCCTGGCAGGCAATGCAAGGGCTCAGGGAGTGCCCGGTTCTGGTTCGACGCAGGATACGACGCAGATCCCGACGAACGATGACCCGAGTGCAGCTACACAGGCATTTGGCAGCCGCTCGGGTTCTGCGGACGAGCGCAACGCGGTAACAACTTCAAACAATCTGAATGCGCCCGTAGCGTCGCTGCTCACCGATCAAATCATCCGGATTCTACAGCAAGACGAAAACCTGTTGATGGAGGTGAAATCGCAGGTTGCCGATCGTCTGCAACAGCAGGGCACCCAAGTGGAGGCGACTGACATCTCCGACGAGATGCTTTACAACCAGATCGCGACGAATGCCAGCGTGCGTGCAAATATTACGACCTATTTGAGGGCACGTGGGTATGTTCCCCAGGGGGGACTCGAGAGTTCCGGCGCCGGGCTCGCCCAGAACAATTCGCAGTTTGGTTCAACGTCATCCGATGGTCTGAGCACGAGTCCGTCTGGCATGAGTACAGGGGGAGATACCGGGTTCTCTAATCTTGATAGCGGCGGAGACGGCCAACCGCGCGCGACTCTCCCTGCAGGAAGCAGCCGGCGCAACATGGAAAACCGCGGGAAAGAAGAGACAAACGCCTCGACCGATGTTCCGAAGGTACAGCGCCTGCCGACTCCCTACAACTTACGCTCCATGCGTGATTTATACACCCAGGTTCCAGAGTCTGCAGTTCCTTTGAAGCGGTTTGGCTCAGAGGTCTTCGTGAGCCGGGAGTTCAACTCGATGGGACGCGGTGTGTCCACGAGAGACACGCCGCTTGATGTCCCTTTGGGTCCAGATTATGTCCTGGGTCCGGGCGATACGCTCGTCATTAGCCTGTGGGGCGGAGTCACGCAAAGCTTCAGCCGGGTGATCGACCGGGACGGTCATATTCTGTTACCCGACGCGGGCTCGCTCCAGGTTGCCGGCCTGCCGCTTCAAAGGGCAGAGAGCCTCATCGAAGGCGCACTCAGACAGCAATATCGGAATGTTCAGGTCGCCGTCACGATCTCTCGGTTGCGTTCGGTGCGTGTCTATGTTGTTGGAGATGTGCAACGGCCGGGTGGATATGACATTAGCTCCTTGTCGACCCCTCTGAGTGCGCTCTATGCGGCTGGCGGACCCACCTCGGTCGGCTCTCTTCGCATTGTCCGGCACTACCGTGGACAGACGTTGATCGAGGATATCGATCTCTATGATTTCCTCCTCCATGGAATTCGAAAGGCCAGCGTGCGTTTTGAAAGCGGCGACACGCTTCAGGTACCTGCGGCGGGTTCGCAGGTCGCTATTTCTGGTGCAGTAAAGCGTCCAGCCATCTATGAACTGAAGCCAGGCGAATCGACTCTTGCTTCGGCGCTCGAGGATGCTGGCGGCCTAACGGCCGCCGCCTCCCTGAGGCACATCACGATCGAGCGCATCGATGCAAATCGGCAGCGGGAAACGGTAACGTTGAAGGGTGTCAGTGGACAGGATTTACAGGCGGACCGAGTTGCAATCGAGACGTTTGTAGTCAAGGACGGAGACCGCATCCATATCGCTCCGATTCTTCCGTATAGTGAGCGAGCGATCTATCTCCAAGGCCACGTCGTTCGCCCGGGTCGCTTGTCCTATACCGATGGCATGCGGCTCAACGATGTGCTGCACAGTTATCAGGATATGTTGCCCGAACCGGCAGCCCACGGCGAGATTGTACGTCTGGTTCCCCCCGATCTCCACGCAGAGACAATTGCCTTCAATGTTTCTGAGCTGTTGATTGGTAATGAAAATCTCACTCTTCAGCCCTTCGATACGATCCGCATCTTTGGACGATATGAGGTGGATAAGCCGGAGGTCATAGTCCATGGTGAGGTGCTACGGCCAGGAACCTATCCGTTGTCGAACGGCATGACGGCTACCCAGCTTGTGCGGATGGCAGGCGGGTTCAAGCGTGACGCTTTGCTGGATAGTGCCGACCTGACCAGCTACGATGTCGAAGGCGGCAGTCGAGTTGCGGGGAAGGTCTCCACTCTCCATATTGGCGCTGCCGTTTCTGGTAGCACACCGGATGCGGATGTCCGGCTCAAACCCGGCGACATCCTTACGATCCACCAGATCTCCGGATGGAACGAGATTGGCCAATCCGTCACGATCCAGGGGCAGGTCAGATTTCCCGGCAACTATGGTTTTCAGGAAGGCGAGCGCCTCAGTTCTGTCCTTCGCCGTGCCGGCGGAATGCGCGATACCGCATACCCGGAAGGCGCCGTATTGCTCCGTGAGCAGGTGCGGGATATCGAGGAGAAAAGCCGCGAGGAACTTATTCGTGAGATCGAAACGAACTCCGCGGCCGCGCGACTAGGGCCGGCTGTCGGGACTGGTGATACGGGGAACACCCTGCAGTTGATCAAGGCGCAGCAGGAGCAGGCGGTTGCACAACTTAAGAGCCATCCCGCTACTGGGCGCATGGTGATTCATATCAGCGCCGATATCAATAGCTGGGCCAATACTCCCGCAGACATTGAGCTGCGGCCAGGTGATGTGCTGACAATTCCGAAACGTCCGGGCTTCGTGCTTGTGACGGGGCAGGTCTACAACGCCACGGCGCTCACGTTCGCTCCGGGAGAGACGGCCGCCTGGTACCTGAGCCATGCAGGAGGGACGAACTCAACCGCAAATCGTAAGGAGATCTTCATCGTCCGCGCAAACGGTTCAGTTGTCGGCCGGCACTCAGGTGGTTGGCTCGATCCTGATGTGCTCGAGACCAAGCTTAGTCCTGGCGATGTTGTCGTAGTGCCGCAGAAGATCATCGGAAGCTCGCTCCTTTGGCGAAATCTTCTGACTGCGGCTCAGCTTGCGTCTTCCATCGCTATTACGGTTGGAATTGCGGTAGCGGCCCTTTAGGCCCAATGGGGAGGACGAAATGAATACCATCACTTCCGCCATTTCGACTGAAGAAAGCAGGGAACAGGTTCCCGCGAACTGGGCGGTTCGCGCAGCACTGTTGTGGCAGCATCGAAGGCTGCTGACTCGTGTCGCCTCAATCTCGCTTGTAGTGAGTCTCGGAATAGCTTTCCTCCTTCCAAAACAGTACAAATCCACAGCCAGCATTATGCCGCCGGACCAACAGAACTCTGGCGCGATGATGCTGGCGGCGCTAGCAGGCCGCGGAGGACTGGGATCGCTCGGCAGCCTTGCCAGTGGACTCTTCGGCGGACACACGACCACGGCATTGTTCGTCAATCTCCTGCAAAGCGGAACGGTGCGTGGACATCTGATTGATCGTTTCGATCTTCAGCGGATCTACCACTCACGCTATCGGTTCACCGCTGCCAAGCGCCTTGCCAGACAGACCAAGATCACCGATGACAAGAAGAGCGGAGTGATCACGATCGAAGTGGAGGATACAGATCCTGTACGAGCTCGTGATATGGCGAAGGCCTATCTGGAAGAGCTGAACAATCTTGTCACGAAAGGCAGCACCTCGGCTGCGCGCCAGGAGCGTATTTTTATCGAGAACCGACTCAATGCTGTGAATGGCGATCTCGAGCGTGCGCAACTCGAGCTAAGTGAGTTTTCCAGTAAGAACACCACTATCGATATTAAAGAGCAGACGCGTGCCATGGTCGAGACCGGCGCGCGTGTGCAGGGGGAACTGCTTGTTGAGGAGTCTGGCCTTCAGTCCTTGCGGCAGATCTATGGTGATAACAATGTGCGCGTAAAAGGAACCGAAGCACGCATTGCGGCGCTTCGTCGAGATCTCGTGCAGATGACCGGGTCATCGGCTCCGTTGGGATCGGGAACCTCCGATTCAGGAGGAGCCGTGAGAGGCCTCGATGACAATGGAGCGCTTTACCCACCATTGCGTCAGCTGCCTCGCCTTGCCGTCCCACTTGCTGACCTCTATCGCCGCGTGAGAGTGCAGGAGACCGTCTTCGAGCTGCTCACACAGCAATACGAGATGGCCCGCATCGAGGAGGCAAAGGATGTCCCTGTCATCAGCGTGATCGATAGTCCAGGCGTTGCGGAGAAGAAGTCGTTTCCACCGCGCCTCATCATTACGCTGCTGTTGACTTTCCTCTCCTGTGCATCCGTGTCCGCGTGGATTTTGCTCCGCGAAGCGTGGACAAGGCTTAGCCCAGACGACCCGCGGAAGCAACTTGCTTCTGAAGTTTTTCCTGTTCTTCGCGCACGTTTTCATGCGATCGCTTCACGGGGTAAGGGGATCGCATGAGAAAACACATCACAAATGCCGGATACGGCGTGCTGGATTACGCCTCCTTCCCGCTGGGCATGCTTGTGGTGGCTCCAGTAGTACTGCGTAATGCGGGTGCGGCGGAATACGGACTGTGGATGGTAGCTACATCTGTTGTGAGTGCTGGTGGCATCATTGCCTCCGGCTTTTCCGATGTCGGAATACAGCGTGTGGCGAGACTGCGTGGGGAGAATAATCCGATAGCAATGTTAGAGGCCGTACGTACCATGCTTGCAATCAATCTTGCGCTCGGGCTGGTGATTGCACTGATGGCCTGGGTAGCCGCACCGTATGCGGCTCGACATATAGCCGTCTCGCGCCTGACCTCGGAGCGTGAGTGTCTGATTTGCCTTCGTATCGCCAGCGTTATGATTGTCATGCGCGCAATTGAAACGGTCAGTGTCGCCGTACAACGCGCGTTTGAAGAGTATCGAGGAACGGTACAGATCAGTACGGCCATCCGGCTAGTTACACTGGGGACCGCCGGCGTTCTTGCCTTGTTGGGCAGGCGGGCGGAAAGCATCATGGTTGCCACTGCAGTTCTTTTTGCTGCGGGTACCTGGTTCCAGTTTCGACAGCTTGGCAAGTTCCTGGATACCACGTCGCTCTGGCCAAAGTTTCACGCTCAAGAGACGAGCAATCTATTAGGGTCGGGAATCTTCGTCTGGTTTCAGGCGCTTGGTAGTGTGCTATTTCGGCAGTTTGACCGGATCCTGTTGGGCATTTCACTTGGAGCGGCGGCGGTTGCGCCCTATTCGGTCAGCATCCAATTTGCCGAGCCACTGGTAGGACTGACGGCTTCCGGCCTCTTCTTCTTCTTTCCTTACCTCTCCAGTCGTGTGACCACGCTCTCGAATGCGGCGCTGAGGAACACTGTTCTGAACGTCTTTCTCTGTAATTTGCTGCTGGTCGCGTGTGGGGGGGCGATTTTACTTCTCTTTGGAAATCCCTTTCTTCGGATCTGGGCTGGACCTGCAGTTGCGCATAGTGCCGCAAAGATTCTTCCACTGATTGTTGTGGGTTCTGCTCTCTCCGGACTCAGCGTCACCGGAATCTATACGATGCAGGCGCTCGGTCTGTTCCGTACCGTAGCGTACATCAGCTTGGCCAGCAAAAGCGGTTTGTTGCTGATGATGCTCTATCTGCTTCACCACCGCGGTTTGCCAGGGCTTGCGGTTGCACGTGTGTGTTATGGAGTGGCCGGACTGCTAGTGTATCTACCCCTGATTCGACAGCTTGGACTTTTCAAGACGTCCAGCAGCTCCATTCCTTCCAAGCCCATCATCACGGAACTTCAGGGAGGAGCGTAACGATGAAGGTCCTTATCACTGCAGCTCAGTTCTCATCCAGCATTTCCGGATTGCAACGACACGCGTTAAATATGGTGCGCAGTCTTCTTACGCAATCCAGCATCTCAGCAGTGCATTTTGCACTCGCTCCCTGGCAGCACGAACTAATGCAGGCCGTCAGCCTCTCGTCGATAGATCGTGTCACGACTCACGTTGTGGACATGGATCAAAGTCTGTCGAGTCGTAATCTTTGGTACTACCGCAGGCTACCAGAGTTGGCTGCTCAGATTCGGCCCGACGTCGTTCACCTATCCTATCCGGTTCCAGTCAAGGCATCGGCAATCTCTTGTCCCATTGTGCTGACACTGCATGATCTCTATCCTTACGAGATTCCGGAAAACTTCGGCTTTCCAAAGGTGATCTTCAATCGCCTGATCCTGCAACAATGTTTGCGCAACGTCGACGCGATTGCGTGTGTGTCCGATACTACGGTGCTTCGGATGAAGCAGTATGTCTCGAGGGGCATCTGGAGAAAGGCCATTCGGATCTATAACTGCGTCGAGACTGAGGAGCACTATACACAATACTCGCCTCTGCCCGAATGGCAGGGTGAGCCTTTCCTGCTCACTGTTTCACAGCACCGAAAGAATAAGAACATTCAATTTCTCGTTCGGGTCTTTCATCGGCTGCTTCGTGAGGGGTCAGTTGATCCAGAAATGAAGTTGTTTGTGATTGGCATTACAGGGCCAGAGACTGCACGCATCCATCAACTCGTATCTGATCTAGGGCTTGATCAGAGGGTGGTTTTTCTGCAGGGGCTCCCTGAACCTGTACTACAGTGGTGCTACGCCCACTGCAAAGTCCTTGTCGCTCCATCGGCAACAGAAGGCTTCGGCCTGCCGGTGGCAGAAGCCATGCTTGCAGGATGCCATATTGTCTGCTCCGATATTCCTGCTTTTCGAGAGATAGATGAAGGGCACTGCCGTTTCGTCGCGTTGGGCCCTGGAGCAGAGGAGAAGTTTGCTGGCGCTATTCTTGCCTGTCTCCAGGAACCTCCAAAGTCTCAGATCTCTCTTCCACAATTCTCAACCAGCGTAGTAGGGACTCAATATGCAAACCTCTACCATGGCCTCCTGTCATCGGTGTCCAGCTTGGGGAGTGCTGCAAACGCCGCTTCGGTTCAGCGTTTACGCTCGAACGGCAGTCGTTATGACGGAGAGCTCCAGCCCCAAATCGCAGGGAAAGGAGAGCGAGAGTGATCGCAACTGAACCCTTTGTTTCGAAATTAAGTGCCGATGAAGTTACAGCGTCCGGCGACCGTCGGAATGCGATTTCAAGAAAGCTGTTTCTGCAGATCACGATAGCTTGCGAGCTCGTCGCGGATTTTGTCACGTGTGCTGCATTGCTATTTGTCGTTTCCGTACTGCAAATGCGCTTCACGGATTCAGTCCGATATTCGTTTCAACAGTCGTTAGGGATCAGCGTCGTTTGTAGCCTGTTAGCCACACTTCTGCTACAGCGAAAAAGGACGGACAGCAAAGGGGCTCACCTCCATCCGGTCTGGGAGACTGCGGGGGCAGTTCGGATGTCCTTACAAGCTCTGCCGTTCATTTTGCTGGGTAGTTTCCTATTAAAGTTGGAGGTCCCACGGAGTGGGATTGTTCTGGCCTTCTTGCTAATGCCTCCCCTGCTGGCGCTCCAGAAGTATATGACCGCTTTCCTAGCTCAAAGACTGCACAGCAGATACTCCGTTGTGGAACGAGTTGTTATCTACGGAGCATGTGAATCAGGGCGGCGTATCGCATCAGGACTCTTATCGTCACCCCGTTTGGGGCTACGTCCCGTAGCCGTGATCCATGAGGATCCCGGTTCGACTGATGAATGCAGGTTAGAGCTTGCGTATCGGGGGCAAACGATTCCAGTGCGGTGCGCTTCGATGACGGCGAGCCTCCTGGAGTCGCTCCAGTGCGATCTGGTAATCCTTGGGGTACCGAACCTCCCTTTGAAAGATGGAAACGAGCTCAGAGCTGTAGTACGACAGGTAGGAATCCCTGTCGCACATCTGTCAGATCCTCTTGTACCGGAAGACGGGCCACGAGAATCGATTGAAATCGGTGGGCTATCGCTGATTCACGAGGAGCCGGCGGATATTGCCTGGAACTATGCTTTCACCAAGCGTGTGCTCGACATTGCCTTTTCTTCCATCCTCTTAGTGGTGCTTTCACCTGCGTTCCTTGTGATTGTGCTTCTCATCCGCTTGACCTCACCTGGGCCTGCACTCTTCGTGCAGAGGAGAGTGGGGCGCGCTGGCAAGCTCTTTAATATGTATAAATTTCGTTCGATGTCTTCCAGAGCAAGAAAGTACGAGTGCTCTCCGAAGATATCCAACGACCCCAGAATCACAAGAGTCGGCAGGCTCCTGAGGCTGACCGGTCTGGACGAGCTCCCTCAGTTGATGAATGTTTTCCTTGGGCAAATGTCGTTGGTCGGACCCAGGCCTGAGATGCCATTCATTGTGCGCCGCTATAGCGATTACCAGCGGCAAAGACTTCAGGTTACGCCCGGAATTACCGGTCTATGGCAACTGAGCCAGGACAGAGCTTTCCCCATCCACGAGAATCTCCATCACGATCTCTCCTACATCAGGAACCGAACCCTTTGCATGGATCTGGCGATTCTCATCCACACACTGTTCTTTTCAATGCGTGGAGGTGTATGACGGAGCATTCTCAACCGTGTCTATTTCAAATGGATCAACGTTTGCACCGGTTCTCCGCTGCATTGGTATACACATTGAGATCGTAGATGGAGCTTGATGCGTGATGGAAGACAGAGGATCACTCAGTACTGCCTCCACAGTGGATTTGGCGGTACCGCTGGTCGTTGGTTTTTGTTTCGCATTCCGCCTCGCAGTGCCGCTCCTCTGCATGAAGCTTGCAGGTGCCGATATTCAGACGGGATCGATGGTGAAGCTGGCCGTCGGCTTTCTCGCCTTTGGCCTAACCTGCTTCGTCGTCTTCGGAGCGGACGCACCGCCATGGCGCCTCGCGCTGCAACCGTCCGGCGTACGCTGGGTCCTGTTCTTTCTTGGATTCTCGCTGTGCAGCTTCGCATGGAGTGAAACGGCCTCGGTCGCTGCATCCCTGGTGTATTGGTTTGGAACAGCAGTCGACGTAGCGACTACGCTTCTGCTCCTTCGCGGAAAGAGCACTGTCGCCTCCGCTGAAGCTGTCATGAAGGGCTTCATTTTCGGTGCGTGTGGCGTCGCAATCGTCGCATGGATTATGCCGGCGGAGTACGATCTCCGACTGGGAGACGAGAATTTCTTCAATGCCAACTCCATCTGCAACGTCTGCGTCTTCGCCGTCTTCTTTGCGCAATACCTGATGCGGCGCAGGGGAGCGAAACTGCAGTTCGTCACTCTGTTTTTTGTCGTCACCATCGTCCGGAGCCTGAGCAAGACCACCATCGCAGCGTTCCTTATCAGCGAAGTGTATCTGCTGATCCAGGATCGCTACATGAGTCGCAGAACCAAGCTGTTACTCACGCTAGGCACGGTGTTGCTTATCCTGGCCTTCTGGGGCCTGTTCGATACCTACTACGACGTCTACACATCATCCGGCAATCAGGCGGAGACGCTAACCGGACGCACAGCCATCTGGGGCTATGTTGTCGGCACAGTGACAGAGCACCCGTGGATCGGCCACGGCTTCGATTCCATGTGGAACGTGGTGCCGGTATTCGGGACTTTCGAAGCACGCCACGCCGAGAACGAGGTGCTGGAACAGATTTACTGTTACGGTGTGGCCGGACTTATCCTGCTCGGCGGCGTGTACGGCA
>Ga0163162_10006279_pt1 | contig 11510 bp, 7 predicted proteins | sample S55metaG_FD_115310 | JGI IMG/M metagenome (GOLD analysis project Ga0163162, IMG submission 115310) | Switchgrass rhizosphere microbial communities from Kellogg Biological Station, Michigan, USA - S5-5 metaG | ecosystem: Host-associated > Plants > Roots > Rhizosphere > Soil | place: USA: Michigan...
GCTTCGCGCGCTACTTCGCCTACCTGAACCTGTTCGTGTTCTCGATGACGATGCTGGTGCTGGCCGGCAACTTCCTCCTGCTCTACGTCTTCTGGGAGGCGGTCGGCCTCTGCTCCTATCTGCTGATCGGCTTCTGGTACACGCGGCCGGCGGCCGTCCAGGCCGGCAAGAAGGCCTTCATCGTCAACCGCATCGGCGATTTCGGATTCGGGCTCGGCATCATGTGGCTGTGGGTGGCGCTCGGCACGCTGGACTACGCGGCCGTCTTCAAAGGTGTGGAGACGCTGGCGCCGGCCACCGCCACGGGCATCGCGCTGCTCCTGTTCATGGGCGCCTGCGGCAAGTCGGCCCAGCTGCCACTGCACACCTGGTTGCCCGACGCGATGGAGGGGCCGACGCCGGTGTCGGCGCTGATCCACGCCGCCACCATGGTCACGGCCGGCGTCTACATGGTCGCGCGTAGCCACGCGCTGTTCGAGCGCTCCGGCGCGGCGCTGGAAGTCGTGGCCTGGGTCGGCACCATCACCGCGATCTTCGCCGCGACCATCGGACTGGCCCAGACCGACATCAAGCGGGTGCTGGCCTACTCGACGATCAGCCAGCTCGGCTACATGTTCGCCGCGGTGGGACTGGGGGCCTACGTCGCCGGGGCCTTCCACCTGGTCACCCACGCGTTCTTCAAGGCGCTGCTGTTCCTCGGCGCCGGTAGCGTCATCCACGGCCTGAACGGCGAGCAGGACCTGCGCAAGATGGGCGGCCTCGCCTACAAGATGCCGATCACCGCCACCACCATGTGGATCGGTGGCCTCGGCCTGGCCGGCGCTCCGCCGCTGGCCGGCTTCTTCTCCAAGGACGAGATCCTGGCCGCGGCGCTCGACGGGCGCCACACGCCGATCTTCCTCCTGCTGGTGTTCGGCGCCTTCCTCACCGCCTTCTACACCTTCCGCCTGCTCTTCCTGGCCTTCAGCGGCTCGCCGCGGATGTCCAAGGAGGTGCTGCACCACGCGCACGAATCGCCCTGGGTCATGACCCTTCCGCTCGTGGTGCTCTCGCTGCTGACGCTGGTGGCCGGCTTCGTCTTCGGGCTGCCGCTCGGCACCACGCGCATCGCGCATCTGCTCTCAGCGGTGTTCGCGGAGCACGAAGGCAGCCACTCGGCCATCGTGGTGCTGGTGTCGGTGGTGGTGTTCGCAGCCGGCCTGGGCCTGGCCATGTATCGCTACCGCATGACGCCGGTGAAGGCCGACACGGTGGGCCGCGCCCGCACGCCGCTGCACGCGCTGCTGATCAACGCCTACTACGTCGATTGGATCTACGACACGCTGATCGTCCGGCCGCTCCTGGTGCTCTCCGGCGTGCTTGCGCGCGCCGTGGATCTCGGCGTCATCGACGGCATCGTCAACGGGGTGGGGCGTCTGGTGACCGCGTGGGGCGCGACCCTCCGCCGGGTGCAGAGCGGCTACGTGGTCAACTACGCGTTGACCATGCTGGCCGGTGCCGTGGTCGTGATCGCGTTCCTCCTGGTGCGATGAGGCCCGGACTGCTCTCCGTGGTCACCTTCCTGCCGGCCCTCGGGGCGCTGGCGCTGATCTTCGTGCCGCGGCGCCTGGCCGCAATCCAGCGGGGCGGGGGCCTGGTGATCACGCTGGTCACCTTCGCGCTCTCGGTACCGCTGTGGACCCGCTTCGAAGGCGACAGCGCGGATTTCCAGTTCGAAGAGGTGGCCCGCTGGCTGCCGACGCTGGGCGTGAGCTACCACATCGGCGTCGACGGCATCAGCCTGCTGCTGGTGTTGCTCACGACCGTCCTGACGCCGCTGGCCCTGGCCTCGGCCTGGCACGCCATCGAGGACCGGACCAAGGAGTTCGTGATCACCGTCCTGTTGCTGGAGACGGGGATGCTCGGCGTGTTCGTCAGCCTCGACCTCTTCCTGTTCTTCGTGTTCTGGGAGGCGATGCTGATCCCGATGTACCTGATCATCGGCGTGTGGGGTGGCGGCAATCGCGTCTACGCCGCCGTGAAGTTCATCCTCTACACGATGGTCGGCTCGGCCCTCATGCTGGTCGCGATCCTGGCCCTCTACTATCAGCACGGCGGCGCCACCGGGATCTACACCTTCGACGTCCCGACCCTCGCGCGCTTCGTGCTGCCGCCGGGGCAGGGGCAGAACTTGATGTTCCTGGCCTTCGCGCTGGCCTTCGCCATCAAGGTGCCGCTGTTTCCGTTCCACACCTGGCTGCCCGACGCCCACGTGGAGGCGCCCACCGCGGGCTCGGTGATCCTGGCCGGCGTGCTGCTGAAGATGGGGACCTACGGGTTCCTGCGCTTCTGCCTGCCGCTCTTCCCCGACGCGACCTACGAGTTCGCGCCGCTGGTGTTCGCGCTGGCCGTGATCGGCATCGTGTACGGCGCGCTCGTCTCCACCGTGCAGCCCGACCTCAAGAAGCTCGTGGCCTATTCGAGCGTGAGCCACCTGGGCTTCGTGATGCTCGGCCTGTTCACGCTGAACCAGCAGGGGCTGGTCGGCGGCGTCATCCAGATGGTCAACCACGGGATCTCCACCGGTGCGTTGTTCCTGCTGGTCGGCATGATCTACGAGCGCCGGCACACCCGGCTCATCGCCGACTTCGGCGGGCTGTGGGCGGTGATCCCGGCCTTCTCCGCGGTGTTCCTGGTGGTGTCGCTGTCCTCGCTGGGGCTGCCCGGCCTCAACGGCTTCGTGGGGGAGTTCCTGGTACTGGTGGGCGCCTTCCAGGTGAACCCGTGGCTGGCCGCCTTCGCCACCACCGGCATCATCTTCGCCGCGGTCTATCTGCTCTGGATGTACCAGCGCGTGATCTTCGGCGAGGTCACCCACGAGGAGAATCGCCGGCTCACCGATCTGTCGCTGCGCGAGTGGGCGGTGCTGGTCCCGCTGCTCGTGCTGATCGTGTGGATCGGCGTGTACCCGTCGGCCTTCACCGGCAAGACCGAGGCGACCATCTCGGCGCTCATCGCCCAGGTCCAGAGCAAGGCCAGCGTGGCGCTGTTGCGATGACCGACATCGTGTTCCCCGGCGTCGCCCTCGGCGGCCTCCTGCCCGCGCTCATCGTGCTGGGCACCGCCGGCCTCGTGCTGCTCCTCGACCTGGCGCCCCCGCGCGACACCAAGACCCATCTGGGCGGCATCGCGCTGGGCGGCATCGTGGCCGCGCTGCTGGTGGCGGTGACGCGGTGGGGGACCGAGCAGCGCTCGTTCCGCGACATGGTGCTGCTCGACAACTACGCGCTCTTCTTCGACCTGGTGATCTGCTACGCGGCGGCCCTGGTCGTGATGCTCTCGATGGACTATCTCGGCCGCACCGGCGGCGAGTCCGGGGAGTACTACGGCTTGGTGCTCTTCGCCACCGCCGGCATGATGCTGATGGTCTCGGCCGGCGACCTGATCGTGGTGTTCCTCTCGCTGGAGCTCATGTCGCTGTCGCTCTACGTGCTGGCCGGCCTGTTCAAGACGCGGCTGGCCTCCGGCGAGGCCTCGCTGAAATATTTCCTGCTCGGCGCCTTCGCGTCGTCGTTCCTGCTCTACGGTATCGCGCTGATCTACGGCGCCACCGGCTCCACCAGCCTCGACCGGATCGCGGCCTCGCCGGCCGCCAAGAACGCCGACCCGCTGGTGCTGGCCGGACTCGGGCTCATGCTGGTGGGCTTCGGATTCAAGATCTCCTCGGTGCCCTTTCACATGTGGGCTCCCGACGTGTACCAGGGCGCGCCGACCACGATCACGTCCTTCATCGCCACGGGATCGAAGGCCGCCGCCTTCGCGGCGCTCATCCGCGTGCTGGTGGTGGCGCTGCGCGGCGCCCAGGCCGACTGGTCGGCGCTGCTGTGGGGGATCGCGGCGCTGACCATGACCGTCGGCAACGTGGTCGCGCTCGCCCAGTCGAACCTCAAGCGCATGCTGGCCTACTCCTCCATCGCCCACGTGGGCTACATGCTCATGGGGCTGGTGGCCGGCGGCGCGCCCGGCGCCGGGGCCATCCTCTTCTACCTGCTGGCCTACACGTTCACCACGGTGGGCGCGTTCGGGGCGATCGGGCTGTGCGCGCGCGCCGGCGAGGAGGCGGTGGAGGTCGGCGACTACGCCGGGCTGGCCCGGCGCCATCCGGTGCTGGCCCTCACGCTCACGCTCTTCATGCTCTCGCTGGTCGGGATTCCGCCGCTGGCCGGCTTCGTGGCCAAGTTCTATCTCTTCGGCTCGGCGGTGCAAGCCGGCTATCTCTGGCTGACCGTGATCGCCGTGCTGAACTCGGCGATCGCCGCCTACTACTACCTGCGCGTCATCGTCTACATGTACATGCGCGAGCCGGAGGGCGAGGGGCTGTCGGTGGCTCCCTCACTGGCCGGCGGTCTCGCGCTCACCATCGCGCTGGTCGGTCTCGTGCTGCTCGGCCTCATGCCCGCGCCGTTCGCCGATCTCGCCCAGGCTGCCGTCACGCCGCTGCTGAGGTGATGCTGGGCGCGGCGGGCCGCCACTGCGACCGGTCCCGCCGGTGACGATCGCGCTCCCGCACCGCGGCTGGCTGTTCGACCTCGACGGGACCGTGTACCTCGGAGAGCGGCTGATCCCCGGCGCGGACGCGGTGATCGCGGCGCTGCGCGCCGACGGGCGTCGGGTGGCGTTCCTGTCCAACAAGCCGCTGTTCACGCGGCGCGACTACGCCGACAAGCTCACGCGGCTCGGCATTCCCGCCGCGGCCGAGGACGTCGTGAACTCGTCGATCGTGCTCGCGCGGCATCTGCAGCAGCTGGATCCCGGCGCGCCGGTGTTCGTGATCGGCGAGCCGCCGCTGATCGGCGAGCTACGCGATCACGGCTTCGAGGTCCGCAGCGACGCGGAGGTCCGGTGGGTGGTCATCGCGTTCGATCGCACGTTCGACTACGCCAAGCTCGACACGGCGCTGCAGGCGGTGCGACGCCACGACGCGCGGCTCATCGCCACCAACCCGGACCGCACGTGCCCGGTGGAGGGCGGGGAGATCCCGGACTGCGCGGGCATGATGGCGGCCGTGGAGGCCGTCACCAGCAAGAGCGTCGAGGTCGTGGTCGGCAAGCCGTCCCCCATCATCTTGCAGGTCGCGCTCGCCGCGCTCGGGGTCGCCGCCGCCGACTGCGCCATCGTCGGTGACCGCCTGGAGACCGACATCGTGATGGGCCGGCGGCTGGGACTGGCGACCGTCCTCGTCCTCAGCGGCGTGACCCGTCCGGACGACCCGCGCATCGCCGAGCTGCGCCCGGACCTCGTCCTGCCGTCGGTGCGCGCGCTGCTGGGCTGAGACGCGGCGGCGGAAGCGATGCGCAAGGCGTGGGCGCGGGTCGTGCCAATCCTCGTGATGGTGTTGCTGCCTCTGGCTGCGCCGGCGGTGGCTCAGAACGAGGACGCGCCCACCTCCGATGGGACCGTCCGGGTCAGAGGATCCCTGCGCTGCCCGACGCTGGCCAATCCGGGCGGATTGCCCATGGAATGTGTCGGGCGCCCCTTCGACTTCGGCGAGACGCTGAGCCGGGACTGGGCCGGCTTTCGTACCGAGCTGATCCGGCTCGGTATCACGCCGACGGCATCGTACGTCGCGCAGTTCCTGGGCAATCCGAGCGGTGGGCAGTCGACGGGGTTCACGTACGCCGGGACCTTCGAGCTGCTCGTGCACTGGGACATCGGCAAGCTGCTGCCGGTCGGAGGCCTCTCCCTGGTCGTCGGAACCGGCTGGTCCACGGGACGGAGCCTGTCGGCCGACGAGATCGGCAACATCTTCACCGTGCAGAGCGCCTACACGGCCGTCGACGGCGGCACGAACAGCCTGACGCTCGGTCCCCTGTACCTGCACCAGCGATTGCTCGACGACCGGCTGATGCTCGCGGTCGGACGGCTCGCGCCCGCCGAGACCTTCGCCACGATGCCGGTGCTGAACAACTACGTCAACGGCGGCATCAGCGCGACACCCGGGTCGCTGGAGACGGACATCCCGAGCTTCGCCACTTATCCGCCGGGGATGCAGTGGGGCGCACAGGCCGTCTACCGCCTGACCCCGGCGCTGCAAGTGGAGGCGGGAGTCTTCAACGCGAGCCGGAGGTCGGCGGCCGGCGCCGACGGCGGCGCCGATTTCTCGCTCGGAGGTGACCACACCGGCGTTTTGTCGGTCGTTCAGGCCACGTACCTGATCAACCGCGCCGGGACCAGCGCGGGATTGCCCGGCCTCTACTCGGTGGGTGGCATGTACGACAGCAGCCGCTTCAGCCGCGTGAGCGGCTCCGGCGGGACCACGCAGGGCAACACCGCGGTGTATGCCATGTTTCAGCAGATGGTCTACCGCGAGGGCGGGCCCGGCAGTGATCAGGGATTGACGCTGTGGGGAGAGGTCGCGGTGGCCCCGCGATCGAGCGTCAGCCCTCTGCCGTTGTTCGTCGGCGGGGGAGTCAGCTACCAGGGGCTCATCCCCGGCCGCGGACCTGACATCGCGTCACTGGGGGTGATCGGAGGCGCACTCAGCCACGACCTTCCTGGTACGACGGCAGAGACCGTGGTCGAAATGAACTACCAGCTCATCCTTCCCGGCGGGCTGTCGATCATGCCGGATCTGCAGTACATCATCCGTCCGGGCGGAGTCCGAGCGGTGGGAAACGCGCTCGTGCTCGGCGCGCAGGTGACGATCAGCTTCTGACCGTTCGCGGAGCCGCTCGGCCTCAGCGCCGGCTGCCCCTTGGCAAGGCGACACGGGCAGACTATCGTGGACGGCATGAAGACGATCACGCCCGAGTGGACGCAGGAGCTCGACCGCCGCCGCGAGGGGATGGTGACCCTGCGCCGCGACTTCCATCGCCACCCCGAGCTGTCCTTCGACGAGCGCCGGACGGCCGAGATCATCGCCGAGCGGCTGCACGCGGCCAAGCTGGAGGTCCGTACCGGGGTCGGCCGCACGGGCGTCGTCGGCGTACTCCGGGGTGACCGGCCCGGGCGCACCATCGCCTGGCGCGCGGACATCGACGCGCTGCCGCTCACCGAGATCCTCGACGCGCCGTACACGTCCTCGAAGCCCGGCGTGATGCACGCGTGCGGTCACGACGGCCACACCGCCATCGCCATCACGCTGGCCGAGATCCTCGCGGCGCGCCGGCGCGATCTGCCGGGCACCGCAGTGTTCGTCTTCCAGCCCGCCGAGGAAGTGTTCGGCGGTGCGGAGCCGATGATCGCGGCCGGTGTGCTCGAGCAGCCGCGCGTGGAGGAGATCTACGGCCTGCACCTCACCACCCAGACGGCGGTGGGGCAGGTGGGCATCGTGCCGGGGCCGTCGATGGCCTCGGCGGACTTCTTCGACGTGGAGGTCCGGGGTCAGGGCGGCCACGGCGCTTACCCGCATCTGTCGATGGATCCGATCACCGCCGCCGCCAACATCCTGCTCGGGATGCAGAACCTGGTCTCCCGCGAGGTGGCCGCGTACGAGACGGCGGTACTCACGGTGGGACAGTTCGTCGGCGGCACCAAGCACAACATCATCCCGGCCTCGGCGGTGCTGCGCGGCTCGCTGCGGACGTTCAACGCGGCGGTGCGCGCCCAGGTCAAGCAGCGTCTGGCCGACTACACCGCGGACATGGCGCGCGCCTATCGCACCAGCGCCACGCTGAGCTTCCGGGGTGACGGCTGCCCGGCGGTGGTCAACCACGCCCGGGAGACCGAGTTCGTGCGCGCGTGCGCCACCGCCGAGCTGGGCGCGGCCGCCCTCAAGGACGGGCCGATCGTGATGGCCAGCGACGACATGAGCCTGTTCCTGAACGCGCGCCCGGGCTGCTACTTCCGCGTCGGCATCTCGCCGACGGACGGTCGCCCCCATCCGCATCACGCTCCCGAATACGAGATGAACGAGGATGGACTGCCGGTCGGCCTGCATCTGGGGCTGTCCGTGATGCTGAACGCGCTTGGCGGCTGAGCTCGGCGCGGCGCGGCCCTGGGCCCTGGCCGACGCCGAGTACGACGTCGTCATCATCGGCGGAGGCATGGCGGGCGCCGGCGCGGCCCGCGACCTGGCGCTGCGCGGGCTGTCGGTTGCGCTGGTCGAGAAGGGCGACTTCGCTTCCGCCACCACGGCGCGCTCGTCCAAGCTCATCCACGGCGGCCTGCGCTATCTCGAGCTGTTCGACTTCGGGCTCGTGCGCGAGTCGCTCCGCGAGCGCGAGCGTCTCGGGCGATTGGCGCCTCACCTCGTGCGGCCGCTGCCGTTCTTGGTGCCGATCTACGGCAACTCCTCCCGCGGCGTCATCAAGGTGCGGATCGGCCTCACGCTCTACGACTGGCTGACGCCCGGCCGGACCCGGGAGCGCTATCGCGTGCTGAAGGCCGTCGACGCGCTCAGCCTGGAGCCCGGCATCCAGCCCGAGGATCTGCGCGGCGCCGGCTACTACTTCGACGATCTGTTGCTCTATCCCGAGCGGCTGTGCCTGGAGAACGTGCTCTCGGCGTGCCGGCAGGGCGCGCGCGCGTTCAACTACGCGCAGGTGGAGGAGGTGCGGCGCGACCCTGCGGGCAAGCCCAACGGCGTGCGCGTGCGCGATCTGCTCACGGGCTCGGTCGCCACGCTCGGCGCCCGGGTCATCGTCAACGCCACCGGCCCCTGGGTCGACGAGCTGCGTGCGCTGGCCGGCGTGCGCGATCGCGGCTCGCGCATCCTGCGCCGGACCAAGGGCATCCACTGCGTGCTGCCGCGCCTGACCGATCGCGCGATCTACCAGTCGACGCGCGACGACCGGATGATCTTCGTGATTCCGTGGCGGGAGTTCTCGCTGGTGGGGACGACCGACACCGATTTCGTGGGCGGCGATCTCGACCGCCTCCACGCCACCCACGACGAGGTTGACTACCTCCTCGGCGAGGTGCGGCAGGCGGTGCCCGATCCGCGTGTCAACGCGCGGGAGGTCGTCTACACCTACGCGGGGGTACGGCCGCTCTCCTACGAGGAAGGCAAGCGCGAGTCGGACGTCTCGCGGGCGCACAAGATCGTCGAGGAGGCGGGCGGGCGCTTTCTCTCCATCACCGGGACCAAGCTCACGTGCTTCCGCAGCCTGGCCGAGGAGCTCGGCGACCGCGTGACCCGCGCGCTCGGCCGCTTCACGCCGGGCCGCACCGCCCAGCTGACCCTCGACGGCGTCGACGAGGAAGCGCGCCGCGTCGAGGCGCACACCTGGCTCGACGTCTCGGACGACCTCGCGGCCAGCGGACTCGATCGGGCGACGCTCGAGTCGTTGGTGACGCTCTACGGTCGCAACTACCGTCGGGTGATGGAGCTGGCCGGCAAGGTCCCGGGCGGAACCGAGCGCCTGTGCCCGTCGAACCCCGACGTGGTGGCGCAGCTGTCCCACGCGGTGAGCGAGGAGCTGACCGTCTCGCTGCAGGACGTCATGCTGCGACGGACGGGCATCGGCACCAGCCACTGTCAGGGTCAGGACTGCGCGGAGTCGATCGCGCGGCGACTCGGGACGCTGCTGGGCTGGAGCGGGCGCCGGGTCGACGCCGAGCTCGCATCGTTCCAGGCGCACGTCACCCGCTCCCACCGCTTCCGCGGGTGAAGCGGGACGCGTTTCGCCGAGCGCTGGCCTCTGTCGCGGCCGGCGTGGTCCTCTTCGTCGCCGTCCCGCCGGTCCGGACCGCCGACGGCGTCAAAACGATCCCCACGCGACCGGGAGTCACGCAGGGTTTTCTCCTCGTGCATCCAAGCGGCGCGCCGGTCGCCACTGTCGTGCTCTTTGCTGGTGGCAACGGGCTCCTCGGGCTCGGCTCGGGCAAGCTCGGTCTGGCCGGCAACTTCCTCGTGCGCAACCGGGAACGGTTCGCCAGCCAGGGGCTGCTCGTCGCCGTCGTGGACACGCCGTCCGATCATCCCGGCGGTCTCGACGGCTTTCGTACCAGCGCGGCCCACGCCGAGGACGTGCGCGCGGTGATCGCCGCGCTGAGACAGGAGGCGAAGGTGCCGGTGTGGCTGATCGGCACGAGCATGGGAACCGTGTCGGCGGCCAACGGCGCGGCGCGGCTCACCGCCGGTGGACCCGACGGGATCGTACTCACGTCGACCGTGACGCGCGTGAGCCGTGAGCGTATCGAGACGGTGGGGGACGTGCACCTCGCGGAGATCCGGGTGCCGACGCTGATCGTCCACCACAAGAACGACGCGTGCAAGGCCACGCCGTACGCCGACTCGCCCTCGCTGCTGCGCGACCTCAAGCAGGCGCCGAAGCGGGAGCTGCTGGCGTTCGACGGGGGCGAGTCGCCGCGATCGGGCCCCTGCGAGGCGTTCGCGGCGCACGGCTATGTCGGGCTGGACGCCGAGGTGGTGACCGCCATCGTCGGCTGGATCACGGCCACGCCCCGCCTGTAACCGGAACGTCGCGAGGCCTGTGCTATAGTCCCGCCACCGCGTTCGAATCGACCAGGAGGACATTCATGAGCTGGTTCACGCTGCGCTCGCTGCGACTCGCCGTCCTCGTCTCAGTCGTCACGCTGACGGCCCCCGGCGCGGCTCTGGCCAAGACCGAGATCTACTGGTGGCACGCTCTGCAGGCCACGCTCGGCGAGCGCGTGAACGAGATCGCCACCAAGTTCAACGCCTCGCAGAACGACTACGAGGTGAAGGCGATCTTCAAGGGCTCGTACCCGGAGACGCTCAACGCCGCCATCGCCGCCTACCGGGCCAAGCAGGCGCCGCACGTCGTGCAGGTCTACGAGGTCGGCACGCAGACCATGCTGTCGTCGGGCGCGGTGTATCCGGTCTTTTCGCTGATGAAGGACAACAACGTCGCCATCGACTGGAACGACCTCATCGGTCCGGTCAAGACGTATTACTCGAGCGGCGGCAACCTCTACTCGATGGCGTTCAACTCGTCCACGCCGATCCTCTACTACAACAAGGATCTCTTCAAGAAGGCCGGACTCCCCGACAAGGCGCCGGCCACGTGGGACGAGGTGGAGTCGATGGCCAAGAAGCTGGTGGCCTCGGGCGCCAAGTGCGGCTACAGCACCGCGTGGCCGTCGTGGGTCATCATGGAGACGATGCACGCCTACCACGACCAGCCGTTCGCCGATCACGCCAACGGCTTCGACGGCCTGGCCACCAGTCTCAAGATCAACGGCGCCTTCGGTGTGAAGATGCTCGAGCTCCTGCAGCGCGGCGCCAAGGAAGGCTGGTTCACCTACAACGGCCGGCTGAACAAGGCCGAGGCCAACATGGGCGGCGGCGAGTGCGGGATCTTCACCACGTCGTCGGCCTACATCGGCAACATCACCAAGACCGCCGAGGGCAAGTTCGCGTGGGCGACGGCGCCGCTGCCGCGCATGGCCGGCTACCCGCAGGGCAACTCCATCATCGGCGGCGCCACGCTGTGGGTCATGAAGGGCGCCAAGCCCGAGGAGTACAAGGGCGTGGCGCAGTTCTTCAAGTACCTGGCCTCGGTCGAGAACCAGGCGTGGTGGGCGGGCGTGACGGGGTACCTGCC
>Ga0163162_10006280_pt1 | contig 11510 bp, 14 predicted proteins | sample S55metaG_FD_115310 | JGI IMG/M metagenome (GOLD analysis project Ga0163162, IMG submission 115310) | Switchgrass rhizosphere microbial communities from Kellogg Biological Station, Michigan, USA - S5-5 metaG | ecosystem: Host-associated > Plants > Roots > Rhizosphere > Soil | place: USA...
CCATCGGGAATGCTCGGAGAATTCCCGACCTTGGCAGCCTATGTCGCCCGGGCCGAAGAGCGGCCTGCCTTCCAGCGCGCCTTTGCCGATCAGCTTGCTTTCAACACGGCTGATAAGGCGGCGGAGAATAGCCACGGTAGCTGAACGGACATCGGTGCAGCGGGCGTGAGGAGCCCAAGCTTTCGAGCACCCACTGGCTTGACGCTCTCCTAGGCAATATCGTGCCATGCCTACAAATAAACCCCTGCTCCGATTCTACGCGAGCGGTAGCGACGGCCGTCTCTATCATGTGGCCGCCGTTGCACTCGACGAGCCGTCCGTCGCTGACACGTCAAAGGTAGGCTATGCGCTTGCTGATGGGCGTCGCCTTGTTCAAACCGATGGCCAGACGTTTGCACTGGAAGGCGGAGGGCTTACCTTTCGGATTGAGCCATGACCGGCTGGAATGCATCCGGTCAGGACGCTCTGTTTGCCGACACGCTGGCCTTGGTCGAAAGTGTGAAATCGCGCGATTTAGGCGAAGCGCGCAACCATTGCAGTTCGCTCACCGCGCGGGCTCAAGCAGTAGGGGATAGTGCGTTGGAACGAGCGGTCGCGAGCATGGCGTGCGCGCTTGAGGACTTCGTCCCCGGTGGGAACATCGATTTCAGTTACGAACTTGCCGACCTGATGTATGAAATTTCCTCACTCAAGCTCGTCAACTACTCAAAGCATTACGTCGCCCCGCGAACCGGGTGACAGAAACACGCAAGAAGACTGGGCCTGGCTTGCCGAACAAGCCTGGGCACACTGAATCATGCTTGAGGCCATCACGCAGTACGTCGAGCGCCGACAGCCGCGGGTCGGGCGGCCCGTTGTAGAAATGGACATTTCGTTTATCACTTGATGAGTTCGCTGTTCTCAAAGGCAAACCCAAAATACCGGTCCAGGGACAATTCCGGATAAAACGGAACCGTGCAGTGCCTTTGCGTGTTCTCCCATCGATCCCTTAGCTTGTAGCCGAGCGACGCCAGCCCTCCCATGAATTCCCGCTCGGCCAACACCCGGTAGGGGCAACACGTCACCCCCATGTTCTGGACGGTGAAATACGATTCGCGGGTGTGGATCGGCACTGAGTTCAGTAGAAGGAAGCGCGGCCTCACGGGCATGGCGGCAATGGCTTCGGCCAATGTGTATTCGAGATACTGCAGCGACCCCGCCGCAAACAGGATGTGCGTGCCTGAAGCGGCGGCGACCGTTGATGCAAAGGAAAGGCGCCACGCTGGATCGTGTTCCATGGCCCAGGCTTCGCCGGCTGCATTGACGGCCGGTACGTCCTGCACGGTCCAACGCAAGCCTTCGGGATACTCCAGGTGTTTCTGATAAGAGTAGTACGCAATGCCGATGTGTCCACCAAGGTCGAAAACGCTGCGACCTCCCTGGTCGAAGAAGCGGCCGAGCCAGTAGATCATCGGGTAATCGTTGAGATAAACAATGTGTGTGCGCTCACGGTAAAGATCCGCGGCGTCGCTATTGTCATACCCCGCCGTCCGTCCGGCCGGAATGCTCGCCTGGGCCTCGGCGAACGATTTATAGACGCCGCGATAGATGTGATGGGTCGATGTGGTGTGGGCCAGGAAGCGGCTTTCGTAGTGCGATTCCTGCCATCGCCTCACCAAGGAAATACGGCTCGGCGTACCTTGCCAGATCGGCGTTGCGTGTTGTGTCGTCATGGCGCCCCCTCCCGAGAGCTCCCGCAGCACTGGTGCCGGCGGACGGGCGGCGTCACCCGCCCCATTCACGACTTCACTCTACTGTGTGGCGAGACACGCACCATCACAACATTCGCCATAGCCTACTTTTGGGATAGGCGCAGACTACGGCTAAGCGTCTGCTAATGTTTGTTGATATCGCTAGGAGGTGCGGCTTTGTTGACTGCCTCGATGGAGTAGTCGATGTTACGCGCAAGGATTTGCCTTGCCGTTTTACCGTCGATAACACCGGCATAAGATTTGACGATGGCCTGGATCACCAGAAGCGGGTTGTCCCTGTAGATGTAATGCCCAGTCCCATAGGCCGTAATGCCTAGCCGGTTGGGCGCAGTACGGACGAACGCCCGATGGCAATCCTTCCAGCGGCTGATGTCGGCATCCGAGGAAAAAGGTGGATGGTCCGAGACCAGGTCGATGACGGGAATGGAGGTCGGGAAGGCCTGGGCCCGCACGATGGCGACGGTTTTGGGCAGGTTCTTCGACTGGTAATAGCTGCCTAACGAGCCTGAAGCGGGTGGCTTCTTGTCAGCTTGCTCACGCACGAAGTCCTTCATCCAGCCCTCGCTAAACCAGCAGGCCGTACTGCCATCCACTAGGACCGCTGCCTTCACCCGCTGTGGGTGCTTCGACGCGTAGAGCGTTGCGTAGAGCGCCCCGTACGAGTGGGCCACGAGCATGACTTTCCCGTCGTAACCCAGTTGGTGAAGCGCTTCGTCCAGTTCCCCAACGCCGTTCTCGATGCCATGGGCTTCCACGGACTGGTTACGACCGTTGAGTTCGCTCCGTCCGAACCCTGCGCGGTCGTACGTGATGAGTGTCGCACCGGTGATATCGTGCAGCGGCTTGGCGATACCGGCCCACACGGTCGAATCATCCCCGCCGCCGGCCTCGAAGAGGATCGGGAGCCCCTCTCCCTTGTAGACATGGAAGTGCAGCTTGTCTCCCCGCACGGCAAGGTCGACATCCGTCTCCTGCGAGTGCGCCTGTTGCGCGGCCAGCGCGACGAGGCCAAGCATCAGCGCAGCAAGCAACTTCATGGTCCGCCCCTGTCCCGTATCCATCCCATCACCGCCGGGTTAATGGTTCACCTCCCAAGCTTGCCCTTGTGGCACGTCTCCGGCAACTGCCTACTGATTGCCTGCCGCCTGGTTACTTGACCCGACCCCTGGGGCAAGCCACAAGATAGGCGCCGCCTTCAAACGGAGTGGCGATTCATGAACCCTTCGACGATGTCTCTCCACGCTTCCGAAGCAGCCAGGAAACTCGGTGTTTCCACCAAAGCCCTCCGTCTTTACGAGGAGCATGGCCTGATAACGCCGAGGCGTACGTCAGCCGGTTATCGGATTTACGATGAACGCGTCATGGTTCGCGCTGCTGAAGTTGCGGCGTTGCGCAAGCTTGGATTGAGCCTTGCGCAGGTTGCTCGCGCGTTAGAGGGAGAACCGCGGGACCTGGAATTCGCCCTTGCATTACACGAAGAGAAACTTACCGGCGAAATTCGCCGCCTTGCTTGTGCCAAGGATAAGGTTCATGACCTTAGGGATCAGCTTGCGCAAGGCAAGGCGCCGGCCGATGGCGGGATCGCAAGCGTGCTTAAGCCATCGACGGGAATCAGCGTGGCTTTCGAGCTTCCCTGGCCTTGGGGCGGCGAATGGTTCGAACTTCGCGATATCCCGGCCTTGAACTTTATCGTGGGACCCCTCGGTAGCGGGAAGACAAGGTTCGCCCAGCGCTTGGCAGACGAATTGCCTGGCGCGTTGTTCGTTGGCCTGGATCGCGTCGAGGAGGGGGTGGCCGAATCAGAACGCCTTATGGCTTTAGTTGCTGACTTGGAAGCTGAAGGGCCGACCGCGCTCGTCATCGATATGGTGGAACAAGGCCTTGATCGCGAGAACCAGGAAGCGCTGATCGCGCATCTTCGCCAGCGCGCCAGGATGAGTGCACGTCCACTTTTTCTCATGACTCGCTCTTCATCGATCCTGGATCTCGCGGCGATGGGTCCACACGAGTCCATTGTTTTCTGCCCACCCAATCACAGTCCCCCTGTGCAGGTTGCGCCTTATCCGGGAGCCCCGGGGTATGAGGCTGCCGCCATGTGTCTCGCGTCGCCCGAGGTGCGGGAGCGAACAGCCGGCATGGTCGCCTGGCTCCCCGCAACACCTGAACTGTCTAGGGCGCTGGCTCCAAGGGGACAATGACGCCTGGCTTGCGGGGAGCATCGCTCTGCACTCCGCATGAGGCATGAAGCTGACGGCGGTTGGCGAACCAGAGGATGAGTGAGCCGAGGGAGATGGCGCCCAGCACCAGGAACGCGCCCTTGAACCCGATGCCTTGCGCAATGGTGCCGCCAAGCGCGGGGCTCAGCGCCGCGCCCACGCCCTGCATGGTCATCACCGCACCCTGGGCGACGTTCACCCGTCCGGTACCCTGCATCAACCGCGCGACCAGCGCGGGCACGGCCACGCTCTGCAAGCCAGCGCCCACGCCATCGAGTGCCTGCACCGGGTATACGCCCCACCGGTTGATAAAGAACGCCGCGATCACACCGCGGATCGGCAGGGCAAGGAATGTGATGAGAATGACCCACCAGTATCCGCGCGTGCGGATCAGGCGCATGGCAAGGAGGGACGCCGCCACCATGACGAGCTGGGCGATCACGATAGTCAATGCGGTGAAGGCGCTCGGGTCACCCTGATGGTCAGCAACCACGGCCATGCCGTAGAGGGGAAGCATGGCTGCGTTGCCAAGGTGGAAGAGGGCCAGCGAACCGGCAAGCAGGAGCAAGGGTCGACACGTAAGAAGGATTGAAAAACCCGACGGTGCATCCTTGTCGTCCCCATGCGCTTCCAGGCCGCGTGCCGCCCGGTGATCAATGGCTTTGCCCGGAATCATCAGCACGGAGATGACGGACAAGATCCCAAAAAGGCCGGCGATCAGGAACACCCCGCCAAAGCCGAATTTCCAGCCCACAAAACCCGATAGCCCGGCCCCGATGACGTTGCCGCCATGGTTGGCCACCTGATTGCGGCCAAACTGGTGGTCAAATCCCCGCGCACGTGCCATGCCGAGGGTGACACCGGTGATGGCCGGTCCAAGCAACGCACCGGCAATGGCCGTAGCCACCTGGGAAAGCACCACCATGGGAAAGGAGTGGGCGTACCAGACGATGCACGAGGCGAGCACGGTACAGATGCTCGAAGCGACAATCGCTGCCCGCTTGTGGCGCGTGGCATCGATGACCGCACCGGCAGGGGCGGTGACGAGCAGTCCTGCGACACCCCCGATGGTCATGACGGTACCGATCGCCCCGGTCTTCCAGCCAAGCGACTGCAGGAACACGCCGAGGAACGGCCCGATGCCCGCCTGCACATCCGCCACGAAGAAATTGAGGGCTTCCAGCGGGCGCTGTCCTACCGTCGACGTCGAACGATCGGCAGGCGGAAGGGCGGATTGAAGGGAAGGTGAGCGCATGAGGTCGCCCGGGGCAGATGGGGCACGTTAGGCTGGCCGGCCTCACCCGGGTGTGAATGTGCTTGCCGATTGCCCGCGCCGGCCCGTTGCCCGCTCATGGCATCATGGTGCGCCTTCGCCTAGACCCGCAGCCATGCCCAAAAAAGCCGCCGGTAACGATCTCTTCGCCGCTCCCACAGCGCAGCAGCATTCGGTCCGCATTGGCATCGGTGGCTGGACGTATGCTCCCTGGCGCAAGAATTTCTATCCGGATGGCCTGGTGCAGAAGCGTGAGCTGGAATACGCCAGCCGCCATCTGCGCGTGATCGAGATCAATGGCACTTTCTACGGTGCACAGAAGCCGGCCACGTATGAGCGCTGGGCAGCCGAGACGCCCGAGGGCTTCGTGTTCTCGCTCAAGGCGCCGCGCTATATCACCGAGGGCAAGAAGCTGGCGGATACCGCCAAGGGCATCAGCGGGTTTGTCGAGGGCGGCCTGGATCAGATGGGCGATCGTCTGGGGCCGATCCTTTGGCAGTTGCCGCCGTCGCGTCGCTTCGACGCGGACGACCTTGATGCGTTCCTTCGCCTGCTGCCGGCCAAGTTGGGCAAGCGCCCCCTGCGACACGTACTGGAAGTACGGCATCCAAGTTTCCTCAGCGCCGAGTACGTGGCGCTGGCGTGTTCCCATCGCATTCCCACGGTCTTTACCGATTCGCCGGAGTACCCGTCGCTTGCCGATATCACGGGCGACTTCACCTATGCCCGCTTGATGCGCAGCGAAGACGGCATCGCCTCCGGTTACGGCGCGAAGGACCTGGACGCCTGGTCGAAACGCGCGCATCGCTGGGCGCAAGGCAAGGACAACCCCGAGCTTCCGCACGTGGCTACCGCCTCGCCCGATGGTGGTGAGCGCGAAGTCTTCATCTTCTTCATAAGTGCCGCCAAACACCGCAACCCAGCTGCCGCGATGGCGCTGCAAGCGCGCGTCGACGCGGCCCATAAATGACTGCCTGAGGAGTCGTCATGCGCACCAATCGCCTTCTTCCATGGGTGATTCTTATCGCCGTCATCGGCTGGTTCTACTTCAAACACACCCCGCAAGGCCAGGTAGATACCGCAACGCCCACGACGCAAAGCCAGGCGAGTGCCCCATCGCCGGCAAGCGGCCAGTCCCGGGGCGGCTGTCCGGTGTTGCCCGGCTTCCTGCCGCAGGAAGCCATGCAAACCATCAAGCTGATCGAAAGCGACGGCCCGTTCCCGCACCGCCAGGACGGCACGGTGTTCGGCAATCGCGAAGGCCTGCTGCCTTCACAGGCGAATGGCTACTACCACGAGTACACCGTCGAAACGCCCGGCGCCGACAATCGTGGCGCACGGCGCATCATTACCGGCGGCATGCCACCGGCGGTGTACTACTACACGGACGATCACTACAGCAGCTTCCGCTGCTTCCAGGTGCATGCATGAATTCCCTGCTCGACATCGACTTGAATGATGCCGCCAGCAACGGCGTCTTCTTCGTCACCCAGGACGATATCGCCGCGCTTGACCGCTCGGCCAAGCCCACCTTGCTGCGCACGTTGCCTATCGACCTGCACGCCTGCACCGACAAGGCGTCGCTACTGCGTCATCTGGATGATGCGTTGCATTTTCCGGCCGGCTTCGGCGGCAACTGGGATGCACTTTCGGACAGCCTGCGCGACCTGTCGTGGCTGGACGCCAAGGGCTATGTGCTGCTGATCATGCATGCCGAAACGCTGCGTGACGCCGACGAGGCGGAGTTCGATATCTTCATGGATATCCTCGACGAGGCGGCCGAGAGCTGGCGTACCGCCGGCGTGCCGTTCTTCGCCTGCATCGCGTTGCCCGAAAGCGCTGCCGATGACGCCGACGCCTGAGCTGGAATTCTCAAGAGCATGACTGTCGGCACCCCTATATAGCGCGGCGCCATACCCGTCGCTACGATATTGCTTTCCCCCGAGGGCAGGCTGATGGCGTTGGTCGACTTTGAATCCCTCGCGGCGAATTTGCCGAAAGCCTGGACCTCCTCCATCACCGGACAGATTGGGCCGGCGCGCATCAAGGTGCTTCGCATGGACGGCCAGGCATACGAGGAAGAAACCCACGACTACAACGAGGGGCTTCTGGTCGTCAGTGGAAAGATGATGTTGGAAGTGCACGGCGAAGAAGTCGTGGTGACGGCTGGGCAGATGTATCTGGCGGTTGCGGGTGTTCCGCATTCGGTATTGCCGGGAAGCCATGGCACGTTGGTTATCATCGACATGTAGTCGGGCGTGCTAGTTGAGGAAGGATCGATGTTTGAGGACGTGGCAAGGACTGTTGTATCAATCGTCAGATATATCGTCGTGGACGTGATCTTGGACTTTGTCGTCTTCCAGGTGGGGCGTGGTGCTTTACTAGCAATCACTCTGGGCCGATATCCGACGCGCAACGATTCAGAGCGATCCCGCCGCAGCATCCAGTGGGCCGGAGTTTTGACCCTTGTAGTCATCTGGTCGGCTATTGCCGTCTATAACAACCTTCATGAATGATCGCGTCCCCATCGGAAGGATAGGTGCCAGCAATGCCGCGCGAGACAAGCACGGATGACTCCCGGCCAGTTCCACCAGACCGGCGCATAAGCTCAATCGACGTGCTCAGGGCGATTGCGCTCTTTGGCGTCCTTGCCGTCAATCTGATCAACGAGTTCCGGGTTTCCATTTTCCAGCAGTTTTTGCCTCTCATCGCGGGCGGAAGCTGGTGGGATCATGCCGTCGAGACAGCGGTGAGCGTCGGCCTGGAGCTGAAGGCCTTTGCCCTGTTCTCGATCCTGTTCGGCGTTGGGCTTGCGATACAGTTCGAGCGCCTGGCTGGTAACCCCACCCGCGGCAAGTTGTTGGTCAGGCGACTTCTTGTGCTCTTAGGCTTCGGCCTGGTGCATCTGTGCCTGGTCTGGAATGGTGACATCCTTACCGAGTACGCCCTCGTGGGCCTCCTGGCATTGCCAGCGCTCTATGTTTCAAACCGGCTTGTTGCCATCGCCGGGCTGGTGGCCTTGGTGATCTACGCCGCTCTCCCGCTTTGGCTTCCGCCCACGTTCTTCCCCAGCGATGCGTGGCTGCGCCAGCACGTCGCGGAGGCGACCCTGGCTTATTCACAAGGCAGTTGGTCCGAGGTTGTCCGATACAACCTTCGAGAGATACCCGACCTCATGCCACTTCACCTGCTCGTGGCACTTCGCACGTTCGGGCTGTTCTTGCTCGGCATGGCAGTATGGCGAACGGGGTTGTTGCGGCAGCCGGAGCGTTATCGCGCTTTGATCTCCGGCGCAGCCGTACTGGGTTTGGTCCTCGGTTTCGGCATGAGCGTGCTCGACCCGCCCGGGCCAAGTTCACCGTTCCACGCCTGGGGTTCGATCGTATCGATGATGACGACCATCGCGCCCGTGGTGCTGGCCATCGGATACGGGGCATCCATCGTCGCGTTCTTCGCATTCACCAGGGCCTCGCGCGTTCTTCGCGTGTTCGCTCCACTCGGACGAATGGCCTTCACGAACTACCTGGCCCAGTCGCTGATCTTCGGCTGGATCTTCTTTGGCTATGGGCTCGGCTTATTCGGTCGCATGAGTGCGTCGCACGCGATCGTGATCGGAATGGCTGTTTACCTGGTCCAGATCGCCTGGAGCCACTGGTGGCTCCGGCGTTTTCGCTTCGGACCAATGGAGTGGTTATGGCGTACGCTGATGTACGGAATGCGCCAGCCCTGGCGTATCAGCCGCTCAACTACTTCCGAATCGGCGCCGTCGACCCGCGCACCACCAATTCCGGACTGAACCCCTCATTGCTGATTTCCCCGGCAATGCCATGCGCCTCGCGCTCAAGCTCGGCGATTAACCGCCGCGTCGCATGCCTGCCGATGTCGGTAGTGGCCTGGCGTGCGGTGGTAAGCGCCGGCCAGCTTTGCTTGGAGAACGGGCTGTCCTCGAAGCCGGCGATGGAAAGCTCCCACGGCACATCGATGCCGCCGGACTTCGCCGCCGCCAGTACGCCGGCGGCGATCTCGTCATTGGAGCCGAAGATCGCCGTGGGGCGGTGCTCGAGTGCCAGCAGTTTCCGCGCGCCGCGGAATCCATCATCGAAGGAATAATCGCCCTCGACGACGAGATCGTTATCCAGTGGCATGCCGTACGCGCGGAGCGCGTCTTCATAACCCTGGTAGCGCTCCGGGCTGGAGCGGTGATGCTTGCCGCCCCATAGGAAGCCTATGCGGTGGTGACCAAGCTGGATCAGGTGTTCGGTGATGGCGTAGGCGGCATCGCGGTCGTCGACGAAGACGCAGGGGTAGCCGTCCTTGGGATCCTTGCGCGCGGAAATGATGCGCACGAAGGGAATCTTTTCCGCGGCCAGCGTCTCGATCAATTCCTTCTGCTCGGACATCGGTGGTGCCAGCACCAGGCCCGCCAGGCGCGAACGCCGCACCAGTTCGCATAATTCTTCGACCAAGGTGGGCGAGGTGGAATCGCACGGATGGATCTGCAGGCCGAAACCGCGCTCGCGGCACACCGACAGCACGCCGTTCTGCATGCTGATCACGTAGTGGGCGTTGGGGTTGTCGTACACCAGGCCAATGGCCCAGGCCCGCGTGCCGCGCAGGCTCCGGGCCGAAGGATCCGGCTGGTAGCCCAGGGCGTCGATGGCGCGCTGGACCTTCTCCCGAGTGCGCTCGTGGACCGAAGGCTCGTTGTTGATCACCCGGGAGACGGTCTTGAGCGAAACGCCTGCCTTCTCGGCAACGTCCTTGATGGTCGGACTGCGCACCCTTTCTTCTCCGCCTTCGTGATCCCGCCGCCCATCGTAGCGGATGGACGGCAGGGAGAGCAGGGCTGGCGCCTTCCTGCGGGGCATGCTCAGCCCAGGCGGTGCTGGCCGACCTTATGTCCCGCCAGGCCGAAATAGAGGATGTACAGGTAGCAGGGCACCATCAGCGCCGCGAACACCACCTGGAAATCGTGGTGCTGCTTCAAATATCCGAAGAGGGGCGGGATGATGCCGCCGCCGGCGATGCCCATGATCAGCAGCGCCGAACCGCGCTCGGTCAGGCCACCCAGTCCCTTGATCGCCAGCGGGAAGATCGCCGGCCACATCATGGCGTTGGCGAAACCCAGCGCGGCCACGAAGCCGACCGATACGTAGCCGGTGGTGAGCGAGGCGCCCAGCACGAACACCACGCCCAGCACGGCCGACAGTGCCAGATAGGCATGCTGGGTGATCACCCGTGGGATCAGCACCAGGCCCGCCAGGTAGCCGGCCAGCATGGCGAAAAGCGTGTACGAGGTGAAATGGCGTGTGGCCTCCAGCGGCAGGCCCAGACCCTGGCCGTACGTGCCAATGGCGTCACCAGCCATCACTTCCACGCCGACGTACAGGAACAGGCACAGCACGCCCAGCCATAGGTGCGGAAAGCTGAAGATGCCGCCGTGCTCGTGGCCGATGGTGCGTTCGGTGTTGGCGCCGGAGGGCTTGATTTCAGGCAGTGGCGAGCGCACCACCCAGAACGCCAGCAGCACCAGCAGGCCCGCCATCACCATGTAGGGCATGTGTACCTTGGCGGCGAATGCGTTCAGAAGGGCCTCGCGGCTGGCGGCGTCCGGTGCGGCGGCAACCTGGTTGCCGAAGTCGCCGATGTTGGACAGCACCAGCGCGCCGAACACGAAGGGCGCCAGTGCGCCGGCCACCTTGTTGCAGATGCCCATGAAGGCGATGCGCTGCGCCGCGCTTTCGATCGGCCCCAGGATGCTGATGTAGGGATTGGAGGCCGTCTGCAGCAGCGAAAGGCCCGCGCCGATCACGAACAAGCCCGTAAGCGCACCACCGAAGCTGCGCATGGAAACAAACTGGCCGAAGATGACCGCGCCGATCGCCATCACGAACAGGCCCAGCGCCATGCCCTTCTTCATGCCCGTGCGCTTGAGCACGATTGAAGCGGGGATGGCCAGGAAGAAGTACGACAGGTAGAACGCCGACGGCACCAGGAACGCGTAGAAGTCGTCCACCTGGAAGGCGAGCTTGACGAAGGTGATCAGCGGGCCGTTGAGCCAGGTGACGAAACCGAAGATGAAGAAAAGCACGCCGATGATGATCATCGGCAGCACGCTGGAATGGCGGCCGGGCACGGCCTCTGGAATGGCGGACATGACTTGTACAACTCCCCGTCGTTCGGCCACGCGCGCAATGCGACGACACCGTTGTCCGCTTTATTGACCGGGCGGCGCAACGTTGTCAATCAACGTTTGCCCGAGGGGGTGCC
>Ga0163162_10006282_pt1 | contig 11507 bp, 8 predicted proteins | sample S55metaG_FD_115310 | JGI IMG/M metagenome (GOLD analysis project Ga0163162, IMG submission 115310) | Switchgrass rhizosphere microbial communities from Kellogg Biological Station, Michigan, USA - S5-5 metaG | ecosystem: Host-associated > Plants > Roots > Rhizosphere > Soil | place: USA: Michigan...
GTGATCGTTGCAGTGATCGGTGAAGTTGTTGCATTGGTAGCAGTGAATGCAGGAATGTTGCCTGAGCCACTTGCAGCAAGCCCAATACTTGTGTTACTGTTAGTCCATGTAAATGTTGTTCCAGTTACAGGTCCTGATACATTTGTTATTGGAGCAAATGCACCTGCACAATAAGCCTGGTTGCCGATTGAGTTGACTGTTGCTATTGGATTAACTGTAATAGCAAATGTTGAGGGTGTTCCGGTGCATCCATTTGCTGCGGGTGTTACAGTGATGGTAGAAGTAATTGGCGATATCCCATTATTGCTTGCCGTAAACGTGCCGGTATTTCCACTTCCATTTGTACCGAATCCAACATCAATGGATGAGGTCCATAAAAAGATAGTTCCGCCGATCAGCCCGCTGAAATTAATTGCAGCAGCTCCTGCTCCATTACAATAACTGACATCATTGATTTGATCAACTGTCGGCAAGGGATTCACTGTAATCGTAATATTGTCGGACGCAGTTAACCCATTGGCATCTGTTACGATGACTGTATAGGTTGTAGTTGATGATGGATTTACAGCTATGTTTTGATTGGTTGAAGTAAACCCCGCAGGTACTGATGTCCATGAAAAACTAATTGGCTGATCTCCGCTCGCATTTGCATACAAGGTTATCTGGGAACCCTGGCAAATTGAGGCACTGGGCAAATCATTTCCATTTTCGTCTGTGATAATGACAGACGGGTTTACATGTGCGCTCGCCGGTGTGAGACCTATATCCGATTTTATGGAGATTTCTGAAGACGATAAAAATGTTGTTTGACTTTTTAAGACGAAGAAGGCAAAGGTGAATATCAATGAGCATAGCGATGTGCGCCAGGGAAATGGTTGTCTTTTTCCATGGGTACAGACAGTCAATGGGGTAACGGTATGTAAAATTTTGCTCATAAACCTCGAAACAGCCTTCACAGGATACCATGGATCTTGGAATTCAACCCAAGAAGCATTTATCACTCACATGTTGCCGATGGCAATCTGCGATAGATAATAGCTGTCGCGAGATAAGCGACTAAGAAATTGGGCAATGTGGTTGTTGTAGGAAATTGGTACGGATGATCGCTCAAAGAATGCGAGCGCTACTTTTGAAATCGGGCACAAACTAAAAAATGTTCGTGATAGTTAAAAGTAAATAGCCTACAAAATTGTAGTGATTTTATTAATCGTTAAAGTGTTTATACTCAAAGGGCCACCCGCGCGTAAATTCCCGATTGACCCGGCTTCAAACTGATCATTGAATCGATCCTTTCTAATTGATGAAAGCCATAATTATCGTTGTTGCTTATCAGAGTTCTGCGACTTGCATTTCTGTAAACTCAACCATTCATTCGTGAAATAATTCCATACTTCATTTACAGAGCGATAATTTTTCTAAATCTTAATTGCAATAGGTTATTAATTGCAGATAGAATAACTTCATTCAGCCACGAAGTCTTAAGAATGAATGTACATAAGACAGATTACGATGCAATTGTTGTCGGCTCGGGCCCGAACGGTTTAGCGGCTGCTATCACCATACAACAAGCAGGTCTTTCTGTATTATTAGTGGAAGCAAAAGAAACGATTGGCGGAGGAATGCGATCCGCGGAACTTACCTTGCCGCATTTTGTTCATGATGTGTGTTCCGCTATCCATCCGTTGGCCGTATGTTCTCCTTTTTTTAAAACCCTTCCTCTTGAAAAGCATGGACTGCAATTTATCTATCCAACTGTAGCTGCAGCACATCCCTTTCAAGATGGCAGCGCTGCTGTTTTATACAAGTCAATTGAACAAACTGCAAAGGGATTGGGTGAAGATGAAGGCGCCTACAACAAACTCATGGAACCTTTAGTAACGGATTGGCCGCGGATCATTGGGGATGTGCTTGCACCTTTACATTTTCCTAAACATCCCTTTGAGATGGCCCGGTTTGGATGGAAGGCGCTAGCCTCTGCGAGGCATTTAAGCAGGATCTTTCGATCAACAAAAGCAAGGGGGTTATGGGCGGGCATGACAGCTCATGCCATTCAACCTTTGTCAAATGCTGCTACTTCCGCAACAGGCTTAGTATTAATGTCAGCCGCGCATGTACAAGGCTGGCCGATGGCAAAAGGTGGCTCGCAAACAATTGCTGATGCACTGGCTTCGTATTTTATTTCAATAGGTGGAACGATCGAAACCAATTTTTATGTTGACTCACTAAACAAGTTGCCTTCAGCAAAGGCGGTATTATTTGATGTTACTCCAAAACAATTATTGCAAATAGCAGGATATAAATTGTCATCATTCTACAAAGGGCAGTTGAAAAGGTATCGCTATGGAATGGGTGTGTTCAAGATCGATTGGGCGTTAAATGGAACAATACCTTTTGCAGCACCAGAATGCAGGCAAGCCGGAACGGTTCATTTGGGAAATACTTTCGAAGAAATTGCCTACTCAGAACAATTAACATCAGAAGGAATTCTTCCGGAAAAACCTTTTGTATTACTTGCACAGCAAAGTTTGTTTGATGCGTCACGTGCACCTAAACGAAAACATACGGCCTGGGCCTACTGTCATGTGCCCAATGGCTCACGAGTTGACATGACAACGACAATCGAAAACCAGGTGGAAAGATTCGCTCCTGGTTTCAAACAAAGGATAATAGGAAGACATGTTATGAATACCGCGCGGATAGAAGAATACAATCCCAATTATATCGGAGGTGATATTGTTGGTGGAATAATGGATCTAAGCCAACTATTCACCCGGCCGGGATTGCGGTTCTCGCCGTACAAAACCTCTGCGAAAGGTATTTATATCTGCTCTTCATCTACTCCACCCGGAGGAGGTATTCACGGCATGTGCGGTTATTACGCGGCAAAGAAAGCATTGAAAGACGTTTTCAAAACGAAGGCTCCGGTTATTTATTAACTTCACGGAAACATTAAACTTTCTTCGACAAGCAAAAACAAATGAAGTGATCAACGAAGAAACGGATAATGAATTCGAAGAACGTCTTCCGGCAAATCGTCCAACCTATTGGCTCACCCGCTTCATGATCCTTCGCTTACTCGGATTGGTTTATGCGATAGCATTTTTGGTAGCCATCAATGAAATTATTCCGTTGACAGGCTCGCATGGATTAACTCCGATCAATATCTATTTGAAGAATGTGAGTGCCGCACTTGGTTCAGTGGGCGCTGGTTTTATGCGATTACCATCGGTCTTCTGGTTTTGGCATTCTGATACGGCGCTGTTAACTGGCGCATGGATCGGCTTCCTGCTATCGTGTGTGGTAGTAGCTGGCTTTGCGAATGCACCGTTACTTACAGTTCTTTGGTTTCTCTACATGTCCTTTGTTCACCTGGGACAAGAGTGGTATGGATATGGCTGGGAAATTCAACTGACTGAGACGGGCTTTCTCGCTATTTTTCTTTGTCCGTTGCTTGATATGCGTCCCTTTCCAAAGCGAGCGGCACCGATAGCTATTATTGTTTTATTCCGCTGGCTGATCTTTCGCATCATGGTTGGTTCCGGATTAATCAAGCTCCGCGGAGATGAAATATGGCGCAACGGAACTGCTCTCTATTATCATTTCGAATCACAACCTATTCCAGGACCTTTAAGCCGGTGGTTTCATTTTCTTCCACGCGTAGTCTTGAAAATGGGAGTTTGGTTCAATTGGTTCGCCGAACTGATCGCTCCATTGTTTATATTCTGGCCACGGCTTGGCCGACATATCGCCGGAGTGGTGATCGTATTGCTGCAAATTGTCCTTATACTTAGTGGAAACTTGTCATTTTTGAATTGGTTGACTATCATTCCAGCTCTAGCCTGTTTCGATGATGGCTTTTGGTCCAAAGTTCTTCCGCGATTTCTTGTAAACAGATCTAAAGTCGCGGCAGGGAGAGCCGAATCTTCCAAAGCAATGACTATTACAGCCTGGGTTGTCACATTTGTAATTGGATTCCTTAGCTTTCGCCCCATAGCCAATATGCTTTCACCAGGACAGATCATGAACACATCATTTGATCCGTTGGATCTTGTGAATACTTATGGTGCATTTGGTACCGTAGGACAGGAACGTTTGAATGTAATATTTGAAGGAACAATGGATAACGATTCAAGTGATAAAGCCAATTGGAAACCCTATGTGTACAAGGGTTTACCCGTTTCATTAGACCAGGCATCGCCGCAAATAGCTCCTTACCAACTGCGATTGGATTGGCAAATGTGGTTTGCTTCTATGTCATCACCCGATGAGTATCCTTGGACGCTAAATCTCATCTATAAACTTCTTCATAATGATAGAGACGTCGTAAGCCTGTTCGCAAGGAATCCTTTCCCCGGCAAACCACCAAAATATATTCGGGCTGTATTATATCGTTATTCTTTTGCAAAACCAGGCAATGCCCGTGGGCTTTGGTGGGATCGCGAACGGGTCAGTATGTGGCTTGCACCGATGTCAGCGGATGATCCTGGATTGGTTGGGTTTCTAAAAAATTCGGGGTGGATAAAATAAAAATCAAACTGACCACCGAAACACTGAAGCATAGTGGTTTCTGTGTTTCTGTAATTGTGTGGTAATATACTATCTGCCGGTAATAGTCTTCGTGTCCCTTGTGTGAATCGTAGTGGTCTTTGTGACCATAATCTCATTCGAGAGAGGGTCACTAAGTGCACAAAGCATCACAAAGAACACAACGCATTTTAAAAATTAAAAATAATTTTCCGAAATGTAATCTACGATCTCAATAAAATTGAATTGGCGTGATCAAATTCATCCTGGTTGATGGTGTGCCCCATCCTTTCGTATATTTTTTCGGTAACTGAAGCATTCATGCCTCTAAGTGTCTTAACGGTGTCATGCACTCTTTGAACCGGCACATGAGGATCAGGGTCGCTTGTGCCGATAAATACGGGAGTGTTTTGGAAATCTCCTCTATAGTTATCATCATAAATTTTGTCACCGATCAATCCACCCGTAAAAGCAATGCAACCGCCGTATCTTTCGGCATTTCTTGCAACAAATTCAAGAGTTAAACAAGCACCCTGTGAAAACCCAAGAAAATAAATATCTTTTCTGTTGACAGTTCTTGCAAGATCTTCCACAACTTCACCAAGGATCCTGATTGCCGAGGACAACCACGGTTCGTTTTGAGCCGGCCGTTCAAGGAATGAATAGGGATACCAAGTGTTGTTAGTTGCCTGGGGGGCAATTAATGAATATCCATCCACGTTAAGATAAGTACTGAGAGATAAAATATTTTTTGCTGTTGAACCACGGCCATGGATCATGATCAATGCCCTCCCAGACTCCTCTAATTTTTTTCCGGCTGTGAGAATATTTTTCTGATGCATTCTTCCGCTATTAATTCAATGGTATCAATATTTTTTCTAACTGGCCTCTCATTGACTCATATTGAGAAGGCAATTTCAAATGAGTGCCCAATTCATTCAATGGTTCATCCACGGTAAAGCCGGGGTTGTTTGAAGCCAGCTCGAAGATGACACCACCCGGTTCACGGAAGTAAAGCGAGAAAAAATAATTTCGGTCTATTTTTCCTGTAATATCCAGGCCATGACTTTCAACTTTTTCACGAAATGTCATCAATATATCATCATCCTGCACCCGAAAAGCAATGTGATGATTCGTTCCACCAGCAACGAAACCTCTTTGCACATCAGGTGCTTCCACGAGATCGACAATATTGGCGCCTTCAATGGCATCCGTAGTAAATCGAAACCGGTCGTTTTCCTGCTTCAGGAATTTGTATCCAAAAATTCCTGTCAGGATATCCGCGGTACCCTTTATATTTTGAAGTGTCAGTGTTATGCTATGAAATCCCCTGGTCGCCACTTTTTCATTCACTTCAGCAGTGGTCCATGGTTTTCTTTTATCTGGTTCGTTCGGTGTAATTAAGGTGAGTTGCAGTCCATCGGGATCTTCAAACCAAATAAATTTTTCGCCGAACCGTTCATTGGTCTTTTTATATTTTATTTTATTCTCATCAAACCTCTTCTCCCAAAACTCAAGACTGCCTTCAGCAACAGAATATCCAATTTCAGTCGCCATGCCTGTACCCACTCGTCCCGGGCGGGTTCCTTCCCAGGGAAAAAAGGTAAGTATGGTTCCGGGTGCACCTTGTTCATTTCCATAGTAGAGATGATAGGTCTTGGGGTCATCAAAATTGACTGTTTTTTTGACGAATCGTAATCCAAGCACCTTAGTATAAAAATCATAATTGCGTTTTGCAGATGTCGCTATTGCAGTAATATGATGTATTCCAAGAATTCTATTTTCCATAATATTTTTTACGATTCATCATGGACCGTTTTGCAAATTTAAGCTCACATGATGGAAAAATAGTGGGGATTATGGAAACCCAGCAACTCCTTACGCTGAAGAGATTCGAGAAACCGATGTACGGAGTGTCAAGCACATTACAGAACGAAACTATGAAAGCGATAAAACCTTATAGTGATATTATTGGTGCGGTCAATTCAACCGGTTTTCTGCCCGCAAAAAACTATCGTTCTTATTTGGCAGATAAGGTTCCGGGCCTTACCTTTGCCGTCCTCCGGAGAAACCATAAAACCGGGCAAATATTAGAGAATATGGCTAATCATAGTGCAACAAAGAAAGATGTCCGCCAGGCAACAAAACGTCGCGAAAGAAATAAGTTTTATGGCAAAACCACCCGAAATGCCATTCGGGATTTCAGGGCTGCATCGGAAAAAGATGCCTCGGCTAAATTCCCGGAAGTAGCGAGCATGATCGACAAACTGGCTAAACGTGGTATCATCCATAAGAACAAAGCGGCTAACTTGAAAAGTAAGCTGGCACGGAAAGCAGCAACAAAATAATACTGCACCATAAATTGAAAAAGCATCTCTTATTGAGGTGCTTTTTGTTTTATGCGAATGTATTTTTATTCAATAATTGATTTCATGAAAACATCTCTTTCATTATTCTTTCTTTTATCAGCGAAACTTATATTCTCTCAAACGATCCCTACAAAATTTGAGCAAACCAATGGCACCCAGAGTCCAACTTATTACGAGATCATTGACTGGTGGAAAAAGGTGGACCAGCGATCGCCAAACATAAAAATGCTGACAATGGGAATGACGGATGCTGGTTTTCCTTTGAACCTCGTCGTTATTTCCAATGATGGGGATTACAATTTTGAAAGCATTCGTAAAAAAAACAGAAGAATCATTCTCGTCAACAATGGGATTCACCCCGGTGAACCGGATGGCATTGATGCAAGTATGTTGCTGGCCAGGGACATTGTGGTTGACAAATACAAGCTGCCTTCGAATGTTGTCCTCGCCATTATCCCGGTTTACAATATCGGTGGCTGTTTAAACAGAAGCGCCAATTACAGGATCGATCAAAATGGTCCTGCAGAAAAAGGGTTTCGGGGCAACTCTCAAAACCTTGATCTCAATCGTGATTTCATTAAATGTGATTCCAAAGATGCAAGAGCTTTTGCAGAGATTTTTCATGTAACCGATCCCGATGTTTTTATTGACAATCATGTAAGCGATGGTGCCGACTACCAGCATATCATGACCCTGCTTACCTCACAGCACAATAAATTGGGAGGTGCAATGGGTGATTATCTGGACAAAGAATTTGAACCGGCATTATATAAATTAATGAAAGAAAAAGGCTATGATCTTGTTCCTTATGTAAATTCATTTGGTGACACGCCGGAAGACGGCTGGCCGGAATATTGGGACAGCCCGAGGTATAGCAGTGGCTACGCAACCCTTTGGAACTGCTTTGGGTTTATCCCTGAAACACACATGCTGAAATCCTATTCGCAAAGGGTACGATCAACCTATGCCCTGATGCAATGCTTTATTGAATTCACTTCAACGAACAGTGATAAAATAAAACAGTTAAGAGACCAAACAAAGCAATCCGTAAAATCCGAGATTGAGTTTCCGGTTAGCTGGCAACTGGATCGTTCTCATTGGAAAGAAGTTAGCTATAAAGGTTATGAAGCAGGTCACAAACTCAGCGATGTTTCTAATTCACCAAAACTGTATTACGACAGAACAAAACCCTTTGAAAAGCAGGTAAAGATCTTCAACTATTTTACCCCCAAAACAGTTATCAAAAAACCCGTGGCATATATTATTCCCCAAGGATGGTGGAGAGTGATCGATCTGCTAAAATTGAATAAGGTGCGGATGCTGCCTTTGAAAAATGATACTTCCATTGAGGTGGTAGTTTACCACATTGACGATTACAAATCGTCGCAGCGAGCCTATGAGATGCATCAACTGAATAGCAATGTAATGATCAGCACCTCAAAACAAAAAATAAATTTCAGAAAAGGTGACTGGTATATCCCGATGGATCAAATAGCCAACCGGTTCCTGATTGAAACGCTGGAGCCGCAAGCCGAGGATTCATACTTTGCCTGGAACTTTTTTGATGCGGTGTTGGGGCAAAAGGAATATTTCTCCGACTATGCCTTCGATGATATTGCCGAAGACTATTTGAAAAAACATCCGGACCTTCAATCAAAGCTTGAGCAAAAACAAAAGTCAGATACCAGTTTTGCAAAAAGCTGGCAGAAGCAATTGAATTTTGTTTATGAGAATTCGGCTTATTTCGAACCGGATTATTTAAGATATCCTGTCTTCAGAATTGAAAATTAAAAACTGGATAGTGTAACTATTTTTCATGCATGGCTACAATGCCTGCTCCATTTTCAAAAACACCTTCGTCAATTATTTTCCTGGAGTTACGATAAAAGAACTTTGCCGTATGGTCGGAGGGATCGGTGTCAACAACTCTCTTGAATGCAAGATTCGCTTCATGAAATGATTTATTCAGAAAGAAAGAAACACCTTCATTAAAGGCAGCCAGCGTGCTCAATTTTTTCTCCATATCTGGCAATGTGTTGCTGTCGAAACATTCGTGGATTTCGACGGCTTCACGCTTGCCTTTCAATTGTACCAGTCCAAGAGAACGAAGATGAAAACCTTCTTTTTGTTCAATTTGTTTTAGGGAAGAATCACTGAGAATAATGTTTACGCTGTAGTGCTTGGTCAGGCTTTCCAGTCTTGATGCAATATTGACCGTATCAGAAATTGTGGTCGCATCCATCCGGTTCTCATCTCCGGTAATTCCCATTATTAAGGGACCGGTATGCATGCCAACCCCCATTTGAATGGGAATTTGATCGTTTGAGATCCTGATCTTGTTAAGATCCTGTACTTCTTTTTGCATTTCAATGGCAGCTAACAATGCATCTTCAGCATTATGAGGAAAAATCGCCATGATGGCATCCCCGAGATACTGATTGATAAACCCCCGATGCCTTCGGATAGCAGGACCCATCCTTTCATTAAATGAACAAACGAATTTAAAATTCTCCTCTGGACTCATTCGTTCTGACAAAGATGTGTAGTCCCTGATGTCAGAAAAGAGAACCGTCACTATTTTTTCAACCTGGTCGCCGAGTCTTACATCGGTGATCACATTATGACCCAGTGACCCGATAAATTCATAAGGAACAAATTTTCCTGTCGCTTCATAAACAAGCCGCATTGCCTCTTCCCTTTCTTTCGCCTCACGCAGATTTTTTTCGTAGAGTAATGCGCTTTCAATGGCAGCTGAAGATTGTAATGCCAGCGTGGTAAGTAGTTTCAAATCCGCCGCTGTATACTGAACAAACTCGTTACTGGAAAGAATGATCGCTCCCATTGTGCGCTTGTTCACTTTCAAAGCAGAATAAATAACGGATTTTACTTCGGGTAAAAGAACCCCCGCCCCGGATAATGCAGAAACATCCGTGATGATCTCAGATTGTCCGCTTAATAATATTTTGCTAAGAAGACGCAGTTCACTATACAGTTTTTCTTCAACAAAAAATAATTCTCCTGATGAAGCAAGGACCTTTAATCTCTCGGTCGACTCATCCCACAATATGACGACACCACTATTTGAATTTATCACCCGCCCTGCTTCTTCCAATGTGATCTCAGAAATTGTTGGAGCATCAATGGTCTGAGCTAATCTTTCCGAAAAATTGTAGATCAGGTTTATTTCCTGATACAAATTCAATACCTCGGATCCTAGCTTTCTCTTCTCGGCCTCTTTTTTTATGGAAAGATCAAGAACAGCAGCAATGATGTTCGCTTCTTCATCGCCTTTCACAACACCGATCAGGTCATTGTCAACTTTGATCATATGTTCCACCTTGTATGCTTCCGCCCGGGTGCCCAGTAAGGTGTTGCCTGTGTCATCTTCGATCCAAATGCCGGCATTTAACCGCTCCATTAAGGAAGTGAGTATGAAAACGGTTTCGTTTTTTTTACTAAGAATACTTTTTAAACTGAGTTTTGTCATGTGGCTGTAGGGTTGGAAAATGTAACATCAATTTTGCAATTGAAGAACTTCTCGTGCTTTTTCTAAAATTTTTTCGGGGTCAAAAGGCTTTGTCATGTATACATCGGCGCCCACTTCCTGTCCCTTTTGACGATCCAGTTCCTGGCCCTTTGCAGTAAGTAAAACAATAAATACATCATTCAGTCCCAATTCTTTTTTTACACGGCGACAAACTTCCATACCATTCATTTTAGGCATCATGACGTCAAGAAAAACAAGCCGCGGCTTTTCTGCTTGTATGATCTCCAAAGCCTGTTCACCGTTTTCGGCTGTGAAAAAATTTACTCCTTCATCTTCCAGCTCCTCCAGTGTTTGTCCGATAAGCATACGAATATGTGCTTCATCATCCACAATCAAAAGTTTTTGTTCCATTTTACAGTTTTCTCATTTTATGTTTACTGATAAATTAAAAACAATACATTCTCCAATCCTTTTTCAAAGCGAAGCGACTGAACAATTTCCTGTTTATCGGAAAGGACTGAATTCAGGATAATAATATCCGGTTGTGTAGAGATTGCCTTTTGAACCAATTCCTTGCCATCTGATTCCACGACCTGGTAACCTTTAGCCTGCAGCACGTCTGTCAGGGACCGAATAGCCGTACCATCTTCATCTACAACCATAACTTTCTTCTTTGACTTGCCCTGTTCCAGCAAAGCGCCGACCTCTTTGAACAGTTGCGCCGTATCGATAGGCTTGGTTAGATATCTGTCTACACCGATGCGGTATCCTCGTGCCTTATCCTGCACGATCGACAATACAATTATAGGAATGTCCATCGTTTGGGGATCATTCTTAAGCACAGCCGCGACATCAAATCCATTCATTTCCGGCATCATCACATCAAGGATGATCAGGTCTGGACGGTTTTTGCGAACGCTGTCCAATGCTTCTTTCCCATTAGTAGCCTGCTCTATGAGATACCCGGCGTCACTAAGCTCCTGCTGCAACAATGATCGTATTGAATCATCATCATCGACAACAAGTATTGTTGCATCTTTCCCGATCACTTTGAATTTCGATTGCGCCATTTGTTCTTTCAATTGCTTCACCAGGTCATCAAGATGTAAAGGCTTTTCCTTTTTGGA
>Ga0163162_10006286_pt1 | contig 11505 bp, 11 predicted proteins | sample S55metaG_FD_115310 | JGI IMG/M metagenome (GOLD analysis project Ga0163162, IMG submission 115310) | Switchgrass rhizosphere microbial communities from Kellogg Biological Station, Michigan, USA - S5-5 metaG | ecosystem: Host-associated > Plants > Roots > Rhizosphere > Soil | place: USA...
CTGGGTCGCCGAGCCGCACGAGGTCACGGTCACGGGCCGCGACGGATACCCGATCCACGGCTGGGTGGCGGCACCGGAGGGCGATGGGCCGTTCCCGGTCATCCTGCAGATCCACGGCGGACCCTACGCCTCCTACGGCGTGCACCTCTTCGACGAGACGCAGGTGCTCGTGGATGCCGGCTACGCCGTCGTGTACTGCAATCCCCGCGGCTCCGCCGGCTACGGACGCGACCACGGCCGGGCGATCCGTCAGGCCATGGGCACCGTCGACTTCGCCGACGTCATCGACTTCTTCGAGGGCGCCGTCGCATCGGACGAGCGCATCGACGGCACCCGGGCCGGGGTCATGGGCGGTTCGTACGGCGGATACCTCACGGCCTGGGTCATCGCGCACGACCACCGGTTCGCCGGCGCGATCGTGGAGCGGGGCTTCCTCGATCCGGCGACCTTCCAGGGCACGAGCGACATCGGCACCTTCTTCGGCGACGAGTACGTCGGCGTCGCGCCGGATGACATCGCGCGCCAGAGCCCGATGGCCGTGGTCGACCGCGTGTCCACGCCGACCCTCGTCCTGCATTCCGAGCTCGACTTCCGGTGCCCGCTCGAGCAGGCGACTCGGTATTACGCTGCGCTGAAGCGCAACGGCGTCGACGCGGAGATGCTCATCTTTCCGGGCGAGAACCACGAACTGACGCGCGGCGGCCAGCCTCGGCACCGCGTGCAGCGGTTCGAGGCCGTGGTGGACTGGTGGTCGCGGTACCTGCCGATCGAGAGCGCGTCGTGAGCGCGCCGGCCGGCTGGTACCCGGACGCCACTGGGACGCTGCGCTGGTGGGACGGCGCCCGATGGGTCGACGCGACTCCTGTGCCCCAGGTGCCGGTGGCGCCGCCCGGGCGCGTCGCGCCGGGGACCTCCGCGAGCAACGTGTGGATCTGGCTCATCGTCCTGGTGCCGATCCTGTCGGGGCTCGCTTCGCTGATCTACTTGGGCCAGATGACGGCGAGCGTGAGTTCCTTCCTCGGCGCCATAGCCGCGCAGGACTCTGCATCGGGCTCCGACGCGATCCTGCAGTGGGAGATGACGTCGGTCTTCACGCCGGCGTACTTCCTCCTGCTGCTCGTGGGGCTCGCGACGTACGGCGTGAGCGTCTGGTTCGGGTACCGCGATGTGCGGGAGCTCGAACTGCGCGGCTTCGTGCAGCCGTTCCACTGGGCGTGGCTGTTCCTGTCGCCGTGGGTGTACGTCATCGGCCGCACGGCGGTCGTGACCCGTCGCGGCGGACGCGGCGCCGCGCCCCTGGTCGTGTTCCTCGCAATCCAGGCCGTCAGCCTCGTCGTGGGGATGGCGTGGATGTTCTCGTTCCTGAACCAGATCATGCAGATGCTCGTGTCGCAGGCTCCTCCTGCCTGAGCGACGCGTCAGAAGGCTGTTCGCATCGTGAACGCCCGCACGATGTTCATGATGCCGAGGACCACGAGCAGCACACCGAGCACCCACCACAGCGCGAGGGTCGCGGCGATCGGCGCGATGAGCACCACGACGCCCGCGACGACGCTCAGGACGGCGAACGTGATCGACCAGCCCCGCGACGGCGCATCGCCCAGAGTCGACAGGGAGACGATCCCCTCCACGATCCACAGGATCCCGATGAGGATGCCGAGCAGCCGCAGGGGGGACCCGTTCGGCGACGTCAGGTTGAACAGGGCTATCACGCCGACGACGAGGCACACGAGCGACAGCGCGAGGTGCCCCAGGCGCGCCCAGCCGCGGGTCTTGCGCGAGAAGATGCCGATCGCGAGATACACGAGACCGGCGGCGATGGCGTAGCACGCGACGATGGCCGCGACGACGAGGATCGTCTTTCCGGGCCACGACAGGATCAGGATCCCGGCGATGACGGCGAGCACGCCGCCGACGCCGAGGGTTCTGCGGATGCGGTTGGCGGCGACCTGGCCGCTCTCCGGTGCGGTGGACATGGCAGCCTTTCCGGGTTTCGGGTCGAGAGTGCGAGACGGGCGCCCGGGAATGCTCCCGGACGCCCGTCTCACGTAGCGTGGATCAGACCTTGCGCCCGAACGTGAACGCGCGGACGAGGTTCACGATCCCGAGCACGATCAGCGCGATGCCCAGGATCCACCACAGGATCGCCGCTCCCCACACGGGGGAGAAGATCAGGAAGATACCCGCGATGATGCTGATGATCGCGAAGATGACCGTCCAGACCTTGGAAGCTGCATCGCCGAGCGTCGTCAGCGAGACGATGCCCTCGACGATCCACATGACACCCACGAGGATCCCGATGAAGAACGCCAGCCAGACCGTCGCCTGGTTGAGGTTGGCGAACGCGATGACGCCGGCCACGATGAACACGACGCCGAGCAGGATGTGACCGATACGCGGCCACGCCCGCATCCCGCGCGAGAAGATGCCGAGACCGGCGTAGACGAGGCCGCCCACGATCGCGTAGATCGCGATCAGGATGGTGACGACCGAGGCGGACTTGGCCGGCCACACGAGAATGGCGAGGCCGAGGAGGATGGCGAGGATGCCGCCGATGCCGAGCGCGGTGCGCAGGCCATTGACGGCTGACTTCTCATCCGCGGTGAGATCAGACATGATGATCCCTTCCTGAGAGATTGCTGAACACGGAACTGCGCTAACCATAGCGCTATCGGGTGACGCGAGATCTTCGTCATCGCGCGTGTCGCCGGCGCCCTCACTTTCCGGGCGCCCGCCGGTACCGCCGGACGGCGGGCCGCGCTACGGTGAGCGTGCGCGGGCGATGCCGCGCGTCGAGGAGGGTCTGCCATGGCTGTCGTGTCACGAGGATTCGGTGCCCGTCGACGGGAGAGCGATCCGCATCTGCCGCCGGGGCAGTACGTCACAGAGGATTTCCCGGTGCTCTCGGCCGGCCCCACGCCCCGCATCGATCGTGCGGCGTGGCGATTCGAGATCCGAGAGGGGTCTGAACTGCTCGCGCAGTGGACGTGGGACGAGTTCGTCGCACTCGGCGTCGAGGACGTCCACACCGACATCCACTGCGTGACACGCTGGTCGAAACTCGGGACGTCCTGGCGCGGCGTCTCCATCGACACACTGCTCGCGGGCGTCGACAGCTCGGCCTCGTACGCCATGGCGCATTCCTACGGCGGCTATACGACCAACGTGCCCCTCGCCGAGATGCGCGGGGGACGTGCCTGGGTGGCCTCCGAGTTCGACGGCGCGCCGCTGGATCCCGAGCACGGCGGACCGGCGCGGCTGCTCGTCCCGCACCTCTACTTCTGGAAGAGCGCCAAGTGGGTCCACGGGCTGACCCTGATGGATCAGGATGCGCCGGGCTTCTGGGAGCAGAACGGCTACAACATGCACGGTGACCCGTGGACGGAGGAGCGGTACTGGTGATAGCGGGGGACTGGCGTCCTGCCCGCGTCGCACGTGCGTCCGCGGCGACGCCCTCGGCACGCGTGCTCCGTCTCGAGGTCTCCGGATGGCCGGGAAGCGCCGCCGGCCAGCACATCGACGTGCGCCTCACGGCGGAGGACGGCTATCAGGCCGTGCGCTCCTACTCCCTCGCGTCGTACGGCGACGCGACAGAGGTCGAGATCGCCGTCGACGAGGTCCCGGACGGTGAGGTCTCGCCCTACCTCGTGCGTGATGTCCAGCCGGGCGATGAGCTGGAGGTCAAGGGGCCGCTCGGCGGCTACTTCGTGTGGCATCCGCAGGATGCCGGCCCCGTCCAGCTCATCGCGGGCGGCTCGGGCGTCGTTCCGCTGGTCGCGATCGCACGCGCGGCGACCGATGCGGGGGCCGCGGCATCCTTCCGCCTGCTGTACTCGGTCCGCCGGAGCGAAGACGCGATATATCGCGATGAGCTGACGAGCGGCGCGGAGGACGGGGGAGTGCGGGTGACGTGGGCCTACACCCGCGCGGCGCCGCCCGGCTGGGAGGGCAGCGTCGGACGCGTGGATGACGCGCTCCTGCGCGCATCCGTCTGGCCCGTCGAGCAGAACCCGCTGGTCTACGTCTGCGGTCCGACAGGGTTCGTCGAGCATGTCGCGGATGCACTCGTCGAACTGGGCCATTCTCCGGGCCGCATCCGCACCGAGCGATTCGGGGGTGCCTCATGAGCGAGCACGACGAGCCGTCGGTCGTCGACGGGAATGCGGTCGCGGGCCTCCTCTCGGAGGTGTTCGCGGGAGACCCGACGATGTTCGTCGGGACCTGCCGCGGATGCGGAGCGGTCGCGGTCTTCGCGGAGGCCGTCGTCGAGATGGACGACGACGCCGCCATCGTCCGCTGCCGCAGCTGCACCCACACGCTGTTCACCGTGCTGCGTGACGGCCACTCCGTGCGACTCGTCATCGGGGCGCTCCGCGAGGTGCATCCCGGCTGAGCCGTCGGCGTCTCACTCCCGCACGGGGGACCGGAGAGCCGTGGCCGCCACAGCGGCGGATGCCGTCACACCGACGGCGACGGCGCCGATGCCGAGCGCCGCGGTCGACACTGCGCCTATCGCTCCGGCGATGAGGGGGCCCGCCGCGTCCCCGACCTCGCGACCGAGCTCCGCGCTGCCCATGGTCCGTCCCATGCGGTCAGCGGGAGTCGCCGCAGCCAGGTGGGCGAAGGCGATCGGCGTCGCCATTCCGACGCCGGCCCCGATGAGGACCGCCGAGCCGTACAGCGCGACCGGCACGGGTAGCAGCGCGGCGAGGCCGAGTCCCGCCGCGATCGCGACAAGTCCGGCGCTCGTGCCGACCCGGGGCGTGAGCGCGCCGCTGTCATGCCGACGCCCTGCCCATGGCTGGATGCCGGTCGAGACCAGAGCGAGCACCGTCACGGTCGCCATCCCGCCGATCGGGCCGAGCCCCGCCTGCGTCGCGAGCAGAGGGAGGAACCCTACCGCGACCCCCAGTGCGCCCGTCGTCGCGGCGAGGACGAGCGTCGGCACGAGGAACGACCGCGAGCCGAGCTCGCGCCCGAGGTCGGCGAGCGTCACGCGCTTGCGCGGCAGCACCGGCACGGAAGGCATGGCGAACGCCACCCAGAGCGCCGCGGCCGCGGCGAGGACGGCGAGAGCGACGAAGAGCGCCGGCATCCCCGCCCACCACACGAGGAACGCGCCGAGCAGCGGACCCAGGGCGTACCCGAGGCTCTTCCATGATCCGTAGCGCCCGAAGGAGCGGCCCGTGGCGCTCTTGTCGACGAGTCGCGCGACCGCGGCGGAGGAGGCGGGCGAGAAGGCGGATGCGGCTGCCCCCTGCGCGAAGCGGGCGACGCCGATCCAGATCGGCAGCGGGAAGAACGCTCCCACGGCGGACGCGACGGCGAAGCCCACGAGGCCGCCGATGATGACGGGCTTGACGCCGATCCGGTCGCTGAGGGCTCCGAAGACGGGCTTCAGGATGACCTCGGCGATGTCGTAGAGCGCGAGGACGAGGCCGAAGCCCAGGAGCGAGAGACCGATGTCCTCGGTCTCCACGCCGAGCGCGGCGGCGACGCCGTGCGCGCCGAATGCCGTCGTGAACCCGGCCAGATAGAGAGGGCCGAGGCGGATGCGATTCGTCGTCGGCACCGTCCCAGCCTAAGTCGGCCCGTGCTGCGCAGGATAGGAGAAGCGCGCGTCGGACACCGCCCCTAGAGTGAACCGCATGGCCTCGGACATCGCCGCAGACACCCATGACTCGATTCGCGTGGCAGGCGCCCGCGAGCACAACCTCAAGGACGTCAGCCTCTCGATCCCCAAGCGCCGGCTGACGGTCTTCACCGGCGTCTCAGGCTCGGGGAAGAGCTCGCTGGTCTTCGCCACGATCGCCGCCGAGTCGCAGCGGCTCATCAACGAGACCTACAGCAGCTTCGTGCAGGGCTTCATGCCGACGCTCGCGCGTCCCGATGTCGACGTGCTCGAGGGCATCACGACGGCGATCCTGGTGGACCAGGAGCGGATGGGCGCCAATGCGCGGTCCACCGTCGGCACGGTGACGGATGCGAACGCCATGCTCAGGATCCTCTTCAGCCGCCTGGGGGAGCCGTTCGTGGGGTCGCCGCAGGCGTTCTCGTTCAACATCCCGACGGTGCAGGGCAAGGGCGCGATCACCGTCGGAGGCGTCACCACCCGACGCACGTTCAGCCAGACCGGCGGCATGTGCCCGCGCTGCGAGGGCATGGGAACGGTGTCGGATGTCGACATCCATCAGCTCTTCGACGAGACCAAGTCGCTCGAGGACGGCGCCATCACCATCCCGGGTTACACGGCGGGCGGATGGTCGGTGCGCCTGTACGCCGAGTCCGGCTTCCTCGACGCGACGAAGCCGATCGGGGAGTACAGCGAGAAGGAGCTGCACGAGTTCCTCTACAAGGAGCCGACGAAGGTCAAGATCAACGGGATCAACCTCACGTACGAGGGGCTGGTGCCGCGCATCCAGAAATCGATGCTGTCGAAGGATGTCGAGTCCCTCCAGCCGCACATCAGAGCCTTCGTGGAGCGGGCGGTCGCGTTCGCGACCTGTCCGGAGTGCGGGGGAACGCGGCTGAACGAGGGCGCGCGGTCGTCGAAGATCCGCGGCATCAGCATCGCGGACGCCTGCGCGATGCAGATCAGCGATCTCGCCGCCTGGGTCGGAGAACTGCACGAGCCCACCGTGGCACCGCTGCTGGCCTCGCTCCGCCAGCTCCTCGACTCGTTCGTCGACATCGGGCTGGGCTATCTCTCACTGGATCGCCCGTCGGGAACGCTGTCCGGGGGAGAGGCCCAGCGGACCAAGATGATCCGGCACCTCGGCTCGTCGCTCACCGACATCACGTACGTGTTCGACGAGCCGACCGTCGGGTTGCACCCGCACGACATCCAGCGCATGAACGAGCTGCTCCAGCAGCTGCGCGACAAGGGCAACACCGTGCTGGTCGTCGAGCACAAGCCCGAGGCGATCGAGATCGCGGACCACGTGGTCGACCTCGGACCGGGCGCCGGCGCGGCCGGCGGCACGATCTGCTTCGAGGGGACGGTCGACGGGCTGCGCGCGAGCGGCACCGTGACGGGACGCCATCTCGACGACCGTGCGCAGCTGAAGCCATCGGTGCGAGCCCGCAAAGGCGCCATCGAGGTGCGCGGAGCAGCGACGCACAACTTGAAGGATGTCGACGTCGACGTCCCGCTGGGCGTGCTCACCGTCGTCACCGGAGTCGCCGGATCGGGCAAGAGCTCGCTGATCCACGGATCGGTCGCGGGGCGCGACGGGGTCGTGGCCATCGATCAGACGGCGATCCGCGGCTCGCGGCGCAGCAATCCCGCGACGTACACCGGGATGCTCGAGCCGATCCGCAAGGCGTTCGCCAAGGCGAACGGCGTCAAGCCGGCGCTGTTCAGCGCGAACTCCGAGGGCGCGTGCCCGAACTGCAACGGCGCCGGGTTCATCACGACGGACCTCGGGCCGATGGCATCCGTCGAGACGGTGTGCGAGGTGTGCGAAGGCAAGAGGTTCGACGCATCCGTCCTGGAATACAAGCTCGGCGGGAGGGACATCAGCGAGGTGCTCGCGATGTCCGTCGCCGACGCCGAGGAGTACTTCGCGAGCGGGGAGGCGAAGACGCCTGCGGCGCATACGATCCTGTCGCGTCTGGCGGACGTCGGTCTCGGGTATCTCCAGATCGGCCAGCCGCTGACGACGCTGTCCGGCGGCGAACGTCAGCGGCTCAAGCTCGCGACCCATCTGGGCGAGAAAGGCGGCGTCTACATCCTCGACGAGCCGACGACGGGTCTGCACCTCGCGGATGTGGATCAGCTGCTCGGCCTGCTGGATCGTCTCGTCGACTCCGGCAAGTCGGTGATCGTCATCGAACACCATCAAGCGGTGATGGCGCACGCAGACTGGATCATCGACATCGGACCCGGCGCCGGGCACGACGGCGGCCGTGTCGTCTTCGAGGGCACGCCGGCCGATCTCATCGCCGACCGGTCCACGCTCACCGGACAGTTCCTGGCGGAGTACGTCGGAGCCTGACCGCGCACCCGTACGACCTGTCGTGCGGAATCGGCCGTTCGCCGATAGGTTCCCGCTTCGATGGGCAGCATGCCCCTCGCCCAGGCGCGAAGCTCCTTAGCCGGGGTCTCGTCGTCCAGCTTCATGAGCCCGACCTCCGTCGCGGGTGTTGCGCCCCATCCGTCTTCGACCCAGTGCAGTCCGAGGCGCTCGAACGCCTCGAGGAGCTCGTCGGTCTCCGGCGTCACGCGCTGAGGCTCGCTCAGCGGGGTGATGTGGCTGCTGCCCTGTTCGTCATCGGATCGCTCGAAGACGGCCCACATCCGGATCTCGTCTCCGTGACGGGAGCGGAACTCGATCCCGTCCACGAGCTCGTCACGATCCTCGTTCCGTCGGTCGTACACCCAGTTTGCGATCGAGCGAGTGAGGTTGCGATCGTCCGCGTTCTTCAGCAGGGCGCTGTCGACGTCCACGAGGGCGATGCCGTGCCGGCCGAATGGGTATTCCGCCTTGAGCGCGGCGAGGCTGTCGGAGTGTGTGATGAACCAGTAGCGGCCGGACTGCTCCGCGTCGCCGTACACCCTGCCGTTCAGCCAGGAGTATCCGACCTCGCCGCTCGCACCCTCGGGGTGAAGAGCGATGCTCCCGTCGTCGTCCTCGATCTCGTCCAGCACCGTCTGGAGCGGCTTGGAGGGCTGCAGCTTGGCGCACAACTCCAGGAAGCAGCCTCGCAGATTGTCCGAGGTGTACAGCGTCCGGAACTGCCCGAGCTGGTCGTCCCAGCGGCCGTTGAACAGGCCGTCATCGGTGGCGTACCGCCACGGCGTCCACGCCCACATGTCGGGTTCGAAACCGATCCGCCATACTCGCCCTGGGTCGCTCGTGAGATGCGGGACGATCGCGCTCATCCGATGTGGCGAAGGCCTTCGCCGCGGCGAGTACATCGCGAGCAACCATGACATTCACAGTGCGCGACGACCGGTCGCGTCGCTCATGATCAACTGAACCTTCGGGTGGCGCGAAACTGCGATGGATCATCCGGGCGCGCGGGGTGAAGCGGGGGAGCTGGAGCCGTGCGCGAGCGGCAACGGCAGGGTGCCCTTCAGCTCAGGTTCGGTCCGATTGTCTCTGCGGCACGTCGACGAGCCGGCTTACTGCGTCCCTCACCGCGGTGTGTCGGCGTTCTCGAGGCTCGGGCGTCGAACTGCCGAGTTGCGGGGCGAGGTTGTCCCATGCCATCGCGATGCCCCGCACGAGCGCTAGCAGTTCGACGGGGCTGTAGTGGTCAGGCACCGTGCCGGCGGCCTGGGCGTCGGCAATGGCGCTGAGCTTGACACGGTGGGACTCGACGATTGCGCGAAGGGGCTCGCCGTCGGGGCGCTCGAGCTGATACCAGTGGGTGAGGCGGAGGGTGCGCGGGTGGTCTTGGTAGGAGTCGAAGAGCTGGGTGGCGTACCCGGGGAGGTCAGTGGGGTCAAAGTGGATGCGCTCGACGAAGGCGACGACGTGGGCGGTGAACACGGCGTCGAACAGCTCGTCCTTGGTGCCGAAATACCGGTAGATCATGGCCTTGTTTGCGTCCGCCTTCTCGGCGATCCGGTCAACGCGGGCACCGGCGATACCCAGGGCGCCGAACTCCTCAGCGGCCGCTTCCAGGATGCGCGCGCGGGTAGCATCCGCGTCTCGTAACCGTGTCATCTGCCTACTCTAACGGCAAGTAACCGGTTAGTTGCATTCCGCGCATGCGGCGAGTATGGTCGCATGTAACCGGCTAGTTACTTAAAGAGGTTGACATGATGGAAGACACCCGCGATTACGACGCGGCGCTCGACGAGGCGGAGCGGCTGCTCGGTTTCCGACTCGAACGGTTCCTCGGCACTGCGCCGACCGAACCGGAGAACGCCGACGACTTCAAACGCATCGCGACCATCCAGGCGTTCGGTGATGCGTGGCCGCGCACCGACCGGCTGGACACCCGGACCCGTGCGATCGTCTCTGTGACCATCGCAGCGACGCTCGGAGTGCTCGAACCACTGCGTGGCCAACTCCGGATCGCGCTCAACAACGGCGTGACGAAAGAAGAGATCGTCGAGGTCTTCATCCAGCTCGCCGCATACGCGGGTGTCGCTCGTGCATTCGAAGGCTACGGTGTCGTGGCGGAGGTGTTCGCGGAGAACGGCTAGCGCGCGGCCGCTCCCGTTGCTATGCGGCCCCTTGCGCACCTTCTCCACACCGTTTCGGACGACGCAAGTCCCGGCGGTTATTCGCCGATAATGCACATTATGTCAACTTGCTCACATTTGCGGTTCGCATGGGCCCGCACCACGGCCGCGAGGCGCCCTCCCCTGATTGCAGGCTGTTGAGGCGCAGCGTCGCACATGTCGACACGACGAGAGATCAGAGCCGCGCGGGCAATCGCATCATTTCCCCGGACGGCGCGATAACGCATCGCATGCAGAAATGGAATTGCCGCATCCTTTTGCGACATCGGCGAAATCGGTTCGCGCCGGCGCCATTCTTCGTGCAGAATCTGATCCGAGACGACATCGCAGCGACAGCACCGGGGGGACGCCGTCATGCCTACGAAGAGCCGTATCCTTTCCGCGCGCAGCAAAGGGCGCCTCCTGGCACTCGGCGGCATTCTCGCTGTGGTTCTCAGCATTCCGGTCCTATCGGCGGGAGAGGCCGTCAGTGCCGCAGCGCGCGTCGCCGAGGAGCCGCACGATGGGCATTACTGCGACGGATGCCAGCCGCCCATGGAGTACAGCGGCGGCCCGACGATGGATACGAGCAGCGCCGTCGTCGTGACGCCGATCTTCTGGGCTCCGGACGACGCGGAGCCCTTCCCCGACGGCTACGTCGACGGCATCGATCGCTACATCACGGATGTGGCGGCCGCGAGCGGCCAGCAGGACAACGTGTACTCGGTGGTGACCGAGTACGACGCGGAGGCGGACGACGGAACCAGCACTCCCCTCAGCTACAGCGTCGAGGCGGGAGCCCCGATCATCGACACGTCCCCATTCCCGGACGGCGACTGCACCCCCGACTCGGACGACACGCCCGTGTGCATCACCGATGCACAGCTCACGGACGAACTGGCGAAGCTCATCCAGGAGCAGGGTCTTCCCACCGGCCTCGGATACTTCTACCCCGTGTTCTTCCCGCCGGGCGTCCAGACCCAGGATCGGGACAAGACCACATCGGGTTCGTCCTACTGCGGATACCACCGCATCATCGGCGATGCGCCGGACCAGATCGTCTACGGCGACGAGCCGTACGAGGATTCGGGCTGCGACTGCGGCCAGATCCCCAACGGGAGCGCAGCCCTCGAGGGCGCCATCAACACGCTGAGCCACGAGCTCGCCGAGGCGCTGACGGACCCCGACGCCGATGCGAGCGCGTGGCTCGACCACACCGGCCACGAGATCGGCGACATCTGCGCCGATGACTATGGCACCGCCCTGGGATCTGTGGACCCGGAGAATCCGTTCACGACGGAATACAACCAGGTCATCAACGGCCACAA
>Ga0163162_10006288_pt1 | contig 11504 bp, 8 predicted proteins | sample S55metaG_FD_115310 | JGI IMG/M metagenome (GOLD analysis project Ga0163162, IMG submission 115310) | Switchgrass rhizosphere microbial communities from Kellogg Biological Station, Michigan, USA - S5-5 metaG | ecosystem: Host-associated > Plants > Roots > Rhizosphere > Soil | place: USA: Michigan...
CTGACGGCGCCACGCTGCTGATTGATTGCGGAGGACGACCTAACATCGATTGGAAGCGCGGCGATGAGGCGGACGCCGAACCTTTCGAGCGCGACACGCGCAGCATCGGCGAACGAGTGGTCTCGGAATTTCTGTGGGCGCGCGGACTCGATCGCGTCGATTACATTCTGCCGACGCATGCGGACGCGGATCATATCGATGGGCTGAATGACGTCGGGCGGAATTTCAAAGTGCGCGGCGCGATTGTAGCGCGCACGCCAACCGGCGATCCTGAATACGCACGCTTTGCGCAAACCATGAAAGCCACGCGGGTGCCGGTTGAGAGAATCGGCGCCGGAGATATCCTGCGTTTCGGAGACGTCGCCGTCGAAGTGTTATGGCCGCCGCCGGCCGATGATGTGAACGCGATTTCACGAAACAACGACGGCGTCGTGTTGAGAATTCGCTATGGCGATCAATCTCTGTTGTTTACCGCCGATATAGAAAAGGAAACCGAAGCACGGATCGTGAACGCACGCGTTGATTTGCGGAGCGACGTGGTGAAGGTGGCGCATCACGGGAGCCTTTTAACGACCAAAATCGATACTGCTTAGAATGCTGTAAATTCAGATGGTGTTTAGTGGGCGTGCCTTTTTTCTTGCGACCAGAAGTATTGCTGATTACATTGAATTTGGCTCTCTAAAAAAAGGTAATGTTCATTACAGGCTGCGATATTGACTGTCATGTTAAAGTTAATCTGCCTGCTCGGAGGATAGGGCAACGCTGGAGAGCGACCTGAGCGCCGCAGCAGGTGAGTATACGGAGGGGCAGGGCTAACGCTCTGCCCCTTTTGTCGTCATTACTGCCCCTCCGGTACTCTCCGAAAGCGATAAACTCGTTTTTGCCCTCGAGACCGTCGATGTTATGAATGAGGCTCAACGCCAGGCAGCAGGTTTCTTAGATACCAGTCGGATCGGATCCGACTGCTGACGAGCCCCTTTCGCCATTTGCTTTAAAAAACCTTGGGTCGCTAAGTAGATATGCGAATGAGCAGAAACGGAAACCTTTGCTTGTTCCGTCGAGGTGATCGCGACCCGTGCGCCAATTAAGGTGCGTTATCAAGTCAACCCTTCATCGAAATCGCCTTCCGCGCTCTTTTTTGTTGCATCAACAAAATCCTTCAGTAACCCTTCACTTTGTCCTTGCTGTAATACGAACCGTTCTACGCGCTTTTTGCCTGTCTCATCCGTAGCGGTGATCTCAAAGGCCCGATTCAACTCGACTCTCTCGGGGTTCTGCGGCTTAACGAAGGTGACTTTGATAACGTATGTGTGCCGGTTTCCGTGAACGACCCCACCAAGGAAGTTGATCATCATCTTGGCCTCCAACTCACCGCATTCTAAAGCTATTGAGTGCTGGCGTACACGTCCTAAGTGTGAGGCAAGAGTAATAAGGGTCCGGCGGCAGTCGTTTGCGAGATTAGAGTAGGGACCACCACTCAGCTAATTGTCAGGGACTGCTGCGCTGTGTGAGATGGAAGATCAGTCTTTTGCACGTTGCATTAAATCTAGGAGTGATATAAGCAGTCTTGTTTTCCAATCCTAACCTCGCAGGAGACTTGATGAAGAAGTTCGCACTTGCCGCAAGCTTGCTGGTGGCTGTGGTCTGTGGTTGCCAACCCACAAGTAACAGTAGCTATCAGAACGAAAACGCAACGACGCATCCTACGGCATCGCAACCGACAAATTCACCGCCAGCCAGATTGCCGACAATCGGAAATTCGCGGCGGAACTCCAATCCCACAGGAGCGACGGCCAGATGTCGTGACGGCACGTTGAGCTATAGCGAGCATCACCGCGGCACGTGCTCGCATCATGGCGGCGTCGCCCAATGGTTGGATTAGCCAAATTGATAAAACTTTGTACTTGACTTGGCTGCTAGTCTGTTTCAATGGAAACCCTAGAGATAGGTCAGACTGTTCGACTGCCGCATGGCGAGCCCGTGACGGTTGAGTTTGTCTACAATGACGGTCAAGTCAGGCTTCTACGTATCGCTGGAGAACAAGCCGGGACGATTGCACTCTGTAGCCTCTTAAGCCTTAGACCATTCTCAGAAGATATAGACATGCCTTCAGATCGGTGATATAAGCGCGTCACTCTCTCGCAATCTACCTCAAAGGAGACTCCGACCGTGAAGCGCACAACAGCGATCCTGTTACTTTTGCTTTTCGTTTGCGGCGTCCATGCGGCGCCTAAAAAGAAGAAAGGCCCGCCATGTGCTCCCAGCCTTGATCAATGTCCCGTCACTGGCTGCGGCAAAGGCATCGATAAAAACCTTAATCGGAGAAAGAACATTAAGAGAACACCCGCCGGCGCGCCAGAGGACATGAGTATTGCAGATATGAAAGCTCTACCCGGTCCGGTAGACGGATTTGCAAAAGGCGACACACGCGAAAAGCTAAAAGCCCTAGGCGAAGGTAAGAAGATCAGGGTCGTGGCCCTCGCCTTAGTTGTAAGATCTGGTAGTAAAGAATCTTGTAACTGTGGGCTTACGGGCCAGGCGAATCAGGACAACCATATTGTTCTGATCGACCCGAACGACACTACGCCATCCTTAGAAGATGATGAAAAGAACTCAATCACCGCTGAGTTTACTCCGCGAGTACGCTTGACTCATAAGAATCTTTCCCGCGCCGTCCTCAATCCGCTAATTCAGAACGCTCCGAATGAGGCGCTGAAAGTTAGAGTTACGGGTGTGCTCATGTTCGACTCAGAACATTCGTTTAGGCCTCTGGCAAAAGGTCGAGCTAATAACTGGGAAATACACCCCGTTTTCGAGATGGAATTATGCCCTACTGGTAAGAGTTGCACTTTGGAGAGCGATGATAACTGGCAAAAAATAGGCGATCCCAGTTTCGTGCGCCTCGTGCGACGATAGTCTCTTACTTCGATTCGAGGCTGTAGGAATAGCCAACTACTATTGTGTCTCGTTTCAAACAGTGATATAAGCCTCTCGCCTCGCATCTTTCCATTAAGGAGACTCACTCAATGAACCCCAAGTTCAGAGTCCTATTTGCATCAATCCTTCTCTTAGCTTTTTCGAGTCTTGCGTACAGCCAGCAACTACCGAATCTGCCGAATAAGCCAACACCGCAGTTTGAAAATCCTTCATTCTGTCCTCCAGACGGTAAAGCCGGCTCGCCCGATCCAGAACTAAACAGACGCAAGAACCGGATAGATGATAGCGCTTCCTTCTTTCCGGTGACGTTTAGCGTCATCGCGACACTCACGTTTCCAAAAGGGGTTAGCGGCACGGTGCGCAGCAATTGGAGTACGGCGGATCAAAAGGCAATCGCAAAGGACGAAGGTATTCCCATTATGGTCGAAGGCTTCTTGGCTCTCGTAAATAATGCGAAGCCAAGTGATCCGCCCAATATCCAAGGTGCGCGGCCCGAAGGAAAAGAATCGTGTAATTGCGATTCAACTCAGGATGACCAGATAGACTTTCACATCTGGCTATTGAATGCAGCGGGAGTTAGTCGCGCAGGTGCAATCGTTGTGGAAATGACGCCGCGGGTGCGATCGCATCATCCTACTTGGACAGTCGATGCCCTAACTAATATAGCAAACAAAAAGTTTCCGGTTCGTATTAGCGGATGGCTCATGCTCGATGGCCAACACCCAGAGCAGATAGGTAAGACTCGCGCGAGCTTGTGGGAGATTCATCCGATCATGAAAGTTCAATTCAAACAGAACGGTCAGTGGAAAACTCTTTAAGTTGCGGCCGGGCCTTTATCATCGACCGATCCCGCCTTTGAATCTTTCTTGCCCTCCCCCCTTTTTTTCTCAATGTCGGCGCGAGCTTTATCGTAATCACTGTCGGTAGGGACGCATAGTTTGCTATCGTCATTGGCTTTCAAATATTCGTCATCTAACGCTTTGAAGGCCGTGTAGAGAGTGTCACGGTTCGCAGGTTTTTCATGATATTCGGCCATAATCAGGCTAATCCGATGATTGATACTGCTGTAGACGTCTCCGGAATTCGTGTGACATTCAATCTCTTTTTGGAAATTGAAGATAGTCTGTATGCCTGCCAAAGCAGCGGCGAGAAAGGAAATCAACTTAATGGCGATTGTGATCCTACTTTGATTGCCAATGGTTACTTCAATCAAGCCCGAAGTGATTAAGAGATTAAGCACTACTACAGAGATTCCAATGATGTTTGATTTTTTTCGCTTGCGCTGGGCCGCGATAAAATGCGCGCGTTTCACAACCTGTGCATCCCGTAAAAGCCTCTTCATCGCGGCATAGATCTCGTCTCTTTTGTTTGCTGGGGGTGCTGTGATCTCGGCCATTTTTGTCTCCTGTCTTAATTCAGCTCGACATTCAACCCCAAACCTCGTGGGTCTTGAGTCCGACCGCCTGGGTGAACCACTGACTAAAAACTTATGCTGGATACGCTGAGAGCGTCTGATCTAACAAGAAGAATCGCGCAAAGTGTGAAACATGCTCAGTAAGGACGCCCGTTGCAGCCCAATCTAGCACATATCAGTCTTTCGTCAACATTTTATGAATGTGCAACAAGAAACTTCCAGGAACAGAGAGTTCCGAACGATTGAAGATTTCAAATGGGAGGAACTCACGTAAAGGAGTTTGCAATAAAAAACCGGCTGCCCTAAAGACAGCCGGCGTTCGCGAACTATTGCGACTTATGCTCCAGGCGGAGCCGCGCGGTAACGTGTCAGTAACTAAAGCGGGTTCTCATGAGCCTCTGGTCGGCTCCCTATCGGGACGATTCGCAACCGTACTCGACGGTTATAGTCTTAACTAAGGTTGCGGGTGTTCCTGATTCACCCTGAACGTAATAGGTTGTCGTTTCGGTCGTTTTGCGGCAGCTTTGCTTGTTTCCGAAGAGTCCTTCTGCCGTAACATGTATTGCCCATGTGCAAACCAGAATCACGATCACTAACGCCGATTCTGTCAGCATCTTGATTGCGTTTTCTCTCGCAAGTTCAAGAGGCCCCTTTTTCTGGTTTCTAGGCACCAGAGAGCCTCATGGAGATAAATGTCATAACCATTCACCTCTCTCTCTTGGTACTCGACGTCCAGTCTAAATCCTCCCTTCATTTGCGTGCGACCGGACTTTGCCGGCACGACAATTACATACCCGTAATTGGCTGGTGTCAATAATTTTTGATCTTGAGGACAACCCTTCTTGCGCGATTGAATTCACTTGGCTCGAATTTGAGTTATGAATAAAGGCTTTTCCTACGCTCGGGTGGGAAATAGCGGAGTGCTGATGCGACAGCGTGTCGGTTCTCATAGTTAGTGACATCCCGTATCAAAGTTAGCGATCTTCCTTAATATTGGTTGCTGGAATTCGATCTGACACTTCGTCGTTCCGTTGACGCTTTGCGTATTTTGTTATACCTATTACCACCTAAACAATGCGACAGGCTGGTAGTCAGAGCCTGGGACTTCTAACTCTCAATCAGTCGCGCTTAACGTCTTTGATTATCTGAAGGAGAAGTGATGGTCCACCCCATGCATCGTTCACCATTTGGTGAGGCTTCTTGCGAGTCGGAACTACAGCTTTGGAAATCTGAGTACAGCAGCCTGTATTTCGACGAGACCCCATTTAGCGGTTCCGTCATCGATCCGGAAACGTACCTGATCATCGGCCGTCGTGGTTCGGGGAAAACGGCATTAGCGCAGTACTCCTCTTTCCAGGGCGTACTTCCCAATCCGGTCATTATCGATGTCAATGAGCCTCAAATATTTCAGGAAGCCCTTTACCGCATCGCGGCAGGCGTCTTTGAATCGCGGCATATTGCTATTCCGACAATTAAGAAAGTATGGGACTACGTTCTCTGGCAATTGATTTTCGAAACTCTTCAAACTCAGATATCTATACTTTCGCGGGTTTGCTCCGGAGACTTTCTGACGACTCGCCCGTCACAGACAGTCAACAGCCTCTTGAATAGCCTCGTTGCGGAAGTCGGCGACCAGAGCGTCGATCAACGAGTTGAGGAGCTATTACAGGATCGAGCGCGCGTCGAAGCAGAAAGTGCAGTGCTGGATTTCGCAGCCGTGCGCCCGATTATAATTACCTTTGACACGATGGAGGCATATGACATTAGTAATGATGCGTTGATGAACGCCACTGCGGCCCTGGTTGAGTGTGCCGCTAATTTCAACTTTCAGTTCAGCGCTCTGGGTGTTCATCTAAAAGTATTCTTGTCGGGCGAGGCGTTTCCCTATTTGGTGGAAGACGTCCTGCAAAACCCATTGAAGAGCGTTCACAGTCCCGTTTATCTGACGTGGCGGCCAAAGGATCTTTTGCGTTTGATTAGTTGGCGCTTCTTTCATTATCTGCGCAATCACGATCTATTGGCAGCAGAAAGCAAAGGAGAAATCAACTGGGCAAACCAACGCGAAGTACTCGACACGATGTGGCGCCCGTATTTCGGAAATAACCTGACAAATGCGCGAGGTTTGAAGGAGGATACGTACTCGTACGTGCTCCGGCATACACAAATGCGACCGCGTCAACTGATCCTGCTCTGTAATGCAATCGCTAAGCAGGCGGTAAAAAACAATCGATTTCCGCGAATGTCCGAAAGCGATATTGTTTTCGCGGTAAGTGAAAGCGAAGCCCCTTTAGCCGCTGAAATAATCAACTCATATACCGCGACCTATCCTAACGTTAGCAGGATCATAGATGCTCTGCACAGAATGCCAATGCTTTTCATGGGAAACGAGCTGGATAAACGGGCGCCTGAATCCGCGTCGGCATGGCAGGGCGATTATTCGCCCGCCCGCTTTCGCCGACTTGTGACTGAACTCGGAATTGTGGGGCGAGTGCGAAGAAAAAATGAGGATGCGGGGTTTATTGATGCTGACTTCGAATACTCTATGAGGGAGCGGCTGGCGGTTACTCACCGTGACGAATGCGTAATACACCCAATGTTTTATCGGCGTTTGAATGTGCAGTTTAATTCACCGTCGCGAGTCATGCCGTTTACCCGAGAGTCAGAAGAGAATGAACCGAAGCGCCGCTCTTCACGGCGGGTGCAGGAAACATCGCGAGACGATTTGTTGATGAAGGCGGTTTCAAGCATTCTCCAGCGATCCGAGCGCCAACAGGATCCCCATAAGGTGCTCGGATCATTCGTTGACCATGGCATTATCGCGCAGTTGTACAATTCCAATAATCAGATCATATTTGGCAGACGCGGCACGGGAAAGACTCACGTGCTTAGGGTCTTTGCCGCACAACTCGCTGCGGATCCCGCAAACATCGTGCTTTATCTGGACGCGAGGACTCTAGGTAGTAGCTCCCAATTTTCTGATCCTGCGGTCCCTCTAAAGCAAAGATGTTTGGCCCTGTTTCGCGACATACTCGGTGAAATATACAACACGCTCTTAAATCACGTCGTGGCCTGCGCTGATGAGACAGCTTCGTCGGCGCTCGAGAGTTTGGATCAACTCGGAAAGGTTGCTACGCAACCTGTGTCGCAATATTCAGTCGAGGCAATTACGCGCCGGACTCTGGATAAGGCCGGCGCGACGAGTTCGATCGGCTTTTCGATTAATACTGGAATTGGCGCGACCTTGGGACTTGAAGATCAGAGTGCACGCGAAGAGGAAGCGACCACTTCATACCGCGCGAACATTGAAGATAAGGTGATTTTCCCCGCCCTGGGCTCGCTATTAGCCGATGTGCTTCGAGTAGCTAAAGCTCAACTCTATATTTTGCTGGATGAATGGTCGTCGATTCCGATGGATGTGCAGCCCTACTTGGCAGAGTTTGCGAAGCGCGCTTTCTTTGCAAATCCCAATGTCGTGATCAAGATTGCGTCTCTCGAATATCGATCAAACTTTTGCGAACGGCAGCCCTGGGGCATTTTAGGCTTTGAACTCGGATCCGACATTGCCACGTCCGTGGACATGGATGAGTACTACGTCTATGACCGAAATCCTGAGCTGGTCACGGATATTTTCGGCGACATACTCTTTCGCCACCTGAAAAGCGAATTGCCTGCGCAATATCTGGAAAAGAAATATGAAATTCATGACGGCGCAGGTGTCGCGATGAAATTCTTCTCTGATCGATTTGCTTTTCAGGAGTTAGTTCGCGCGTCTGAAGGAGTAGCGCGGGACCTCATTAACATTTTTATAGCCTCCTATTTTGCCGCGCAGCGGCGGGCAAAGAAACAGATCGATAAACCCACCATCATAGAAGCGTCGCGGCAGTGGTTCGAGCAGGATAAAGCCAGAAATCTCGACGGCGTTTTGCGCTCCAATCTGGAGAAAATTATTAAGGAGGTCATTGCGGGGCAACGTGTGCGGTCTTTTTTCATTCCGCTCGGACTTGAACGCCACGAGACCATCCAACGTTTATTTGATGCCAGGGTACTGCACCTAACCAAGCGCGGCGCCAGCTATCAAGATCATCCGGGCGTGCGGTACAACATTTACACCCTTGATTATGGGACCTACGTCGACCTGTTGAATACCGATCGCGCTCCAGCCATGGGCTTTGAGGAGGTGAGCGGTGAGATTCCGAAGAACTTCATTGTGCCGTTCGATGATAATCGCATGTTAAAGCTTGTGGTTTTGTCTGAAACGGCGTTGGCTAACTGAGCGATCAGTAAAGGAGTCTTTTAGGAGGTTCGAGAACTGCGTATGCGATGTGGAATCTGCGTAGAGGCTCCAACCTTCACGATTGTGAGACCCGCCTTTTCATACTTCTTTATTTTCGTTGTGGGAACCTCATCTTGCAGCACTAAGTGAGTGATCTTAGCAAGCGAAGCGAGGATGAAATTTGATTTCTTATCTAGATCCGCGTTTGAAGCGGCGATGACGACCGATCTGGCGTGAGCAATCATCGCTTGTTTTATTTCTAACTCATCAGCATCCGAGATAGTAACTTCAACCAAGTCGACGTTGCAGCATCCTATAATGCACGGATCCGCCGCGACCTGCTCTAGAAATTTAATGTCACGATCATTGGGAATCGTTGCGCCGTTCTGCAATTTTCCTCCAATTAGATGTACCTTCGCTGAAGAATGTCCGAGCAACGCACTGGCAACACGCGGACTGTGAGTGATGATGGTCCCCTTATAATTCTTATCGATCTTGGAAACGAGCGCGATGGAAAACGGGCTAGCATCTAGGATGACAGCGCGATCTTCCTTGATCATCTTGAGAGCTGTTTCTGTAACAGTAATCTCTGCCACCGGATCCAAGTCTAAACTTGACTCATTGGTATTGTGAGTCTTTATGGTGACGACGCCGCCCTTCAACCAGTACAACTGATTCGTGTCTCGGAGCTGTTCCAGACCGCGCTGGATCGTGGACTTTGAATAGTCTGTAGAATCGGCGATTTCCTGAACAGTCATCTCGCCCCGAGACCGAAGCGCTTCTAGAATTGCATCATTCCGGCGCTCTCCCGCCGCGTTGTTCCGGTTCTGTACTTGTAACTGCATATTAAGCGCACTTCCGGGCTGTCTTCGCTGCTCCATTGTGCATAAATCGCTTGTCGGATGCAATACTTATCTATATACTGAATAGTGGATGCGAAAGTGCGAGCGCAACTGACTAAGAACTGCATGTAGATGGGAACAACTGCGGATTAGGAGCGTTTCTTACGGTGCACGCCCACGAACGAATTGCTGAAATGGTCAATGAAAGGCTGACCAGCGTTGATTGGGATTTTGCAGACTCCTCTGCTCAGAATCTCGTTCATAGCATCCATCCGTATCCGGCGAAGTTTATTCCCCAAATTCCACGGGAGCTGATTCGCCTGTTTCATCCGGGTGACGCTTCTCCGGTAGCAGATATCTTTGCCGGATCCGGCACGGCACTGGTTGAAAGTGTCGCCGCTGGTCTGCCTGCGATTGGGGTGGACTTGAGTCCACTCGCGGTTCTCATCGCTAAGGTCAAAACGACGCCCTTACAAACCAAGCTCGATCCCATCGCTAGGGACATTGCCGGCCGAGCAAAAACAGCGACGGCCGTCATTCCGAAAATTCCTCGCCTGGATCATTGGTTCAAGCCAGAGATTCAGCAGGCCCTTGCGAATCTAATCGAGGAAGTGGATCGGATCACGGACACAGCGACTCGGGATGCACTTAAGGTTGCGGTTTCAAGGATAACAGTGCGGGTTTCTAACCAGGAGAGCGATACCCGATACGCTGCCGTAGTAAAAGCTGTTACAGCGAATGATGTTCTGGATCTGTTCATAAGCTCGGCCGAGTTCATTAATCGAGCGCTGACTGAAGAGTACGGCGGGATCTCTTCAAAAATCCCATCCTGCAGATTAGTAAACCGAAATATCCTCGAAATATCGCCAGATGAATTAGGTTGTGGAATCGGACTGCTGGTTACCTCACCTCCGTACCCGAATGCTTACGAATACTGGTTGTACCATAAGTACCGCATGTACTGGCTCGGAATGGATCCGATCGCAGTTCGTACATCCGAAATAGGGGCGCGTCCTCACTACTTCAAGAAAAACCGCCAAACAGAAATCCATTTCGAAGAACAGATGGGCCGGTGTTTTTGGCTCCTTTCAAGAGCCATGCGCCCGGTTTCCTTTGCATGCCTAATAGTTGGTCGCTCGATCATCCATGGGCGGCACATAGATAACACCCAAGTGCTCAAACGAGCCGCTTCCTCACACGGCTTTCAATTGGTCGGGCAGATCTCTCGCCAGATTCAACGTAGTCGAAAGTCCTTCAATCCTGCCACAAGCAAGATTAGCGAGGAATCGATCGTTATTTTTTATTTTGGAGGCAAATCCTAATGAATGCGGTTAATCTCGTTTGGCACGGCTATCGTTATTTCCCTTATGAACTCGAGTTTGCGAAGAGAGAGGTTGAGGCCGTTCTTGGCTTGACGCCCGAAGACGGAAAGAATGGGCTCCAGATCGTTACAGGAAAAGTGCCCACAAGATTGCTTGAGCGTTTTACGTATTTTCGTGAAGCGGTATTTCCTGACGGGGTGAAGGTGGTGACTGACCAAGCAAGGCTCGAGGCATCGGCGTCGAAACAAACGACACACAAGCAATCAGGAATCGAAGGCAATATTAGCGGCCGTCAAAGCACTCGTTATTCAGCACACGGACTCCATGAATATAAAGGTAAATTCAATCCGCAGGTCGTTCGGGCGATCGGCAATATGCTAGCTCTTCGACAAGGCGCCAATGTGCTCGATGTATGTTGCGGGAGTGGAACTACACTTTTGGAGTGTGCCCATGCGGGCTGGAACGCGATCGGAATTGATCTCAATCCACTGGCCGTGTTCATTTCTAATGCGAAGCTCCAAGCCGTACATGTCCAACCCGAGAGCCTTCAATTGGCTGAAGCTCATATGGTTCGACAACTCGACAAAATCTCGGCGAAGCTTTCGTTTGATACTGCATGGGACCAGAAGTTAATTGCACGGTTGCTCGGTGATACAACCTTGGACCAGCTGCCCAATTTTGAATACCTATCATCTTGGTTCCCGCAGTCCGTTTTA
>Ga0163162_10006290_pt1 | contig 11501 bp, 4 predicted proteins | sample S55metaG_FD_115310 | JGI IMG/M metagenome (GOLD analysis project Ga0163162, IMG submission 115310) | Switchgrass rhizosphere microbial communities from Kellogg Biological Station, Michigan, USA - S5-5 metaG | ecosystem: Host-associated > Plants > Roots > Rhizosphere > Soil | place: USA: Michigan...
CGATGATTATAGGTGGGGTCAGGTCTTAGATCGAAGCATTCGCCGCCGCTCCCGGCGAATGCTTCGATCTAAGACCTGACCCCACCTTGTATGATGGTCGGCTGTGACGACCAGTACTCCAGCACGCTCCAGGAACCGGGCCGAGATCGACGACGCCCACAAGTGGAACCTGACGGATATTTTCCCGGGGTGGGAAGCGTGGGAGGCGGCTCGCGCGGAACTGGATCGGCGCATCGACGACTACGCGGCGCTCAAGGGCACGCTGAGCCAGGGGCCGGACCGGCTGCTCGCCGGCTATGCGCTGAATGACGAGCTGGGGCAACTCGCGTATCGCGTCTACTTCTATACTTCCCTCAAGTATGACGAGGACCAACGCGACAACGGCGTGAACGCGCGGCGCCAGCAGGTGCAGGCGCTGCTGGCGAAGTGGCAGCAGGCCACGTCGTGGTTCAGTCCAGAGCTGCTGGCCATTCCGCTAGCGACCGTCCGTGGCTGGATGGCGGCGAATCCGAAACTGGCCGTGTACCGCTTCTCGATCGAGGAGGTGTTCCGTCAGCAGGAGCACGTCCTCGACGAGCAAGGTGAGCGTCTCCTGTCGCTGGCGTCGCGGCTGTCGGCCGCGCCGAACGACGCGTACTCCGCGCTGTCGACCGCTGACGTGAAATTCCCTGACGTCACGCTGTCAACCGGCGAGACGGTGACGATGTCCTACGGCCGGTACCGCGCGATCCTCGCGACGAATCGGAACCAGGACGACCGCCGATCGTCGTTTCTGGCGCACTACGGCGGCTACGAGACGAATATCAACACCTACGCGTCGCTGTATCACGGCGTGTGCCAGCGCGATTGGTTCCACGCCCGGTCGCGCGGCTACGAGACGACGCTCGACGCGGCGTTGCACACCAACGACATCCCGCGGTCGGTGGTGCTGAATCTGATCGAGACGACGCGCGCGGGCGTGGAGCCGCTGCGCCGGTACCATCGGTTGCGAAAGCGCGCGCTTGGACTCGAGCGGTACTGTCAGTACGACCTCTCGGTGCCCCTCGTGAACTGGGACAAGCGCTACAACTACGCCGACGTGCTCGCGCCGATCGTCGAGGCCGTCGCGCCGATGGGCGCGGAGTACCAGAGCCGGATGTGGCGCGGTTTCCGCGAGCGCTGGGTGGACGTCTACGAGAACGACGGCAAGCGCAGCGGCGCGTATTCGGCGCCGGTGTACGGCGTGCACCCGTACATGCTGATGAACTGGACCGACACGCTGGACGACGTGTTCACGCTGGCGCACGAGATGGGCCACTCGATGCACACGATGCTGTCGCACGAGCGGCAGCCGTTCGTCTACGCGGATTACACGATCTTCGTTGCGGAAGTGCCGTCGACCTTGAGCGAGGCGTTGCTGCTCGAGCACTGGCTGGCGCGGGCGACCGATCGCGACGAGCGCATCGTGTTGCTGCAGCACGCGATCGACAACATCACGAGCACGTTCTACACGCAGGTGCTGTTCGCCGATTTCGAACTGGCCGCGCACCAGAAGGTCGAGCAGGACGAGTCGCTGACGTCCGAAACGCTGAACGCCCTATATAAGGAGCGTTTCGAGGCTTACTACGGCGACTCGGTGGACCTCGAGCCGCTCACGCCGCTGACGTGGGCGCGCATCCCGCATTTCTTTCACACGCCGTACTACGTCTATCAGTACGCGACCTGCTTCGCGTCGGCCGCCAAGCTCGCGCGCGAAATCGGCGAGGGGCCGGAGAAGTCCCGCCATGCCGCGCGCGATCGCTACCTCGAGCTCCTCGCGGGCGGCGGAAGCGACCATCCGATGACGCAGCTGCGCAAAGCGGGCGTCGATCTCGCGAAGCCGGACACGATACGGGCTGTTGTTGAGCAGCTGGATGGGCTGGTGACGCGGTTGGAAGAGCTGATCTAGAAGGGATGAGCTCGATCGCCGCTTAGGGCCCTGTTCCGCAGTGTTGGCTCACGCGGAGACGCGGAGACGCGGAGCGGACATTTTGGAGAGACGGACCCACGAAGTTCGAGCTCTCTGGCTTTTTCGTGGGGCTACCGGCCGGAGATCTTGAGATCCTGCGTCTTCCGCTCGCCGTCGCCAATCGTCAGCCTCACCGCGCCGTTGACGAGGCCCTCGATGAACGCGGGCTCGAAAAGGTCCGCAGCCTGGAGATCGGTCAGTGCTGCGATCCAGTACTCGCCGGCCGGCAGGTTCCGAACGGTGTAGCGCCCGTCATTGCCCGGCCGGGTCTGCGCGACCCGCCGTGACCGGGGAATCCAGTCCGCCTTGTTCGTCGAGAAGACGACGATGAAGTAGTCAGACGTTGACCGCCCGGAACTGTTCTGGAGCGTACCGCTGATTTCCGTTGGATGATCCGTGTACGTAAGTACCCAATCCGTCAGGTCTCCGCCGGCCTGCACATCGACGGAGCCGTCAACACTCTCTTTGCCGCGGACCACGGACGACTTCAGCGACCAGCCGTTCAGTACGGGCGAATTCAGCGAAATCAACAGATGGCGGCCAGGCATCAGCCCGTTGAAGACCATGCGGCCGTCGGGATCGATCCGCGCCTGCGGGCCGTTGAGGTTGGCGCCGGAACCATAACGCTGAAGCACCCACCGCACCGTCGCAAGGTCCTGAGCTTTCGGCGGCACGCTGCCTTCGAACACCAGTTTCGCGAATGCGCTCAGGCTGGGCTGCAACTCGAGTGGCACCGTAAGATCGTGGCCATCAATCACGACATCGGCCCTTGCCCAGAGTGCGTCGTTGTTTGGATTGGACGGTCCCTCGCCGGTGCCCGGTAGAACAATGATCGTGTACGACCCTGGCAGAACTCCCACAAAGTGAAAGGTTCCATTCGAGTCCAGCGTTGCGTCGTCTTGCGCGCCGATCGACCCCGTCATTGGCCGAAGGGCATTAGTGAGCTTCACCTTGAGCGCTGGCAGAGGCACTCCAGGCGGTCCGATCACCCTGCCGTCTATCCTCGCGGTCAGCGCCAGTCGAAGCTGAATATCAAGGCTCCTGTGTTCCTCACCAGCAACAATCGTCACGGTGGTTGAAGCGGCCACGTCCGGCGTCCCGGGAAAAAAGACGGGCGCATAGTCAACCGTGCCCGGCCTCTCCTGCGGAGCCGGCGCTGATGACGGCGCGAGCGCCCGTCGCAGATCCTCGGCGGTCAACTGGCGGACCTCGGCCCCGTCATCCGCTACACGCCATCCGCCTATGGGCGGCAACGCGGCAACGACGTAATCGCCCGGACTCAGGCCATACACGCGGTACGTCCCAGTGTCATCCGTCGTCGCTCCCGGAGATGAGAACAGCGTGCGCTCGGCTGTTAGCGCCTGGAACCCGTAGCGCAGCAATCTGACATTGACGCCTGCTGCCGGCTGGCCGCTCTGATCGAAGACGCGGCCAGTAACGACGCCGCCTCGCGGCATCTTCATCGTTAGATCGACAATCTTCTGACCTTCTGCGAGCGCGACAGGTGTGCCCGCACGTCCGGGCTTCGTCGCGCCGTACGCGGTCGTGACGTACGCAGCTTTGGAGGCCTGCAGCAAGTACCGACCGCCGGGAAGCTCTGTAAACACGAACCGCCCGTCATCGTCGGTCGTGGTCGTGCGCCCGACGGCGCGATCCGTGCTGTTCGCCGTCACGCGCGCCCGGCGGATCGGCTGGCCGTTGGCGTCGTCAGCGACGAGCCGCCCGGCGATTATTCCGGTGCCGGCAGGGAGCTGAGTCGCGGTCCTGTCGCGAGGCGCCTGCTGATCCGTGGCCCACAGGACCACCGCCAGCGCGAGGCCCGCGACCCTCACGGTGCCACCTTCCTGAGATCGATTGTCTTTTGCTCTCCGTCATTTACCTTCACACGCGTCGCGGTGCGGCTCAAACGCTCGAGCACCTTAGCGTCCTGCCAGTTCGTCACACCTTCCTCAGAAGTCGCGATAACGAAGTACTCGCCGGCAGGGAGATTCGGGATGGCGTACGCGCCAGTCTTGGTCGAGCGGGCCGTAAGGAACCGGTGACCAGCCGGATTGAACGCAGGCCAGTACCGGGACTCCGTGGGAAAGGCGATGACGACCGCGTTGGTGTCTGGTTCATTGCGAGATCCTCGCACGAAGCCAGAGAGGGTCGCGGGGTGATCGGTGTAGGTGACCACGATGCTGTCGACATCTGACTTGAGGTCGAACGGCAGGTCCGATACATCCCGGCCGTCAAGTGTCGCCGATTTGAAGAACCAACCTGGCAGCGAAGTCGGTGAGATGAAATATGAGCCTGCCACGATGCCGCTCGTCCTTCCTTTCGTGGTGAATCCGAGCGCGTCATCCGCCCATGCTGAAAACACCCCCCGGCTGCGTGCATCAGCCACGCTGATCAGGACGACGGGGCTCTGCGACAGGACGCGCGTGTCCGGTTTGCGGCTAATACCGTCGAACTCCAATTTGCCGCTCACGTGAAGGGCTGGTTGGAGGTTGATCACCAGAGGCGGCGCTTCCGTTGCACCAACGGTTACGGGCGTGATCGCCCACCAGAGCGGCCTCGCCGTCTGGGCGGCCGGGGCCGCGGAAGGAGTCACGGGATCGAGGCTGATTGTCGTCGTTAGAATGTAGCGGCCCGCCGGCACGCCGAGCATCGTAAATCGGCCGGTCGTGTCGCTAATCGCTGTGGCTGCCTCGAGGCCGCGTGCTGCTGTGAAGTCGTCGGTGGCCGCAGCGGAAAGCCGAATCCCCGCGTTCGGCACGGGTCCGTTCGGTCCGACGACGGTGCCAGACACGCGTCCGCCTTTAGTGAATTGCAGCTGAACGTCGACTCCGGATCTGATCTCCCCCGATCCGAGCATAACGACCGTCGCATCCCTTGAGGTCGTCGCAGCCGGATGGAACGTGGTCGGGTACACGTCGATCGCCGCGTCGTTGGATAACGGCGGTGGCGTGGCGGACCCGATGGAGCCCTGGAGCACCAGATTGCCGACGAGCTGATTTCGAGACGAGCCCAGTAGATCAATGAAATTGGTGGCACCGTTGATCGCCGCAGGCATTGAACCGGTGCGGGAGTAGTCGAGGTAGACAGAGGGCGGCATCGTAGTCTGGGTCGAGGGCACGAGCACGACGTACTGGCCCGGCGGCAGCGTGGCGACGCGGTAGGCGCCGCGATCGTCCGTGGTCGCCGTCGCGGCGTCGCTCGACCGCAGCTGGCCGCCCTTCATCCCCACGGAGAGGATTCGGAGCGAGACGCCAACAACGGGTTCACCAATTTCGTCGGTCACGACACCGCTGATGACTCCGAACTTTGAAAGGCGAATCTTCAGGTCGGTTGCGCGCTCGCCTTCGGCCACCGCAAGATCTGGCGGGCTCGCGTTGGCGTAGCCCGACTTGCTGACGAGAATCGAGTAGCTGCCGGCCGCGAGAAGATCGAAGAAGAATCCGCCGCCCGGTTCGGTCAACACGAAGCGCGGGACAGCCTTGCCTGGCGTCCGTAGCGCGACGAGCGCGCCAGACACCGGTTGGCCGGTGCTGGCGTCTACGACCTGGCCCGCGACGAGAGCGGAGGGCCGTGTCGCGAGCTGTGCGTCCACCGAAGGCTGGACGCCCTCACGCGCAGTCAATCCAGCGACAGCAACCGCCACGGCGACTGCGATAGCGGACAGCGGGCGCAGTTGGTTCATTTGCTCAGCGTCATCCTACTGTCAAAGCCCAAGGCAGCCAATACCGGACACCCAATTCCGGCCGCACTCGAGTGGCCGGCTGCGATGGCCGAATGAGCGCGACGCGATAGAGAACGATGAAGCGCGAGCGGAGGGAGACCGGATTTCGAGCGTCGTCGCCCGTAGGCGGACGATCAAGCAGCCGGGTAGGGCGCGACGCGATGAGGCGAAGCCGGGAAATCCGATCGGACGGAGTGAGCGCTTCGAGCGTCGTCGCTCCTTGAGGCCAGTCGCAGCCGGCCACTCGAGTGCCGAGCCGGAATTGGATCAGCGATCTAGCTCTTTGGATCCTTTGCATTGGATGCATCACTGCATTCCGCTGGATTCGCAGAAGCGGTCACTTCTTCGCAAGTGCTTGATTCGTCTCTGTAAGACGCTCGTCATTCATTTCCAGTCTGGCAAAAAATCAACGGCACGGCATTTCCATCTCTTCACAGCGTGGACTGATCCGCACATCGCGGACACCACACTTAGGAGGCGGAATGAAATCCGCGTTGAAAGTCACGATCGCAACACTCCTCGTCTGCCTGACCGGTTCGTTCGCTTTCGCCCAGACGGGAACGAAAGCCGCGCTGACCGGACTCGTGAAAGATCCACAAGGCAATGGCATCCCCGGTGCCACTGTGACGGTGAAAAACGTCGACACCGGCGTGTCGACCGCAACGCAGACGAACGGCACGGGCAACTGGGCGGTGCCCTCACTCGACACCGGCACCTTCGAGGTCAAGATCTCGCTCGCCAACTTCAAGAGCGTCACCTACAGCAAAGTCGTGCTGGCGGCGGGCGCGAAGCCCAACCTCCTCACGACACTCGAAGTCGGCACCGTGAGCGAGAGCATCAAAGTCATCTCGCAAACCGAGCTGATCGAAACCGGCAACACGAACGTGACGACGACGATCAACGCCGACCTGATCAACAACCTGCCGCAGGTCACCAAGAACGCGTTGAACTTCGTCACGTTCCTGCCGGGCGTCAATGCCGGCACCAATCACGTGCAGCGCAGCTCCACCATCATGGGCCTGCCGCCGAGCGCCCTGTCGATCTCCATCGACGGCATCAACGTCCAGTCGCAGTTCCTGAAGGACACCGCGGGCAGCTCGTTCTTCGCGATGATTCGCCCGCAGACGGACCTCGTGGACCAGGTCACCGTGTCCGAAGCGACGCCCGGCGCCGACAGCTCCGCCGGCGGCGCGGTGCAGATCAAGTTCGTCACCCGATCGGGTTCGAACCAGGCAAGCGGCAGCGCGTACGAGTACCTGCGCCACCCGGCGCTCAACACGAACTCGTTCACCAACACCGCGGCCTTCGGCGTCGGCACCACCGACCTCCCGAAAAACGACATCATCGTGAACCAGTACGGGTTCCGGCAAGGCGGCCCCATCGTGATCCCCGGCCTCTACAACGGCACGGGCAAGGCGTTCTACTTCTTCAACTACGAAGAGTTCCGACTGCCGTCGGCCGTCACGCGGACGCGCACGGTGCTGGCGCCGCTGGCCCAGACCGGCCAGTACGTCTACGGCTGCAGCGCCACCAATCTGACGTGCACGCAGTCGATGAACCTCTTCACTGCGGCGGCCAACTACGCGGCGACCAATCCGCAAGGGCCGCTGAACGGATCGGCGGGCAACGTCGCGCTGGCCCCGGCCATCCTGGCAGCGAACAAGTTCGACCCGACCGTGCTGGGTGCCCTGGCCTTCATCAATGGGGCCACCGGCGTCGAAGGCTTCGTGGCCACCGGCACGCAGGCGGCAGACTCGACGCTGAAGTTCAACACGGACCGGAACACGCTGGCGTACTCGTATCAGCCGCCGGCGCTCCGCGCCGAGCACATTCCCGGCGGCCGCGTGGACGTGAACCTGTCGCTCAAGCACCGGGTGTCTGGCACGTATCAATTCCAGAAGGTCAACTCGAATCCGGACGAGCTCAACAACCGCGAATCGACGTTCCCCGGCGGCGCGAACCACGGCGCGCAGTATTCCTTCCGCAACAGCGGCACCGCGACGCTGCGGTCGACGCTGACCGCCAATCTGGTCAACGAGTTCGGCTGGGGATTCCTGTGGGATCCCGAATACTTCGCGGCCGATGTGACGCCCAGCCAGTTCGACCTGACCGGCCAATTCAACATGAACATGGCGGGATACGTGACGTCGCTCTACAGCGGCGCGGGCACGACCGCTCGCAACGGGTCCAATTACTCGTTCCATGACTCGGTGAGCTTGCTCAAGGGCAAGCACAGCCTGTCGTTCGGCATGAACTACCAGCAGATCACCGGCTGGAGCGCCAGCCAGAACGCGGTGCCGGCGGTGTCGCTGAGCGTCGACACCGGCCTCGACCCGATCGCGAGCGGCGGCGGTGGCATGTTCACGACCACCTACTTCCCCAATGCGACCACGGGCGAGCTGACCAACGCGCGCGCCCTCTACGCGCTGCTCACCGGCCGCGTGACGGCCATCAACGGCACCTCGAGGCGCAACCCCGACGGCACGTATGCGTACGAAGGCGCCGGCCGCGACGACCTGCACCAGCGCGAAACCGGGTTCTTCATTCAGGACCAGTGGCACGTGCGATCCAACATCACCATCAACGCCGGCCTGCGCTACGAGCTGCAGTTCCCGGTGGTGCCGACGACGGCGGTGTACTCGCAGAACCAGCTCTCGGACGTCTGCGGCCAGACGGGCACGGGCGCGACCAACCCACTCGCGGTGGAGGCTCTGAAGATCGGCCTGCCATGCCGGTTCGGCGTGCCGGGATTCGCGAGCGGTGTCAGTCCGTACGTGTACACGACGGCCGACATCGGCACCAACACGTCGGTGCCGCCGGCGTCGACGCTCGTCACCGCGGCCGCGGTCGGCAGTTCGAAGTGCCTGAATCCGCTGCTCAACACCTCCACGCAACCGTCCATGAGCACCGTGGCGCCGTGCCCGACGTACATGCCCTACACGCCCGGCAAGGGCGGATGGAACACGGACTGGAACAACCTCGGTCCGAGCATCGGCGTGGCCTGGCAGCCGAACGTGCAGCACGGCGTGATGCGGAAGATCCTGGGCGATCCGGCGCTCGCCACGGTGCGCGCGAGCTACGCGCGCTCCTTCAACGTGGTCGGCATCAGCACGCTGCAGGGGCCGCTCTCGAACGGGCCTGGACTGACGTTCAGCTCGAACCGCAGCGTCGTCAATAACAACCTGTGCGCGGGCGGCGGCACCAACTGCTTCCCGCTGCAGTTCAGCACGGCGCTCGACGCGGGCGCGCTCGGCCCGCCGGCGACGTGCACGTCGGTCAGCCCGACGGCTGGATGCGTCCCGACGACGATCCAGTTCCCGCTGCCGATTAACTTCACGGCAGCCGGCGTGCAGATCTTCGATCCGAACTACCAGACGTCCTATGCCGACTCGTACAGCATCGGGTTGCAGCGGTCACTGAGCAAGGACATGTCGATCGAAGTGCGCTACGTCCGCACGCGCAATTACGGCGGCGACACCTTCCGCGAATTCGGGGAGCAGAATGCGTTCGCGGCGCCGTTTGGATCGAGCGCCAACTTCCTTGAGGAATTCGGCAAGGCGCAGCAGAACCTGGCGATCAACCTGAAGAACAACAACGGCGCGACGTTCGCGCCGAAAGGCCTGCCCGGCCAGTCGGCCCTGCCGATTTTCATGGCGAGCTACAACGGATCGACCGGGTGCGGCGCGCCCTCGGCGACCTATCAGCTCGGCGGCACCAACGCCTCCGCGTTCTGCCCAGGCGCCGGCGACACGACGAAGTACACCGGCGCGCAGTGGACGAACACGGCGGCGGTGAATGCGCTGTCGCTCATCGCTCCGAATCCGTTCCTGTTCTCGCTGACCGGGACGAGCACGACGAGCGACCTGTTCTTCAACCCGACGTTCCGCGCCAACGGCATCGCGGCCGGCATGCCCCTCAACTTCTGGGTGATGAACCCGGACACGGGGTCCAACGGCGTGGAAGTGGCGCAGGGCTACACGAAGTACGACTCGCTGCAGGTGATCCTGACGCGGCGGCTCTCACAGGGCCTGCAGGTGTCGGCCAACTACGCGTATCAGCTGCAGTACGGCTCGTCGTTCCAGACGTTCTGGCGGAATCGCGAACTGATCCGCAGCACGGCCGCGGCGCCGAACGCGTTCAAACTGCTCGTGAACTATGACGTGCCGGTCGGCAAGGGCAAGCGCTTCGGCGCCAATATCCCGACGTGGGTCGACGGCGTCATCGGCAACTGGCAGTTGAACATGACGGCTCGCGTCGAAGACGGACGGCTCGTCGATATCGGCGATGTCCGGCTCGTCAACATGACGCTCGGCGACGTGCAGAAGGCGTTCCATTACTACCGGAACACCACGCCGGTGAAGCTCCCCGACGGCACCGTCACGGTGCCCGACAACCGGTGGTACGACCTGCCGCTCGACATCGTCATCAATTCGACGAAGGCGTTCTCGACTGCCGCGACGGCGACCGGCCATCCGACCTGCACGGGGACGAACGCGACCACGTGCGGCGGCGCCGATCCGAACAGCCGGCACTTCGAGCCGGCAAGCACGCGAACGGTGGACGCGGCCGGCAACGCGCTGGGCTGCACGGCCATCTTCGCCGGCGACTGCGGCCCGCGCCAGCAGTTCATCACGGCGCCGCTGTTCACGCGCTTCGAGCTCAGCGCCAAGAAGCGGTTCCCGTTTGCACGTCGCGGCAGCTTCGACGTCGAGATCGACGCGCTGAACCTGTTCAACGCGATCGACTTCAACTCGAACCTGAGCGCCTCGGGCGGGAGCAACGTCATCACGACCGCCTACCAGGACATCAGCAACACGTTCGATCCTGGTGGTCGGCTGGTCCAGCTCGTGTTCCGAGTGAACTGGTAGGAAACGGTTTATTGGATCCGGCGATTCGAGCTTTCGGATCGCCGGGTCCATTTCCCGCGATTGGTCATAAGACCAATGTCTGTAAGTAACTGACCTGTATCGGGCAATAAGAAGTCCTCGGACGGCCAGAATCCCACAACCGTACGGCACGACCTTTCCTTATAGGTAAGTGTTCGCATCAAAGCCCATGGGTCTACTGGATAAGCTCAAGCCGCAGCCTCGCTGGAAACACGCCGACCCTGCCGTGCGCCTGGAGGCGCTGCGGGAGTTGGACGACCAGGTGGAATTGGCTGGTCTGGCCGAGGCCGATTCGGACGCGAAGGTCCGCCGGGCCGCGATCCAGCGGCTGGGCGATCCAGCGACCCTGGGCCGCATCGCGTCAGGCCATGCGGACGACGAGACCCGGGAGCGCGCGTCAGAGCGGCTCATGGCGCTGGCCACGGCCGGCGATACGGATGTCGCGACGGCGGTCGCCGCTATCGAGCAGTTGAGCGATCCGCGACAGTTGTCGACGATTGCCAAGAGCGACGGTCCGGATGCGGTCCGCGCGGCGGCACTCGCCCGAACAACCGACGAGCGCGCGCTGGGCGCGATTGCCCGCGGCGCCACACATGAGTCCACAGCGTTGGCCGCGCTCGACCGGCTGACGGATGCGGCCGAGTTGCTCGCGGTGACGCTCGAGAGCAGCCACAAGGACGCGGCGTTGCGCGCATTCGACCGGGTCGTCGTGGCTCGGACCGACGTAGCTCGGTCCGAGGTACCAGCCGATCTCGCGCAGTTGCGCGCCATCGAATCTCGCGCCGGACAAAAAGCGGTTGTGAAGCGCGCGAAGGCCATCATCCAGGAAATCGAAGCCGCCGAAGCCGCGAGGCGCGCAGCCGAGGACGATCGCCGGCATCGTGAAGCGTCGCTGTGCGCCGACATC
>Ga0163162_10006291_pt1 | contig 11500 bp, 9 predicted proteins | sample S55metaG_FD_115310 | JGI IMG/M metagenome (GOLD analysis project Ga0163162, IMG submission 115310) | Switchgrass rhizosphere microbial communities from Kellogg Biological Station, Michigan, USA - S5-5 metaG | ecosystem: Host-associated > Plants > Roots > Rhizosphere > Soil | place: USA: Michigan...
GAACTAACCAAACTCCACGAAGAGTTAAGACGCGGGAAGTTGAGCGAATTGGCTGAGCACTATTCAAGAGAAGAGGCGCGTGGGGAAGTAGTTCTTGTCATCGACAGAACTACGATCGACGAGGGGCTTTCCGTCTCCAAAGAAAAATTGAGTATCGCTGCAATAGTTGAACGCTATGAGGCAGAAGGACTCGATCACCGTGCGGCACTAAAGAAGGCAGCGCGTGATCTGGGACTTTCACGCGCTGCCGCTTATCGTCAATTGTTAGCCGAGCGAGCGAGCTCTTAACTCCCGGTCAACTGTGAAGGCAAGGGCTTATCTACCTTCACCCGAGTTGCGCGATTTGCAACCTCCCAAAGGGTCAGGTAGACCGTTCGAGTAATCTTCTCCATCTTCTGGTAGTCAATCTTGTCCGGCGAGTCACCTGGCTGGTGATAATCTTCATGCTCTCCATCGAAGAAGAAGATGATCGGGATCCCTTTGCGAGCGTAGTTGTAATGGTCGCTGCGATAGAAGAAGCGATGTGGGTCATTTGGATCGTCGTAGCGAGTGTCATAACCGATGTTCAAATACGACTTGTTGACTGACTGCACGAGTTCTCCGAGTTCCGTGCTCATCATGGTCGAACCAATGAGATAAACGCCGTTTGGTCCAGTCAGATCTTTGTTCTTAAGATTTGTATCGCCCTCTTTCTTGCTACGACCAATCATGTCGATGTTGAGTTGAGTGACCACGTGATCGAGTGGGACAGTTGGATACTCGGTGAAATAACGCGAACCCCAAAGTCCCTTTTCCTCTCCACAGTGCCAGACAAAAAGAACTGAACGCTTGGGACGAGTGGGTGCCTTTGCCAGGGCTTCCGCCATACTCAAAATGGCGGTTGTGCCGGACCCATCATCGTCAGCCCCATTACAAATGTTATCTCCGCCAACAGGCGGACAGATACCAACGTGATCGTAATGCGCGCCAACGGCAACGTACTCGTCTTTTAGTATCGGATCGCTACCTTCCCAGATGGCCACCACGTTTTGTGTGGGCACGATTTCCGATTTTGACGTCAAACTCAATGTCATAGTCTTTGTGGGCTTCAGCGCGAAAGAGGCGGGAAGACTCTGACCGTATGACGCGTTAAAAATGCCAACCGCACTTTGTGTCTCGCCAAGGAAGATGGAGGTGGCGACATCGGGTGAAACTACAATTGACGGGAGCGGCGCGCTTGTTTGAGTCTGAAACTTGGCAACTACAGTCGTGCCGCGTTCCATGATGCGTTGCCGAATCCGTTCCCAGTTAGCCAGATACTGATAATCGGGAAGGTAAATGATGCCAACCGCCCCGACCTTGCGCGCGTAGTCGCTTGCATTCAGGTAGTCTTCACCTTGCTTGCCGTAGTCAGCTGTTACGACTCCACGCGGTTGACTGTTGGGTGAACCAAAGATGACAGCGATTTTACCGTTAGCATCGACACCGCTGTAGGCGTCCATCTGCTTCGACTTCAGAAACCAGCCATTGCCAGCGAACACAAGTTGGCCGCTGATGTTTCCGGAACCACCTACTGGAAGGTAATCAGTTCCAGGCGTCAACACTCGTCCGTTTAATTCAACTCGAGTTTGAGCGCCCTGAACGCGATCTCGCTTGAGGTCGATACGTTGCAGAAAAGATCCGTTGTCACCTGCTGGTTTAAATCCCCAACGCGCCAGGTTCATTGCAATGAACTTCGCCGTGGTGTCGAGACCACGTGAAGGAGTGTCGCGACCTTCCATCTCATCAGAAGCGATAAACGTCAGATAGTCTTTCATCTGAGACGCAGAAATCGCATCCACCCCGCGTTGTGCGGTTGTATTGACTGCAGTGGTCTTTTTTGATTTGTCGGAAGTCCGCTGCGCGTAGCCGAGGGGGGAGCTAACGACGAGGAGACTGGTTAGAAGAAGTGCACTTATTAATCTTCGCATTAAGTTCTCCAAGAGGAATTTTCGATGTTCGATGTGCCCTTGGAGTGCGGTGCCCCTGCACCGCTTTGGTATAGGGACGGTGTAAGAGCCTCTCTTTCCTGCGCCGCTAACCATACCAAAGCGGTGCAGGCACCGCACTTCAAGGACATATCGGACATACGATCACAAAGTACCAAGTACAAAGCTCAAAGTACAAAGTACCAAGCCTATGCGTGCTGCACGGCCTGCACCAATCTCGTCAGTGTGTCTTTGGCGTCGCCGTAGAGCATGCCGGTCACAGGCTTGAAAAAGAGGGGATTTTCGAGGCCGGAGAAACCTTTACCTTGTCCTCGTTTGAGAACGATCACTGATTTCGATTTGTCGACATCAAGAATCGGCATGCCCGCAATTGGACTCGCTGGATTTTCCCGAGCATCAGGATTGACGACATCGTTTGCGCCAACGACGACGGAGACGTCGGTCGTTGGAAACTCGGGATTGATTTGTTCGAGTTCGTAAAGCGAGGAATAGGGAACGTTTGCTTCAGCAAGTAAGACGTTCATATGTCCCGGCATGCGACCGGCAACTGGATGAATACCGTATTTGACGGTGACGCCGCGCTTCTCAAGAACGTCAGCCAGCTCACGCACCGCGTGTTGCGCCTGTGCGGTTGCGAGTCCATAGCCCGGCACGAAGACGACTTTGTTTGCATACGCGAGTTGAGTGGCAACATCGTCGAGACTGACTTCGCGCATCGTTCCCTGGAGTTCACTACCGCCTACTGCCGTCGTAGCGGCACTTCCGAATGCACCAAACAACACGTTCGTCATAGAACGATTCATTGCCCGGCACATAAGGATGGAGAGAATGAAACCAGAGAAGCCGTCGAGTGTGCCGGCGATAATGAGCACTTTGTTATTCAGTACGAAACCAGTTGCCGCAGAAGCCAGGCCCGCGTAAGAGTTGAGCAGTGACATGACGACCGGCATATCAGCTGAACCAATCGGCATCACCAGTAAGAGTCCAAAGATGAACGCGAGTCCAACCATCGTGAAGAACAATGGCATTGAGCCGGGCACAACGATCAGGTAGACAAAGATTGAGATAGTGATCGCCAACAGGACCATGTTGAATACGTTTTGGCCCTTGTACGTCATCGGCGTACCGCGAACCAGGCCCTGGAGTTTGGCAAACGCGAGCAAGCTCCCGGTTGTAGTGAGTGCACCCAGCATCACTTCAAATCCCAGCGCGCTCATCGTTATTCGCTCGAGATGACCTCCGCTGGAGAAAACCCTGTAGAACTCGGAGATTCCGACGAGTGCAGCTGCGAAAGCGCCGAAGGCATGCGACAACGCCGTTCGTTGTGGCATTGCCGTCATCGGCACCCAGACACCCATCGCAAGACCGACCAGTGAACCGATAACCAGTCCCGTGATGATCCACGTGTAGCTGATGATCTCGTGGTGCATCAACGTACCGATGATGGCCATGAGCATTCCAAACTCGGCGAGGTGCATGCCGCGCTTGGCCGTTTCGGGATGGCTCAAACCCTTCAATCCGAGGATGAAAAGGATTGATGCGAGTAGATAGCTGAGTTCTATGAAGTAGGTTTGCACGGGGGTTCTGTGGAGCTTTGTACTTTGAGCTTGGTAATTGAACTTACTGTGAACTTAGGTAGACGAAACAAAGCACAAAGAACAAAGCTCAAAGCTCAGATTACTTATCCTTCCTGACTTCTTTACGTTTAAACATCCGAAGCATCCGATCGGTAATCACAAACCCGCCGACGACATTCGTCGTCGAGCAAACGACGGCAACGAATCCCAGGATCGTGCTGACAGTGTTGTAGTGCGCTCCGGCGGTCACGATTGAGCCGACAAGCGAGATTCCCGAGATTGCATTTGTGGCTGACATCAAAGGCGTGTGTAGCAAAGGCGGCACACGTGAAATCACCTGGTAGCCCAGAAAGGCCGCCAGTGCGAAGACGTAAAGAGCTGAAATCAAACTTTCTGAAGACATCTTTTAGCTCCGTTGAATGTACTTGAATGCTGGGAGCGCAGGCGTCCTCGCCTGCTGATTACTCTTCTTTCCGTACGAGCTGTGATCAAAATAAAGTTTAAAGAAGCTTAGTTAGCAGGCGAGGACGCCTGCGGTCCCAGTAGAAGCCTCGCACTCGTTTTTGCACAGACCTGGTTATGTCAACAGCGATGCCACCCGCTTGTTCACCACTTGTCCGTCATGAGTAACGCACGATGGACCGACCACGTCATCGTTCATATCAATCTGCAACTGACCGTCCTTGATAATCGGTGTCAAAAATGCAGTGACGTTACGCGAATACAGTTGACTCGCATGGACTGGAACGGTAGCGGCCAGGTTAGTCGGCGCAATGATCGTCACGCCGTTTCGTTCGACTGTTTCGTCAGCCTTCGTTAGGGCGCAGTTGCCACCAGTAGCGCCGGCGAGATCGATTACCATCGAACCGCGCTTCATCCCATCAACGGCTTGCTCTGTGATGAGCAATGGCGCACGGCGTCCTGGAACTTGCGCAGTCGTAATGATGATGTCGGCTTGCCTTGCATGTTCAGCGATCAGCGCGCGTCCGCGATTCATCGCTTCGTCTGAAAGCTCAACTGCATAACCACCGGCGTCTTCTGTCTTAATTCCACCGAGATCGACTTCCAGGAAAGTTGCGCCCAGAGACTTCACTTGTTCGCCAGCCGCAGCACGCACGTCGTAGCCCTCGACGACTGCGCCAAGTCTTCGCGCTGTTGCAATCGCCTGTAGACCAGCGACGCCGGCGCCGAGAACAAGCACACGCGCAGGTGGAACGGTACCAGCGGCAGTCATTAGCAAGGGAAACATCCTCGGTATTTTTTCCGCGCCGATGATGACTGCCTTGTAACCGGCGACGGTTGCCATCGAGGAGAGTGCATCCATCGATTGCGCACGTGTTATTCGTGGTATGAGTTCAACGGCGAAAGTTGTTAGACCTCGGGTGAGTGCAGGCTGCAGAGTTTTGGGTTCATCCAATGGGCGAAGAAACCCGATGACGACGGCGCCCTTTTTGAGCCGGTTGAAGTCTTCCTCTTTCGGTCGATTGACCGCTGCCAAAACGTCCGCAGACTCAAGCAGTGCATTTCTGTCGGTGGAGATTTCTGCGCCTGCTTCGCGAAAGTCGTCGTCGCTTCGAGCCGCGCCAAGACCGGCACCACTTTCGATTAGCACTGTTGCTTTCAGTGCTATGAGTTTCTTGATTGATTCCGGCATCAACGCAATGCGTGCTTCGCCAGCTTGTGTCTCACGCAACACAACTATGTTCATCGCACGCTCCGTTGAATTTGATGGAAGGAAGGACTGCGGTGGGAAATACCAGATCGAAACTCGGGCATAGACAGAAGAAGCTGGTTCAGTTGTCGGAATGAGTGGCTGTCGAGCACATGCAGTATATAAGAAGATTGCTGATTGTCGATTGCCGATTTGAGCTGAGTCAGAACTGAGTTCTTTCAGAGACTTCCAGTGCCCGCATTGCCTGGAACCGGTTCAGTTTGGTATTGACGCGTAGCGTCTGGTGAATTTAGCCCGGCGTTTGAACGCCGGGGAAACTCGCCACCACAAGGTTCTTCCGTCGCATTAGCGACGACTGAGTATCGCGATGATTCAAGCGTCGCTAACGCGACGCTGCGCTTTCGAACCGTACTGTCCCGGCTTTGAAAAGCCGGGCTAACTTCATCTGACGCTACGCGTCAAATTGAACTGAACCAGTAAGCATTGCCTCCAACTTGCGATAGCTCTACCCCGCACCTATAATCCCAAACCTGCCATGGCGCATTGGTGTAGTTGGTTAACACGCTGCCCTCTCAAGGCAGAGATCACGGGTTCGAGTCCCGTATGCGCTACCAATAACCCCCGCAGGTAAAATAGCTACTACTACAGACTACGCAGACTTAAGACGGCTGTTGGAGCGATCTTACTCCGGCATCTTGCCTGAGGAGATGAATCGCCAGCGCTTCACGTTTCGACAGGTCGACGCATAATTGTCCTGTTGGAGCTTTGGCATTTTCCCAAGGGGTACAGTTCCGTAGGAGATAACTGACGCTTTTGCAGCGCTACCTGGAAAGCCGGAACCACAGGAGTCTTCAGTCACCGTTTCGAAGTCTTGAATCACATTGAGGCGCCCGCCTTGAAACGTAATGAGTGCTGCTCCTTCCGTGAGCGTGCCCTGATTCATGTAGCCACTCGTCATCAACAGTTCATCGATTCCATCAACATTCAGATCAGTCTTGCGCGCGAAACTGCTCCTGAAGTCTACGTCCAGATCGGCGACGAGTTGTTGTCCCGCGAAGATTGCCACTCGATCGCTTCCGAAGTTATCAGCGTGTGACGCGCCGCACTCGCTTACTGAAATGAGATAAGCAGTTTGAGTTTGACCCGCTGCCGTAAAGCTGCCTGTAGTTGAGTCGATGATTGACGGAGCGATTTGTCCGGCTTTTCGCGCCGCAGCAAGGTAGTTGTCGCTGCCGCTTGCTTCAAATTGCGGATTGCACTTTGCACTGTCACTCAAGTACTTACGAAAGACCTTCGACAAAACCATTTTCTGAGTAGCCGGAGGAATCTTTATGGGTGTTGTTTTGTTATTAGCCCGAAAGTCGTAAAGGGTCTCTTTGGGAGTTGTGGACTTTTGAGCGATCGAAATTACAGAGGCGATCGCGAACAGCGAAAGGATGAGAAGGGGTTTCATTTGGGGGCGTGTCCTTTCAAGTTTTGATAGGACGGATAATACAAGAGGTGTTGGGAGAGATTGTAGGGGTGGCACTCCGTGGCCACCCGCGTTAAAGAAGCGAAGAATCATTACTGACTCTTCAGCACACGGCTATCGAGGTCGCGTAGCGCAGCGAGGTTTTTCTCATTCAGCTCCACCTTATCGTTCCCAACTTGAAACTCGATCGACTTCGACTGCGCTAACTTCTTGAAAACGCTGTAAGGCAGAGTTGTTTCCAAAGTCTCTACCATCTTTTCCTGCAAGACTGCACTGGGTCTTGGTATCAATCGCATTTTGCCAAGTCGTAAAGTCTCAGTGTCGGTCATCGCCGCAAGTTGCCTCTGGTCGGCAGGATGCGGCTCATCCCAACTCCTCGTTTCAAACAACAACTGTAGAGTAACATTCGTAACGAGGGTCATTTGTGGGCCCGGACAATGCAGAGCAACATCGATGCTGATGCAATAATCTTTGAAGTTTCCGCTGAAGCCGTTGCAGTTGACCTTCATCTTCTGAAGTCTCATCACCGTCTCAGATGCAAAGCCGTCGTACTTCGTCTCAATCCTTGCCCCATGGTTAACCGGCTTTTGAGGCACGACAGTCGACGATTGCAAAAAGAGGATGACAACGCACAGCAGAGTAGAGACAGCTTTGCTCATTGGAATTTGGCTCCTCGGAAACTTTCTTGATTTTGAGAGGGGTTCGGGCAAGGTGCCGCAATCAGGCGGCGGCTGTTAAGCCAAAAACAAAATAGCGAACACAGACTGTGAGTGTCAATTACTAGTTGTCCGATATGCTGAAGCATTCGGACATTCCTGAAAAAAAAGAGGTGCCGGGTCTTTAGATTCAAAGACTCCGACACCTCTTCAAGGGTGCGGGCGATGCGCCATTTCCACCACAACTCTCGCCCAGAGTTATGATTTCCGCAGCGCACTTGCCCGCACAACTGGGCTGTTGCTGGAGTGGGACTGTCACGTTAAAAGTACAGGGGTGCAGTTGAGAAAAACTTGACCCAATGGTTGTCTCCAAAATGCGGGATTTTGTTCGGAAACTGGAGAGCTTACAGGTGGTTGAGAAAAACTTGAGGTTTGCTATGTTCGATATGCTTCAACTTGTCGGCCATCGTAGACAAGGGGATCCCGCCGCTTGTAAGGAGTCTGTGCAGTAGGCCCTTCCCTACCTGATATTAGACGCACTACACTCAATCCATTCCAAACCTACATACGAGGACAAAATGAAAGGTTTACTTTCAGATGATTCATTGCGGGATTTAGCCGAAGGCCTGCGACAGGCAAACGAAGAGTTCACCCGTCTTTATCCCGGCGAAACCGGCCGACGACAACCCGTGCATACCGTTTATGGCGGGGCACATCTTTTTAAGTCTGACTCTGCAAAAAGATTGGGAAGTCTTGCACGTCGTTCTCTCGATCAGTTTGCTCCAGATTTTATTCTCTTCGCTCGTGCACTCCAACTTCCTGGCGCTAATCAAATTCCTGAAACGATCTCCGATGCCGGCGACCTGGTTTCAGAGTTAGAGAAGGAGCAGGATCATTTGCGCAGTGCTAACAAGCCGGCATGGTTGGCCCACAAAATTTACGAGCGTGTTAGCGACAAGCTCAACCGCGAACCAGTGGAAGACTTTCGCATCGACTTTGAAGACGGTTACGGCAATCGGCCGGACGCTGAAGAAGATGAACATGCGAGGCTGGCAGCTACAGAAGTTGCTGTGGGTATGCGCAACAAAACACTACCTCCGTTTATCGGTATTCGCATCAAGCCATTCAACGAGGAACTGAGGACCCGGAGTTTTCGTACGCTCGAGATCTTCGTTTCAACCGTGGCTGAACAATCGGAGGGGAAACTGCCGGGCAACTTCGTAGTTACGTTGCCCAAGATAACAATCCCTCAACAGGTTTCGACGCTTGCGTCTTTGCTCGAAGGTTTGGAGAAACAGAATTCACTGGCAGCCGGAAGCTTGAAGTTTGAAATGATGATCGAGACAACTCAGTCGATCATTAACCACAAAGGCGAGATCAATCTTCCGCTGTTACTTGGAGCGGCAGAAGGACGTTGCGTTGCGGCGCATTTCGGAACCTATGATTACACTGCCGGTTGCAATATCACTGCAGCGCACCAACACATGCTGCATCCGGCCTGCGACTTCGCGAAAAACATGATGCAGGTCTCGTTTGCGGGGACCGGTATCTGGCTGTCCGATGGCGCGACCAACATCATGCCTGTTGCACCGCATCGCTTCGCCGAAGGCGGACAACAATTAACTGCTGAACAGATCGACGAAAACCGACAAGTAGTTCATCGTGCCTGGAAGCTTCACTACGATCATATCCAGCATTCACTCATCACCGGCTTCTACCAGGGTTGGGATCTCCATCCAGCCCAACTGCCGACGCGTTATGCTGCTGTCTATTCTTTCTTTCTGCAAAGTCTGGAAGCTGCGTCTGAGCGTTTGAAAAACTTCGTCGAGAAGGCCGCCAAAGCGACGCTCGTAGGTGACGTGTTTGACGATGCGGCGACAGGACAGGGATTACTGAATTACTTTCTGCGTGCTATCAACTGTGGGGCTTTGACTGAAGAAGAAGCCTTGGAACTTTCAGGCTTGACTCTGGAGGAACTGCGCTCGGCTTCGTTCGTGAAGATTTTAAGGAACCGACAGAGCTTGTAGCCCTGAATAAATTAAGATCAATTCTTTAAGTGTCGTGTCGAGCGGCTTTGAAAAAAAGTAGCTTGCAGTCCGCGACCAGCGGACGACTGCAAATAGCCCAGCACTTCAGTGCTGGGAAGCAGCAATTAGCGAGCCCAGTCCGTGGAGCGGACGACTGAACGAGAGTTCCTCACTCATTATTCAAGCATGTTTCGGTTCAGCCGTCCGTTTCACGGACTGAAAGGCGCTCTTCGCTGTCCCAGCGATAAATCGCTGGGCTACTATCAGTCGTCCGCTTCGCGGACTACAACCCAGCTTTTTGTGCAAAGTCGTGTCGAGGATCACTTATGAAAACACTACAAAGATCACTTTCAATTCTTTTCATCTTGTCACTAACATCTACTTCGTTGCTTAGCCAAAAGAAACAATCCGGTGCAGGCGATCCAGAACTCGCGAAAAAGATTGAGCGGTTTGCGCCTACGGTTCTGACCGCGGATATCGCAAGTTTGAGCGCGAGGGACCAAATGGCGCTTAAGGAAATAATCGAGGCCGCCAAGCTTCTTGATCCATTATTTCTGCGTCAGGTCTGGAGCGGCAATGATGCACTCGAAAAGAAGTTGCTGGCCGACAAGACCGTGGTTGGACAACAAAAGCTTCATTACTTCTACATCAACGACGGACCGTGGTCGCGGCTCGATAACAATGAACCTTTTATTGAAGGTGTACCCAGGGAAAAGCCACCGCAAGCTGCTTACTACCCGGATGACATAACACGAGATGAATTCAACGCATGGGTTCAAACACTCTCAGAAGCTGACAAACAGAAGGCAACCGGCTTCTTTTACGTCATTCGTCGTGGCAGTGATCGAAAGTTAATGACGGTTCCTTACAGCCAGGCCTATCGAGAATATTTGGAGCCCGCTGCGAAACTGCTACGTGAGGCAGCAGCCTCGACTACCAACGCAACGCTAAAAGACTTTCTTAATAAGCGCGCAGATGCATTTAGTTCTGACGACTATTACGCAAGCGACGTAGCCTGGATGGATCTTGATGCACCGATCGAGGTCACCATCGGGCCTTATGAAACATACGAAGACGAGTTGTTCAGTTACAAGGCGGCGTTTGAGGCTTACGTGACTCTCCGCGACGAAGCCGAGTCGGCAAAGCTAGCAAAGTTCAGTCAATATCTTCAGGAGTTGGAGAATAACCTGCCGTTCGATCCTTCATACCGCAATCCTAAACTCGGCGCTGCGTCTCCGATCCGAGTTGTGAATGAAGTGTTCAGCTCGGGTGAAGGAAACAACGGCGTACAGACTGCCGCTTACAACCTTCCAAACGACGAGCGGGTAGTGAAAGAGAAAGGCTCGAAGCGCGTCATGTTGAAGAACGTGCAGGACGCGAAGTTTAATAAGACTCTTATCCCAATCTCGAAAGTAGTTCTCGCACCGGACGAGCGTAGTTCACTCTCTTTCGATTCCTTCTTCACGCATATTCTTTGTCATGAGCTGATGCATGGACTCGGTCCGCACAACATAACAGTGGGCGGCGAGCAAACAACCGTGCGAAAGCAGTTGAAAGAGCTCTACTCGGCAGTGGAAGAAGCCAAAGCTGACGTCACGGGACTCTGGGCCCTGCAGTACATGATCGATCACAACATTATCGACAAGCAGATGGAGCAAACGCTTTACATCACATATCTCGCGAGTATGTTTCGCTCAGTGAGATTTGGGATCACCGAAGCGCACGGCAAAGGCGTGGCTATGCAGTTCAACTATCTTTTCGACGAAGGCGCGATCAAGTATGACGAGAAGTCAGGAACGTTTGGCGTAGATCATGAAAAGTTTAAGGCAGGTGTAACTAAGATTACTCACGACTTATTGACGCTCGAGGCGGAAGGTTCATACGACAAAGCGAAAGCGATCCTCGACAAGTTTGCTGTAATTCGACCGCCGATGAAGTCGGCCTTAGATAAGTTGCAGAATGTGCCGGTGGATATTGAGCCTATGTTTCCGTTAGCGAAGTGAGTGAGGACTGAAGTTTGAACTTTGTGCTTTGTGCTTTGTATGAATAGGTAAGTTCAAACTCTGATCTTGAGTACCAACCTGGGGCGGAGATCAATCTGCCTCTAGACTACCACCTGGGGCAAAGATC
>Ga0163162_10006292_pt1 | contig 11499 bp, 6 predicted proteins | sample S55metaG_FD_115310 | JGI IMG/M metagenome (GOLD analysis project Ga0163162, IMG submission 115310) | Switchgrass rhizosphere microbial communities from Kellogg Biological Station, Michigan, USA - S5-5 metaG | ecosystem: Host-associated > Plants > Roots > Rhizosphere > Soil | place: USA: Michigan...
GTATTGGATGGCAGGGTATTGTTCTGTTCATATACCTGGAAGTAGCGGGTCGTTTCTATGGGCGTTCCAAAGCTATCGACGGTGTTGATTTGAATTAAGTACCAGCCTTGTTTGAGTGCGGAATTCTTAAGTTGATAATCTCCACTTAATTTAGAAACAAAACTATCGGAATAAACCTGTGATGTTTTATTCCAGGTAGTGACATCTGTCTCCGTTTTGTATTCGTCATGTGGGAAGAATCGGATGAATTCAGCTTCGTTCATCACGAATTGATCTGGTGCAGGCCAAAGTCGTTTGCGAATTAGACGTTGCGGAGCGGCAAGCTGGTAAATTTTCAAATCCAGCTTTGCCGGCTGAAATTCACCCGCGATATTTTGCGTATAGATGGATAATTTTTTCAGACTGTCTGATGATACTGGTTCTTCAGCTGGCCATCTCACCTGCACCATAAGTGCCTTGTAGCCCAGACTAATGGTGTAGTCCGCGCTCCTGGTTTCACCATTCAGATCAGTGATATCTGCTGATATAGTGTAGTTAAACAATGGATTTAGTGCTGAATCAATTGTTCTGTCGGGCTTTGTTTTGAAAGAGACTTTAAATGTTCCATCTGCTGCAGTAACCCCTTCCCCATGGGCAATTTCTGCACTGGCGCCACGCGGAAATATTCTCTCATCAAACTTAAATGGATTCTCCATCCGGTTGTTGCGCGTAACGCGATAAGTCACTTTGGCGCCATCGATGGCATTGCCGGCATAGGCCTTTGCAAATCCAGTTACAGAAATCTCCTGGTCGAGTTTCAGTGTTCCGCCTGGCTTCTGGTAGTCCACATAAAATTTGGGACGCTTGTATTCCTCAACCCGAATTTCCACTTCGTCGAGATAATCAGCCACCAACCTGAATGTGCCGGTAAGTGTCACCTGTGGGATCCTGAAATGTCCCTGAAAGGAGCCAAATTCATTTTGAACCAACTGTACAGAATCTACCTGGTCGTCGTTCGCGTCTTTAAGTGCCACCAGGATGGTGTCGTTGGTTTGCCAGAGTTTGGATTTGCGCGTTTTGAAATCGCGTGTAATTCCAATCCCCTTGAAATACACAGTTTGACCGGGCCGGTAAATAGATCTGTCGGTGAACAGGAAAATTTTCCCCTGGTCGTTTTCATATTTCTCCGCATTCTTTTCGTCAGGCTGTTCCGGCCGGAAGTAAGATGAGTAAACTTCATTTGCGAAGAAGTGATCATTTTGCCAAAAAAATTCCGGCCTGTAGTTGATATTATCATTTCCGGTACTTTTTATCTGGAAGAATCCGTTTTTGTCGGACTGAAGCGTTTGGTTTTTTGCGAACTTAAAATTGCGCAACGCCTCATCATACACCCTTGTCCAGATAACAATCCGCGCATTGTCAAGCGGTTTTCCCGTTGAGCGGTGTAGCACGTAATAGTCCCTGCCCCTGCTCACATAACTGATATTCGACACACTAAAAAAGGCAACAGCCATGGGGTTTTCCTTCAAACCAAAATCATCATCAATGCTACCCAGCAGCATGTAACGGCCCGGCGCAAGGCCATCGACTTTAATTTCCACACTGTGTTCCCGGTAGTCAGAATTCGCGGGCATTTTTTGCTGCCATGCTTTGATTGGTTTTAAAGCAACCAACTTGCTCCAAAACCTATTTTCATATTTGGGTTCCAGCTTCGCCTCGGTTGCAGAATCGTAGTTGATAATGCGCAGATTCAGCTTATCGATATTCCTGAAATTTACCTTGGCTCTAAATGGCTCACCTGGCACATTAACCGTTTCTGTACTCAGGGTGATTTCGCGCTGAATTATTTGTTGGCTGAGATTATAGCAGTTTACGCCGCCTTCGGAATTCGGATAGGCAGCTATGATAGCATCACATATGGACAACGATTTGTTCAAAGCTGTTGGCCATTCCGGATCCTTCCGCCGGTTCTCATCATTCGCTAATTCGTAGTAATAATTGGCAAGCTCATAATGAGCTCTTGAAGCGACGCTATCTTTTCCATATTGTTGAATGATATCGTCAATGGCCTTTTTGAATAGCTGGTTTCGTTCGGCTAATCCTGACCATTGCTTTACAAAATGCAATCTCGAAATATCAGCATCTACCAGCGCTGCTTTGTTCCCATCCGAAAGATGAAATGCGAGCAATTGCTGATAAAGCAGAATCGCTTTAAACCTGGAGGAACCACTATCGGCTGTTTTGAATATTGTTTTTGCAAACGTTGGCGCCGCTGCAAAAGCCTTCTCATCACTTAATTCAAAATCGTTGGTCACTTGTCGCGTGTCGCGTTCACCGGCTGAATAATATTCAAGCGCCCGGTTGGCCAATAAGTCATATAAAGTAGGACGAAGTGCCCGCGTATTTCCTTTCGTGAGAATGGGATCGAATGTAGACAGACTGGTTTTTTGCAACAACGCCGCATCCGTTAGTGATGCAGCGTAAAGACTGTCAATTTCCGAATGCAGATCCTGCAAACTCCAGGTGGCTGGGTCAGCTGTTCGCGGTCCGGCAGTCTGAGTCCTGTCATACAGCCGATAGCGGTTATTACCAAGGTAGTTCTGGAATTTGGTGGCGAGTATACTGTATAGAATGGATTTGGACGGTTGGGCAGTGATCGCGACCTCATTGCGTAACCGGGAAACCGTTCTTTGCATGTCGTCTTCCTCGGTTTGGTCACCCAGGTTCAATTGGTAAAGCAGCGCCTTGATGGTTTGCGCGCTGTTACCCTCTTTTTTTGATCGCTCATAGATTTTATCAACTTCTTTCAAAGCCGATTTGGGAAGACCCTTATTATCCACCAGCTGGTCGATCGTTTTCCAGGCGCTATCATAATTAAAGCGCGTTTGTTGTGCGATGATGGGGTTGAATGTTGCTGTTATCAATGCCAGGAATAGCAATGCCCGGAATACCTTCATGCTGACCTATTTTTTTACAAGTTATCGAATCTGTGGTGAGGGTATGATGCAGGAATTCAAATAAATACATAAAAAAAAGCCCCGAAAATCGGGGCTCAATCTCGTGAAATCGTGGTCAGCAGAGGTACTAGCGTTATGGACGGGTCAGGGTAGTGACTAAAGGGGTCGAAGGGCTGACGGATTTCCCGGCTTTTCGTGGATCTTGGTTTATAATTTTAGTTTTTTTCAGACTTGGATTCAACCATGAAAAATTGATAATGTAAAGTTGCAAAATAGCAGGCAGCCGTTGGGAATTTTTCGCCGGTGGGCAGGCTTTTGCCGATGAACGGATAAATTCGTTCGATTTTTGGACTTGGCGAAACCCTTTATTGGCGCGTATTCCAGCACAGTTGGTCAATTTTAGTCCCTGGCCAAACCGGCTTGGAGTCGATTTCCACAACGCAGCACCCTGCAATGTGCTTTTTCCCTATTTTTGCCACTCTATAAACCTCAACTCTCCGAATATGGCTGTATTGGTTAATAAGAACTCCAAAGTGATTGTACAGGGTTTCACGGGTACAGAAGGAACTTTTCATGCTTCGCAGATGATCGAGTACGGCACCCAGGTAGTGGGAGGGGTTACACCCGGCAAAGGAGGCAGCAAGCACCTGGAAAGGCCCGTTTTTAATACCGTGGCCGACGCCGTGAAGGATACAGCCGCCAACGTAAGCATCATCTTTGTGCCGCCGGCATTCGCTGCCGACGCTATCATGGAGGCTGCCGAGGCCGGGGTTGAATTAATTGTTTGTATTACCGAAGGCATCCCCGTTCAGGATATGGTGAAGGCCAGGAATTTCCTGGCCGGGAGGAAGGTGCGTCTTATAGGACCCAACTGCCCCGGCGTTATTACTGCCGACGAATGCAAGGTGGGCATTATGCCAGGTTTTATTTTTAAGAAAGGCAGCATTGGTATCGTTTCCAAATCAGGTACACTAACATATGAGGCCGCCGACCAGGTAGCCAAATCAGGACTGGGTATTAGCACCGCCATTGGTATCGGCGGAGATCCCATCATCGGAACCACTACGCGCGAAGCCGTTGAACTATTCATGAATGATCCCGAAACAAAGGGCATCGTAATGATCGGTGAAATTGGCGGAGGTATGGAAGCCGAGGCAGCGCGTTGGATTAAGGAAAACGGAAAGAAGCCGGTAGTAGGTTTCATTGCCGGACAAACCGCGCCCCCCGGCCGTCGTATGGGTCACGCGGGAGCAATCGTAGGCGGCGCTGATGATACGGCTGCTGCTAAAATGAAGATCATGAAAGAATGTGGAATCACCGTGGTCGATAGCCCGGCCGATATTGGTAAAACGATGGCAGAGGTGATGAAGGGAAAATAACTTTGCGCCTTGGCGTGAAGATCTATTTCAACAGCTCATCCATATTTCTGTCATTGTCGATTTTTCCCCTCACTTCCAGCATACGCATATCTTTTGCATCTCGAAGGAATTCTGATGCAAAAATGAAGTCGTTCAGCTTTTGACTTTTGCTGAAAATAATTTCCGTGTTGTTTCCTTCCCACTCTTTGTCGCCCTCGAACATGTAGATGATGTGATCGCCGATCTCCATCACGCTGTTCATGTCGTGTGTATTCACGATGGTGGTCATGTTGAATTCCTTGGTGATTTCATGGATGAGTTTATCTATCACCAGTGAGGTTTGGGGGTCCAGTCCGGAATTGGGTTCGTCGCAGAACAGGTATTTCGGATTCAGTACAATGGCCCTGGCGATACCCACCCTTTTTTTCATACCACCACTGATCTCGGCCGGGAATTTTTTATTCGCCTCCTGCAGGTTTACCCGGTCCAGCACTTCGTTTACGCGTTTCAGTTTGGTTCCATAATTGTCTTTCGTAAACATATCCAGTGGGAACATCACATTTTGTTCAACGGTCATACTGTCGAACAAAGCTGATCCCTGGAACAGCATGCCGATTTGCTGGCGGAGCATCTTGCGCTCATCGTCGGTCATTTCGGTGAAATTCTTGCCATCGTACAAAATCTCTCCATGGTCGGGTTCAAACAGGCCCACCAGGCATTTCATCAGTACGGTTTTGCCGCTGCCCGATGAACCGATGATGAGATTGGCCTTGCCGGTTTCCATAATGGCACTCACGTCGTTGATAACGACCTTGTCGCCAAATCCCTTCTTTATGTTTTTTAATTCTATCATGGATAAATCGCGCCGATTTACAACAACAGTGCGGCGAGTATATAGTCAGCAAACAGGATCATGATACAGCTGCTTACCACAGCAGTGGTGCTGGATCTGCCGATTTCCAGCGCGCCTCCTTTTACATAGTAGCCGAAATACGCCGGTATGCTGGAAATGATAAATGCGAATGTATAGGCTTTGGCTAGTGCAAATACAACGTTGTAAGCCAGGAATCCGTCCAGCAGGCCCTTATCGAAGGTTTCTGCAGAAAGAATGTGTGAAGCAGTACCCGCGAGGCGGCCACCCCAAACACCCAATACCATGGCGATGATTACCAACAGGGGGATCATGATCAATGCGGCCAGAATTTTTGGCATTACCAGGTAGGCCTTGGTGTTGATGCCCATGATCTCCAACGCATCGATCTGCTCACTCACGCGCATATTACCCAGTTCACTGGCAATTTTGCTGCCCACCACGCCGGCCAGTACTATACAGGTAAGGGTAGGCGCAAATTCGAGGATCACGGTATCGCGCACAATTTGTGCAATAGCCGATTTGGGAATTACCGGGCTTACCAGCTGGTAGGCTGTTTGCACGGTCGACACGGCGCCGATGAAAACGGAAATGATGAGAACGATGCCCAGGGAACCGATTCCAATGTCATTGCATTGGTGCATGATCTCCTTCCAGTACATCTTGAAATTCTCTGGTCGGGTGAACATGCCCTTTATTAGCAGTAGGTATCGCCCGAACTCGGTAAAGAAGGTCATGGGGTGAAATTAAGAAATAATCGTTTAGACTTGGCTTCTTTACATGAAGACTTTTAAAGCCGTTTCAAATCTGAAATAATCAGCTCCTTCAAATGAAGATCCATCACCTGTCCCATGGTGGTGCATAACCGAAAATCGGGATTCTGGTAATATTCGGCGAGCTCGTCGGCGAGTTGTTTAATTTTTTCCCGGGTCGAAAGCTCGTCCATCATCAATGCATCGCGGAGGTCTTTCAGGCGATGGCGTTGCGATTTGATTCTTCTGAAAATCTGTGATCGCTCTTCCTGCTGGTATTGTAATATCACTTCCGGGTGAAGGTGTTGTTGCACCAGGTCTACAAAAACACGATTTTCTTTGAAGAATTGGGGTAGATAGATATTCTTTCTTCCTTCATAGCACTGCTGATCGAAGTCGATGGCACGTATGCGAAATTGGATATCGTCGAAATCCTGGGTAATGTCGAATACAAAATTGTAACTGCGCATGTCGCCCAGCAGCCGCACAAAACAGCGCTCATTGAATTTTACAAATTCTTTGGCGATGCGTTTGGGATTGAATTCTTTTCTGCCCAAATAATTCGCAATAAATACATCTCCGGGGATGCCGGCAATGTGCTCTTCTACCAGGGTATTGTCGTCAACCAGGTAGTTGATCCAATATGGAGAAAGGATGTGTTCCAGTTCCAAACCACAAATGCGCGAAGCGTCGGCTACTTTAATGTAGAAGTAGTCGTATACTTCATTATAGTTGTTCACGATCTTAATTCGAAACGGCTTGGAGTTGCCAAAAACGCAGTAATCGATGCGCTCAATGTGAAGGTGTTCTTCAGCCGCCGAATGTCCGGACGCTTTTAACAAGGAATACACGCGTTTCAACGCCTGGTGGATCTCGGCGGTAAGGGTGGGATGGTAAAAAACCGTTTCCCAATAAGTGTCCTTGCCCTCTTTGTCGTGAAGTGGAATAGAATTTTGGAAATGCCTGAGGGTATCGTATGAAACGGGCAGGTTGCTTTCCCGTGTATAGCGCTTCAGGTATTTCTTGAAGCTCTTGCTAACGGGATAGAAATATTTTTTTTTCGAAATTTTTTCGACGTCCATTTTTCAAGTATCAGGTTTCAGGTCGCAAGCCACAGGTTTCGTCTTGCATCTTGTAACCTGCAACTGCCACCTGATCAGGCTTCGTGCGTAACTTTTCTAAAGCGCTTCCACCATTTGGATTTCTTCACCACCTCACTTGTATTCACTTCCTTGCATTTCATTTGCGCGTCAATCACGGCAATGAGCACCATGTTGAAGATGCTTCTTACGGAACTTCCCAGTTGTAGTACATGCACGGGTTTTTTCAGTCCAAGCAGTACTGGACCAATGGCATCGGCGCCGCCCACTTCCTGTAACAGGTTGTAAGCAATATTACCGGCACTGAGGTTCGGAAAAATCAGGGTGTTCACGTCGCCTTCCACCAGTTCGCTGAAAGGATAATTGTCGCGCAGGATTTCCTTGTTGAAAGCCATGATACCCTGCACTTCACCATCAACGGCAAGCGATGGATTTCTCTGCTTGATCAATTCCCGCGCTTCGCGCATGATAATGGCCTCTTTGCCATCGCTGCTTCCGAAATTGGAATAGCTCAGCAAAGCAATGCGAGGTGTATAGCCAAAGGAACGGACTTCCTTCGCCGTTAACATGGTGATGTCGGCAATTTCTGCCGCCGTGGGGTGAAAATTAACAGTGGTATCGGCCAGGAAAAGAGGTCCTTTTTTGGTGAGCATGATGTACATGCCTGCTACTTTGTTTACGCCTTCCTCCACCCCAATCACCTGGATGGCCGGGCGAATGGTGTCGGGATATTTTCTGCTCAGGCCCGAGATCATTGCATCTGCCTCACCGGTTTCCACCATCATGCATCCAAAAACAGTTCGGTCGCGCATCGATTTGGAAGCCTCATAGCGGTTAACGCCCCTGCGTTGCCTTTTTTCAAAATAACGTTTACCAAAATCCTTCCTCATCTCATCCATTTGCTCACTCTTAGGGTCAATTACGGGAATGCCTTCCAGGTCAATACCGTTTGCATGTGCAACGGCTTGTACTTTTTTTACATCACCGAGTAATATCGGGTAGGCTATACCGTCATCCTGCGCCAGCTGTGCTGCTTTCAGCACTTTAATATTTTCTCCATCCACAAACACAACGCGCTTGGGATCCTTGCGGGCTTTACTTCCGATGACGCGCATCAATTGGTTATCGAGACCCAGGCGGCTGTTCAACTCGTTTTCATATTGGTCCCAATTCGCGATCGGATGTTTGGCTACGCCACTTTCCATGGCCGCTCTCGCAACAGCAGGAGCAACGGTCGGGAGCAGGCGCGGGTCGAGTGGTTTCGGAATAATGTAATCAGGGCCGAAAGAAATATGTTTTTCGTTGTAAGCTATATTCACAATATCAGGCACCGTTGTTTTGGTGAGCTCGGCAAGCGCTTTAACGGCCGCCAGTTTCATAGCTTCATTAATTTGTCTCGCCCTCACGTCGAGTGCCCCGCGGAAAATAAATGGGAAGCCCAAAACATTGTTCACCTGGTTGGGGTAATCACTGCGGCCGGTAGCCATAATGAGATCCTTACGTGCACCCTTCGCCAGTTCGTAACTGATTTCGGGATCGGGATTGGCCATGGCAAACACAATTGGATTCTTGGCCATGCTCTTCACCATATCGGGCGTTATAACATTGCCTACACTAAGTCCGATGAAAACGTCGGCATCTTTCATCGCTTCATCCAGGGTAAGCGTGGGTTTGGCTTTGGCGGCGAAGCGGGCTTTGTTTTCATCCAGGTCAGTGCGGCCCTTGTGCAATACACCGCTGCGGTCGAACATCAGGAAGTTCTCATGTTTGGCACCCAGCGCTTCATATAATAATACGCAGGCCATGGCGGCGGCGCCTGCGCCATTCACAACGAATTTTACCTTGTCGATTTTTTTCTTCTGCAGTTCCAGTGCATTCAGCAATGCCGCTGCGCTAATGATGGCCGTACCATGCTGGTCGTCGTGCATGACGGGGATGTCCATCTCTTCTTTCAACTTTTTCTCTATGTAAAAGCATTCGGGTGCTTTGATGTCTTCGAGGTTGATGCCTCCGAAAGTGGGTTCCAGGGCTTTTACGATTTGAACGAATTTCTCCGGGTCTTTTTCGTTGATCTCAATATCAAATACATCGATGTCGGCAAATATTTTAAACAATACACCTTTTCCTTCCATCACGGGCTTGCCTGCAGCCGGGCCAATGTCGCCCAATCCCAACACGGCGGTGCCATTGCTGATAACAGCAACCAGGTTGCCCTTGGCAGTGTATTTATACACCAGCTCGGGATTGTCATGAATTTCTTTGCAGGGTTCGGCCACACCGGGCGAGTATGCCAGCGAAAGATCTCGTTGGGTTTTGGCCTCTTTGGTGGGGACCACTTCTATTTTACCGGGTCGGCCTTTGGAATGGTATTCCAGGGCCTCTTGTTTTCTTAGTTCCTTTTTCTGCATATTATATAATACGGTTTGGGCAAAAAATCCGGAGGTAAACGGCTATAACCTGGTGTGCAATTTAGCGGTTTTAATGTGATTCGGCTGTTCTGCCTTGGAAAACAAGGGCTTAGTTTGAAGTTTAGGGTCGATTTCTTGACAGTCCTAAAATCTTAAACCTTGAGCCTTATACCATAAACATCAAGCAGCACAATAGCTCAACCATTCGTCTTGTAAGTGCGGGGTACCGTTTTGGGTCAATTAAATGAGTGTTAAGAGTGAACCCGGCTCTGATTTTTTACGTAATTTAGTAAGTTGATCTAATGTACTTTAATCCCCCTTCCGGGGCTCACTTTACTATATAAATAGAATATGCGAAAATTACTATCCTGGTTACTTGTGGTAGCCGTTGTTGGAAGCACGGCGTGTAAAAAAAGCGATAGCCCCACTCCAACTCCACCCCCTCCTCCTCCCACGGATACAACGCCAACGGCAATGGACCTGGTTTTGGATACGGCTTTTGGATATACGCAGGGCATTTATCTGTGGTATAAAACAATTCCGGATACTGTAAATGCAAGGCGGTTTGCCGATCCCGACGGCCTTATGACTTACATCAGGAAGTACAGCATTGAGCCGGGTTTTTCTGACCCAGTTGACAAATGGAGTTTTGGAATTACCCAGGCCGAATGGAACAATGAAAGTTCAGGTATTACGCAGGATTTCGGAATGGGCGTCTTCTTTTTCGGACAAAAAGATCTGCGTGTGAAATATGTTGAGCGCGAATCTGCATCAGGAGCAGCCGGCATACAGCGAGGATGGCAAATTGTGAAGATCAATAATAACGTAAACATCGACGCTTCCAGCAATACCAGCATAGATTATATTATCCAGAACGTATTCAGCAGCACCAATACCACATTTACATTTAAACTGCCTGATGGCAGCACCAAGGAAATTGCCCTCACGGCCAATACGTACCAGGAGCATCCTATATTCCTGGATACGGTGTACAATAATGTGGGCGGAAAGAATGTTGGTTACATCGTATTCAATTCATTCCTCGGCGATACCACCGAAATCAGGAATGAATTTGATCGCATATTTAACCGCTTCACCAGTTCAGGTGTGAATGACGTTGTGGTTGACTTAAGATACAATGGCGGCGGTTACGTAAACCTGCAGTCAATTTTTGCAGACTACCTGGTTCCTTCATCTGCAAATGGACAATTATTGTTGAGTCAGAAATTCAATGATATCTACGATCAGTATAACAGTTCCACAACAATTACCAAATTGGGCTCATTGAATCTGACCCGCATCTTTTTCATCGTCACCCACAATACCGCGTCTGCCAGTGAACTGCTGATTAACAATATGCGACCCTTCATGGACGTGAAAATTGTTGGTCCGGAAAACAGTTATGGCAAGCCTGTAGGCTACTTCCCGATTCCCACTGGCAACTGGTATATTTTCCCTGTTTCTTTCCGCACGACCAACAAGAATGGTGAAGGCAATTATTTTGGCGGATTTACGCCTGACAAACAAGTGAACGACGGACTGGATAAGAATTGGGGCGACGTTTCCGAGAGCTGCCTGGCCAGTACGTTGAGTTATATTGGCGGCGGAACTTTCCGTGCAGCAGTGACTCCATATGTTGACAAATCTGCATTGAGAACAGGTAATACGAAATTATCGGCACACGAATTCAATGGCATGGTTTCCAGCCTGAAGGCTTTGCCGCTTAAGAAGAACTAATTGTTTCACCCCGCCATCGGCGGGGTGAAACCCTTCTACACCGTATCTTCGGTGCATGTTAGCTGAAAAAATAAAGGCCCTGGCCAATCAATATGCGGAGGAATTTAAATCTGTAAGACATCACCTTCACGCATACCCCGAGTTAAGCTACCAGGAATTTGAAACTTCAAAATTCATCCAGGAAAAATTGAAGGGATGGAATATTCCCTTTTCAATTAAGGCTGAAACTGGTGTGATTGGCGTGATTGAAGGAAAGAATCCCTCAAGAAAACTGATCGCACTCCGGGCCGATATGGACGCCCTGCCCATCAGGGAAGAAAATGACGTACCCTACAAA
>Ga0163162_10006293_pt1 | contig 11498 bp, 10 predicted proteins | sample S55metaG_FD_115310 | JGI IMG/M metagenome (GOLD analysis project Ga0163162, IMG submission 115310) | Switchgrass rhizosphere microbial communities from Kellogg Biological Station, Michigan, USA - S5-5 metaG | ecosystem: Host-associated > Plants > Roots > Rhizosphere > Soil | place: USA...
CGTCGTCAACGCGGCGCAGACCGAAACCGTGCTGTTCGGCAGTGAGGAGAAGCCGGGCGCCGTGGCGTCGATGAAGCCGGGCGGCGTGGTGATCGCCTGCGCGACCGTCGCGCCGGCGTTTGCCGTCGAGCTCGGCAAGCGCGTGGAAGCCGCCGGCCTGCAGATGATCGACGCGCCGGTCTCCGGCGGCGCGGCGCGCGCGGCATCGGGCGAAATGACGATGATGACCTCCGGCCCCGCCGCCGCCTACGCCGCGTCCGAAGACGTGCTCGCCGCGATGGCGGGCAAGGTGTATCGCCTGGGCGACGCGCACGGCGCCGGCTCGAAGGTCAAGATCATCAACCAGCTGCTCGCGGGCGTGCACATCGCCGCGGCCGCGGAGGCGATGGCGCTCGGCCTGCGCGAAGGCGTGGACCCGGACGCGCTCTACGACGTCATCACGCACAGCGCGGGCAATTCGTGGATGTTCGAGAACCGCGTGCCGCACATCCTCGCGGGGGACTACACGCCGCTTTCCGCCGTCGACATCTTCGTGAAGGACCTGGGCCTCGTGCTCGATACCGCGCGCACGTCGAAATTCCCGCTGCCGCTCTCGGCGGCGGCGCACCAGATGTTCATGATGGCCTCGACGGCCGGCCACGGCGGCGAGGACGACTCCGCCGTCATCAAGATTTTCCCGGGCATCGACGTCCCGAAGGGAGCAAAGCAATGACCCAAGCGCTGCTCGGCTGCATCGCCGACGACTTCACCGGCGCCACCGATCTCGCCAACATGCTCGTGCGCGGCGGCATGCGCACGGTGCAGACGATCGGCGTGCCCGCCGCAGGGACGAAAATCGAGGCCGACGCCCTCGTGGTCGCGCTGAAATCGCGCACGATCGCGCCGCAGGAGGCCGTCGAGCAATCGGTCGCCGCGCTCGAATGGCTGCGCGCGCAGGGCTGCCGCCAGTTCTTCTTCAAATACTGCTCGACCTTCGATTCCACCGACCGCGGCAACATCGGCCCGGTCGCGGAAGCGCTGCTCGACGCGCTGAAGGACGATTTCACGATCGCCTGCCCGGCGTTTCCCGAGAACGGCCGCACGATCTTTCGCGGCAACCTGTTCGTCGGCGACGTGCTGCTGAACGAGTCGGGCATGGAAAACCATCCGCTCACGCCGATGACCGATCCGAACCTCGTGCGCGTGCTCGGGCGGCAGGTGAAATCGAAAGTCGGGCTGATCCGCTACGACACGATCGCCAAGGGCGCAGAAGCGGTGCGCGAGCGGATCGCGGCGCTGCGCGGGGAAGGCGTGCGGCTCGCCATCGCGGATGCCGTCTCCGATTCCGACCTCTACGTGCTCGGCAAGGCGTGCGCGGACCTGAAGCTCATCACGGGCGGTTCGGGCATCGCGCTCGGGCTGCCGCAGAACTTCGGCCAGCTGTCCGACACCGGCCACGCCGCCGACCTGCCGGCGATCGAAGGCCGCGCCGTCGTGCTGGCGGGCAGCGCATCGAAGGCGACGAACGCGCAGGTGGCCGAGTGGCGCGCCGGCAAGCCGGGCTTTCGCGTCGACCCGATGGCGCTTTCGCGCGGCGAGAACGTCGTCGAGCAGGCGATCGCGTTCGCGCAGGAGCATCGCGGCGAACCCGTGCTGATCTACGCGACGTCCACGCCCGACGAAGTGAAGGCGGTGCAGAAGGAACTGGGCGTCGAGAAGGCCGGGCATCTCGTCGAAGCGGCGCTCGCGGCCATTGCGAGCGGATTGCGCGATCTCGGCGTGCGCAAGTTCGTCGTCGCGGGCGGCGAGACCTCGGGCGCGGTCGTGCAGGCGCTCGGCGTGCAGTCGCTGCGCATCGGACCGCAGATCGACCCGGGCGTGCCGGCGACGCAGTCGATCGGCGAAGCGCCGCTCGCGCTCGCGCTCAAGTCGGGCAATTTCGGCGGCACGGATTTCTTCGCGAAAGCGCTGAAGTCGCTCGACGGAGCGGCATGAGCATGGCGAGCACGAACGAAAGCCGCATCCGCGAGGAAATCTGCGAGACGGGCGCGAGCCTCTACCAGCGCGGCTACACGGTCGGCAGCGCGGGCAACATCAGCGCGCGCCTCGCCGACGGCTGGCTCATCACGCCGACCGACGCCTGCCTCGGCCGCCTCGATCCGGCCGCGATCGCGAAAGTGGACACGGCGGGCAACCACGTCTCGGGCGGCCGGCCGTCGAAGACGCTCGCGCTGCACCGCAGGATCTACGAGAACAACGCCGACGCCCATGGCGTCGTCCACACGCATTCGACGCATCTCGTCGCGCTGACGCTCGCGGGCGTCTGGCGCGAGAACGACGTGCTGCCGCCGATCACGCCCTATTACGTGATGAAAGTCGGCCACGTTCCGCTCGTGCGCTACCGGCGCCCGGGCGACCCCGCGGTCGCCGAGGAAGTCGCGGCGCTCGCATCCAGCGTGCGAGGCGTTCTGCTCGAGCGGCTCGGGCCGGTCGTCTGGGAGCGATCGGTGTCGCAGGCTTCCTGGGCGCTGGAAGAGCTGGAAGAAACCGCGCGGCTGTGGCTCATGACCGCCGCGCACAACACGGCGCAACCCGAGCCGCTCACAGAAGCGGCCATCGAGGATCTGCGCGCAACCTTCAACGCGCGCTGGTAACACCGACCTGCGCAGCGCGGTGCATGCCACCGCGCTGCAAGCAATCCCATCTGGAGACAACGAAATGAGCCTTGAACAAGTGGTGCCGGGCGGCACCCGGGTAACTGCTGCCGATCTGCCGACGGCCGACGAAACGAAACGCACCTACGCCAAGGTTTTCTGGCGCATCGTGCCGTTCCTGATGCTGTGCTACGTGGTCGCCTATCTCGACCGCGTGAACGTCGGCTTCGCGAAGCTGCAGATGTCGCAGGACCTCGCGTTCAGCGAAACCGTGTTCGGCCTCGGCGCCGGCATCTTCTTCCTCGGCTATTTCCTGTTCGAGTTGCCGAGCAACATGCTGATGCACAAGATCGGTGCGCGCATCTGGATCGCGCGGATCATGATCACCTGGGGCATCCTTTCGGCGGCGTTCGTGTTCGTCAAGACGCCCACGCAGTTCTACGTGCTGCGCTTTCTGCTGGGTCTCGCCGAAGCGGGCTTCTATCCGGGCGTGATCCTCTACCTGACGTACTGGTTCCCGTCGCACCGGCGCGCGAAGATCGTCGCGGTGTTCATGTCGGCTATTCCGGTGTCGGGCATCTTCGGCAATCCGCTTTCCGGCTGGATCATGCAGTCGTTCGCGGGCCACAAGGGTTTCGCGGGCTGGCAGTGGATGTTCCTGATCGAAGCGATCCCCGCCGTGCTGGTCGGCATCGCGACCATCCTCTATCTCGATAACGGCATTCGCAGCGCGAAGTGGCTGACCGAGCGCGAAAAGCGCCTTCTGGAAGACGAAATCACCGCGCAGCCGCAGCACGCGGGCGACGGCAAGAAGCATTCGCTGCGCGCCGTGTTCGCCGATGCGCGCATGTGGTGGATGTCGCTGATCTACTTCGCGTTCGTGACCGGCCAGTACGGCCTCACGTTCTGGATGCCGACCTTCATCAAGTCGACCGGCGTGACCGGCGCGTTCAACATCGGCCTCCTGAGCGCGATTCCGTTCCTCGTCGCGATCGTGGTGATGAACGTGCTCGGCCACAGCGCGGACAAGCATCGCGAGCGCCGCTGGCACCTGATCGTGCCGGCGCTGGCGGCGGCGGTCGGCTTTTCGATCGCGGCGTCGTTCGCGGGCAACACGGTGGTGTCGATCATCGCGCTTTCGCTCGCCGCCGCCGGCGTGCTGACCTGCGCGCCGCTCTTCTGGTCGCTGCCGACAGCGTTCATGTCCGGCGCCGCCGCTGCCGCCGGCATCGCGATCATCAATTCGATCGGCAATCTCGCCGGTTTCGCGAGCCCGTATATGATCGGCTATCTGAAGGACCTGACCCACAGCACCGCGACCGGCATGTACGTGCTGGCCGGGATGCTCGTGATCGGTTCGATTGCCGTGTGGCTCACGCCCGCGAAGCTCGTGAACCGCTGATCCGAAGATCAACCGAGGCCGAATTCACAAGGAGTCGATGCAATGCCCCGCTTTGCCGCCAATCTCACGATGATGTACACCGAGCACGCGTTCCTCGACCGCTTCGCCGCCGCGGCGAAAGACGGCTTCAAGGGCGTCGAGTTCCTGTTTCCTTACGATTTCGCCGCCGCGGACATCAAGTCGCGGCTCGAAGCGAACGGGCTCACGCAGGCGCTGTTCAACGCGCCGCCCGGCGACTGGGCGGCGGGCGAACGCGGCATCGCGTCCCTGCCGGGGCGCGAGGAGGAGTTCCGCCGCGCGCTCGACCGCGCGCTGGAATACACCGCCGCGCTCGGCAACACGAAGCTGCACGTGATGGCCGGGCTGATCGCGCCGGAGCAATCGCGCGAAAAGCATCGCGCGGTGTATCTGAAGAACCTGGAAATCGCGGCGGGCGCGGCGAAGTCGGCGGGCGTGACGATCGTCATCGAGCCGATCAACACGCGCGACATTCCCGGCTTCTTCCTGAACCGCCAGGACGACGCCCAGGCGATCTGCGACGAAGTCGGCGCGCCGAACCTGCAGGTGCAGTTCGACTGCTATCACTGCCAGATCGTCGAAGGCGACCTCGCCGTGAAGCTCAAGCGCGACATGAAGCGGCCGAACGCGGGCATCGGGCACATCCAGATCGCGGGCGTGCCGGAGCGTCACGAGCCCGACATCGGCGAACTGAACTACCCGTATCTCTTCGAGCTGGTCGACTCGCTCGGCTATGAGGGCTGGATCGGCTGCGAATACCGCCCGCGCGCGGCGACCTCCGACGGCCTTGGCTGGCTCAAACCCTATTTGCAACGTGCCTGAACAAGATCATGAAAATCCTGATTACCGGCGGCGCCGGTTTCCTCGGACAGCGCCTCGCGCGCCGTCTCCTCGAACGCGGCGAGTTGGACGGCAAGCCGATCAGCGAGCTCGTGCTGCTCGACGTGGTGCGCGCCGCCGATTTCGGCGACAAGCGCGTGCGCGCGGAAACGGGCGACATCGCCGATCGCAGCGTGCTCGAGCGCGCGATCGACACCGACACGCAAGCCATCTTCCACCTCGCGGCGATCGTGAGCGGGCAGGCGGAAGCGGATTTCGAGCTCGGCATGCGCATCAACCTCGACGCGTCGCGCCTGCTGCTGGAAGTGTGCCGCGCGCGCGGCCACGCGCCGCGCGTGCTGTTCACCAGCTCGGTCGCGGTCTACGGCGGCACGCTGCCCGACGTCGTGCAGGACGACACCGCGCTCAATCCGCAATCGTCGTACGGAACGCAGAAGGCGATCGCGGAGCTGCTGCTTTCGGATTACGCGCGGCGCGGCTTCGTCGACGGCCGCGTGGTGCGCCTGCCGACCATCAGCGTGCGCCCGGGCAAGCCGAACGCGGCGGCTTCGTCGTTTGCGAGCGGCATCATTCGCGAGCCGCTCAACGGCGAGCGCGCCGTGTGCCCGGTCGACGGCGAAACGCGGCTCTGGCTGCTCTCGCCGAAAAGCGCGATCGAGGCCCTGATCGCGGGCTGCGAAATCGATCGCGCCGCGCTCGGCAACCGGCCGGTGGTCAATCTGCCGGGCCTCTCGGTGAGCGTGAACGAGATGGTCGCGGCGCTGCGCGAAGTGGCGGGCGAGGAAGCCGTCGCGCGCATCGACTGGCAGCGCGACGAGCGCGTCGAGAAGATCGTGGGCAGCTGGCCGGGCGCGTGGGACACGAAGCGCGCCGAGCAGCTCGGCCTGAAGGGCGACAAGACGTTCGCCGACGTGATCCGCGCCTACATCGCCGACGAGCGCGCCTGAAACGGCGCAGGAGCGCGCTTTCCGGGCGTGTTCCTTAAGTCCTGAATCCACACGGCGCCGCACCTCGCGGCGCCGGTCTTCGCGCGCGATGCAAGGTACCTTGCATCAATCCGCGCTACACTCATCTCTTTATTGTGACGAACGGCGGCGCGCACCGCGCGTGAATGGAGCCGCTCTATCGCGCACTTTGCCCACTCCCCTTTCGTCACCCGATCAACACCGCTACGCGCGCGGGAGAACTCCATGCTGCTGCATGAGCTTGTCGATCGCTTCGGCCCGGCGATCGTCTTCGTCAACGTGATGGGCGCGGCCCTCGGGCTGCCCGTGCCCGCGATGCCGACACTGATCGTCGTCGGCGCGTCGATCCAGGTGATGTCGCTGGGCGGTTCGAGCGTCTGGCTGCCGCTCCTTGGCGTGCTCGGCATGGCGGTGGTGGGCGGCGTGCTCGGCGATCTCGTGTGGTTCCAGGGCGGCCGGCGCTACGGCGACCGCACGCTCAAGACCATCTGCAAGCTGTCGCTCTCGCGCGATACCTGTGTCAAGAAGACCGAGCGCTTTTTCGGCCGCTGGGGCGTGCGCGTGCTGCTCGTCGCGAAATTCATTCCGGGGCTCTCGCTCGTTTCCGTGCCGCTCGCGGGCGCGATGGGCGTGCGCCTGCGCACCTTCGTGGCGCACGACGGCGTCGGTGTCGCGCTGTGGGCGGCGGTCGGGCTCTCGCTCGGCGTCACGTTCGCGGCGGAACTCGAACTGCTGTTCGCGCTGATCTCGCGGCTCGGCCGGCAGGCGGTGCTGGTGGTGGCGGTGGCGCTGGCGGCGTACGTCGCGTACCGCTGGTGGCGCCGCCGCATGCTGATGGCGACGCTGGAAAAGGCGCGCATCAGCGTCGACGAACTTTACGCGCTGATGAAGAACGAGCCGCTGCCGACGATCTTCGACATCCGTTCGCCGGAAAAGCGCATGCTCGATCCGTTCATCATCCCGGGGTCGGTGTCCGCCGACGAGCGCGAGCTGCAGAAGATCATCGAGAGCTACGACACGACGCGCAAGATCGTCATTTACTGCTCCTGCCCGAACGAAGTGTCGGCGGCGTGGATGGCGAAAACCCTGCGCACCGCGGGCTTCAAGGACGTCGTGCCGCTTACGGGCGGGCTCGACGCATGGCGGCTCGCCGGCTACGAGGTGTCGTCGGTCACCGAATTCGGCGAGAGCGGCGTCGCGCCGGAGGAACTCGGCGAAATGGCCGCGATGTGCCCGTGGCCGGTGAAGTCGTCGGTGGGTTCCGCGTCCCTGCAGGAAGCTGGTTTTCCACATGGAGATCGTGCATGAGTACAGGTATGAGTGCTGACCCGTCCCGCGAGATTCTTCCCGGCGTGGTGGCCTGGAGCCCGCGCGGGCCGTCGGAAGACCCCAACGTGATGCCGACCGGCGCCAGTTCGGCTCCGTCCAGCGAGGGCGAGGACGCTCCGTTCTCCCCGCCCGAAACCCGCGCTCATCAGATGTTCCCGAAACTGACGCATAGCGAGATCGAGCGCATGCGGCGTTTCGGCACGATCGCGCACTGGAAGGCGGGCCAGGAGCTGTTCAGGATGGGCGAGACCGGGCGCGGCATGGTCGTCGTGCTGAAGGGGCTCGTGCGGATCAACCGGCGCGATGCGCTCGGCAACGTGCATCTCATCATCGATCAGCCGCCCGGCCAGTTCCTTGCCGAAATCGCGCAGCTGTCGGGCAAGCCGTGTCTTGTCGACGGCTACGCGCTCGAAGACGTCGAAGGCATCGTGATTCCGCCGGAGCGCCTGCGGGCGCTGCTCGTCGCGGAAGCGGAACTCGGCGAGCGCATCATGCGCGCGCTGATCCTGAGGCGCGTCGGGCTGATCGAGAAGGGTAGCGGGCCGGTGCTGCTCGGGCAGTCGGACGACGGCAGGCTCGTGTCGCTGCAGGGTTTCCTGCGCCGCAACGGCTATCCGCATACCGTGATCGACGCCTGCACCGACCCCGATGCGATCGCGCTGCTCGAGCGCATTTCCGCGTCCACGACCGACTTTCCGCTCGTGATCTGCCCGGACGGCACCGTGCTGCGCGCGCCCAACGAAAACCAGGTGGCGTCGCAGCTCGGCTGGCTGCCGGAATTCGATCCGTCGCATATCTATGACGTCGCGATCGTCGGCGCGGGACCGGCGGGCCTCGCAACGGCGGTGTATGCGGCCTCGGAAGGGCTCTCGGTGGCGGTGTTCGACTGCCGCGCGCCCGGCGGGCAGGCGGGCGCCAGCTCGCGCATCGAGAACTATCTCGGCTTTCCGACCGGCATCTCGGGCCAGGCGCTCGCGGGCCGCGCGTTCGTGCAGGCGCAGAAATTCGGCGCGCACATCGCGATTCCGACCGAGATCAAGGCGCTGCACTGCGACCGCACGCCGATCCAGATCGAACTCGACGGCGGCGAGCGGGTGTCGTCGCACACGGTCGTGATCGCGAGCGGCGCGGCCTACCGGCGCCCGGCGATCGAGGGGCTCGACCGCTTCGAGGGGCACGGCACCTATTATTGGGCGTCGCCCGTGGAGGCGAAGCTCTGCAAGGGCTCGGAGGTGGTGCTCGTCGGCGGCGGCAATTCCGCGGGGCAGGGCGCGGTGTATCTCGCGTCCCATTGCGCGCACGTGCACATCCTGATTCGCGGCGCGAGCCTCGAATCGAGCATGTCGCGCTATCTCATCGACCGGCTCGCGTCGCTGCCCAATGTCACCCTGCATGCACGCACCGCGATCGCCTCGCTCGATGGCGACGACCGGGGCCTGACCACGGTCAACTGCGAGACGCCCGACGGTCCGCTCAGGCTGGACGTGCGGCATCTGTTTCTTTTCACCGGCGCCGAGCCGAACACGGCGTGGCTCGCCAACTGCAATGTGAACGTGGACAGCAAGGGCTTCGTGCTGACCGGTGCGGCCGCCCGCGAGGGTCACGAAGACGCGCTGCCGCTCGAGACGAGCGTGCCGGGCGTGTTCGCGATCGGCGACGTGCGCGCGGCATCGACCAAGCGCGTGGCGGCGGCGGTGGGCGAAGGCGCGGCCGTGGTCGCGCAGATTCACGGGCTGCTCGCGCTGCGGGAGGAAATGGCGCCGGAGTCGCGCTGCGCGGAGCTCCGTATCTGATCAGCCGCGCGCGTGGCAGACAGCTTCCACGCGATTGCCCGCGGGATCGAGAAGAAAGGCGGCGTAGTAGTGCGGATGGTAGTCGGCGCGCAGGCCGGGCGCGCCGTCCGAGCGCCCGCCATGATCCAGGCCCGCCTGATGGAACGCGTCGACCTGTTCACGCGACGCCGCCTTGAAACACCAGTGCCGCCTGTTGCCGCCGATGATCCCCGCGTCCTCGTAGACCGCCAGATAGCTCGATGCCGTGTCCTCTGCGTCGCAGCGCTCGCCGTAGCCGAGCGCGCCGGGGATGTCGTAGACCTTCCTTGCGCCTAGCGCCTGCATGAGCGCGTCGTAGAACGGGCGGGCGGCGTCGAGATCGGGAACGCCGATGGAAACGTGATCGATGAGGTGCATGGTCGTGGGCGGCGAGTCACGGGTTGGCAAAGCGTAGCGTGAATTCTATCCATCCGTCGCGCGTGCAGGTGGCCGATGCGTGGCCGCCGTGCAGCCGCATGATTGCCTGCACGATGGCGAGACCGAGGCCGCTCGATTCCGTGAACTCGCTGCGGGCAGCGTCGCCGCGATAGAAGCGGTCGAAGAGGCGCGGCAGTTCCGCCTGCGCGATGACCTCGCCCTGATTGCCGACCACGATGCTCGCGCCATCGGCATCCGCATGGCCCGAGAGGCGCACGACGGTGCCGGGCGCCGCGTACCGCACCGCGTTGACGACGACGTTGCTGATCGCGCGTCGGCACATGATTGCATTTGCAACCATCTCGCCGCTGGCGGTTACGTCGAAGGTGATCTGCCGTTCGTCCGCGATGCCTTCGAAATAGGTGCTTATCGTTTCCAGCTCCTCGTGGATGTCGAGACGCGTGCGCTCGATCTGCTGCGTTTCATGATCGGCCTGCGCGAGAAAGAGGATGTTCTGCGCAATGCGCCCGAGCCGCTCCAGCTCCTCCAGGTTCGATTCGAGCACGTTGCGATATTCGGCCTCGCTGCGCGTGTGCGCGAGCGTCACCTGCGTCTCGCCGATCAGCACGCCGATCGGCGTGCGCACTTCGTGCGCCAGGTCCGCGGAAAATTGCAGGAGGCGTTCGTAGCCGGTCGCGAGGCGGTCGAGCATCGCGTTGAACGATGCCGCGAGGCGCTGCAGTTCGGCGGGCGCCTGCGCGACGTCGAGCCGCGTCGACATCCGGCTCGGCGTGATTTCGGCGGCCTTGTCGGCCATCTTCGTGAGCGGCTGCAGGCCGCGGCTCGATACCCAGTACGCGAGCAGCACCGTCACCAGCACCGCGCCGATCACCGTGATCCACACGCGCAGCAGATACGATGCGAGCACGTGCGCTTCCTGCGTCATCACGTGCGCGGCGATGATCTCGACCACTTCGCCGCTCTCGCCGATCTGCGCCTGCGCCGCCACCCAGCGCATGCGCACGCCATCGGCGCGGGAGCCTTCGTAGAGCGCCTCCAGCGTGACGGGGCGCGTCACGGCCACCGCCTGGAGCGGCGGCAGCGGCATGTTCTCGGGATTGACGTTGATGAACGGAGCGACGCCCGTGTGGCGGAAGATGATGACGTCCTGCCGGTCGCCGAGCATCGTTTCGAACAGACGCGGCCGCGCTTCCAGCTCCTTGATCGTGTACATGTCGTGCAGGAGCGAACGGAAGTGCTCGACACGTCCTATCAGCTGATAGTCGGCGCGTGTGGAGAGCGCGCGATTGGTCGCATCGTACAGGGACGCCCCGACCATGCCGACCACGACGCAGACGATCAGCGCGAAGAGGCAGGTGATGCGAACGGCGAGCGAGCGCGACGGCCACGTCGCGCTCAAGGATTCTCTCCGAACGAGTAGCCGATGCTGCGCACCGTGTGGATGAGCTTGATCTCGAACGGCTGATCGACCTTCGCGCGCAGCCGCTTGATGGCGACATCGACCACGTTGGTGTCGCTGTCGAAATTCATGTCCCATACTTCCGATGCGATCAGCGTGCGCGACAGCGCCTCGCCCTGACGCTTGCAGAAGAGATGCAGCAGCGCAAATTCCTTGTTGGTGAGCGCGATATCGATACCCTGACGCGTCACCTTGCGGCGCAGGACGTCCACGTGCAGGTCCGCGATCTGGAACACATCCGACTCGCGCACCACGCCACGGCGCAGGAGCGTGCGGATGCGCAGCACCAGTTCGGTGAACGAGAACGGCTTGACGAGATAGTCGTCGGCGCCGAGTTCGAGGCCATGAATGCGGTCGGTCACGTGATCGCGGGCCGTGAGAAAAATGACAGGCAGGTCACGCTTTGCGCGCAACGCCGACATGATCTGCCAGCCGTCGATGCCGGGCAGCATGACGTCGAGCACGATCAGTTCGTAAGGATGCGCGAGCGCCTGATGCAGCCCGTCGTTGCCGTTGCGAACGAGATCGACCTGATAGCCCGACTCGGTGAGCCCTTTTTTCAGGTAGTCGCCGGTCTTGCGGTCGTCTTCGATAACGAGGATGGTCATGCCCGTGGCGATGAATGGAGTAAGGATATTTTAA